>Ga0066187_1000105_pt1 | contig 38000 bp, 34 predicted proteins | sample WorMetexBAHAMAS1_FD_58706 | JGI IMG/M metagenome (GOLD analysis project Ga0066187, IMG submission 58706) | Marine gutless worms symbiont microbial communities from Max Planck institute for Marine Microbiology, Germany - Inanidrilus exumae... | ecosystem: Host-associated > Annelida > Digestive...
GCCTTCGCCCGGGCGAAGGCGGGCATGATCTTCTGGGGGATGGGAATCTCCCAGCACATTCACGGCACCGACAATTCCCGCTGCCTGATCTCGCTGGCGCTGATGTGCGGCCATGTGGGCCGACCGGGTACGGGTCTGCATCCGCTGCGCGGTCAGAACAACGTGCAAGGCGCGTCGGACGCCGGCCTGATCCCGATGTTCCTACCCGACTATCAGAGCGTGACCGACGACGGCGTGCGGTCGGCGTTCTCCGAGATCTGGGACAGCGGGGACTGGTCGGCGGAGAAGGGGCTCACGGTCGTCGAAATCATGGATGCAATTCATGACGGCCGGATCCGCGGCATGTACATCCTGGGCGAAAACCCCGCCATGTCGGACCCCGAGGTCGAGCACGCGCGCGAGGCGCTCGCGAAGCTCGAACATCTGGTGGTGCAGGACATCTTCCTGACCGAGACCGCGAACTATGCCGACGTCATCCTGCCGGCCACCGCCTGGGCGGAGAAGACCGGGACGGTCACCAATACTAATCGGCAGGTACAGATGGGCCGTCCGGCCGTTCCGCCGCCGGGCGAGGCGCGCGAAGACTGGTTGATCACCACCGATCTCGCGAACCGGCTTGGGCTGGGCTGGACCTACGACCATCCACGGGACGTGTTCGCCGAGATGAAGCAGTCGATGGGTTCGCTCGCCAACATCACCTGGGCGCGGCTGGAGGCCGAGGCCGTGACCTATCCGTCCCTGTCCCCGGAAGACCCCGGCCAAGCGATCGTTTTTGGCGACGGTTTCCCCCGGCCCGACGGCCGCGGGCGTTTCACTCCGGCCGAGGTAACACCGCCGGCAGAAGTTCCCGATGACGTCTATCCGATGATCCTGACCACGGGGCGGCAACTGGAGCATTGGCACACCGGGTCGATGACCCGGCGGGCCGCGACGCTGGATTCCCTGGAGCCCGAAGCGAACGCCTCGCTGAACCCGCGGACTCTCCGCAGCTTGGGGGTCGAGCCGGGTGCCATGTTGCGGATCGAGACCCGTCGCGGCGGAATTGAAATCATGGCCCGCGCGGACCGTGCCGTGGCCGAAGACATGGTGTTCATTCCGTTCGCCTACGTGGAAGCAGCGGCCAACGTCCTGACCAATCCGCAACTCGATCCCTACGGGAAGATCCCTGAGTTCAAGTTTGCCGCGTGCAGGGTTATCCCCGTCAACGGACAGGAAACAGCCCAGTCGATGCCGGTCGAAGCGCCTGCGATGCCCGCCGAAAGATCCGAGAGCGGACGGCGGTCGCGGAACGACGTCTGATCGACCAACCAAACCAGACAAACATCACACAGGAAGGCCAGGATGTCTGATATCGAGATTGCCCGTAAGGCAACGAAAAAACCGATCCAGGAGATCGGCGCGAAACTTGGCATCGAAGCCGAGCACCTGCTGCCCTTCGGGCATGACAAGGCGAAGGTCTCCGAGAGTTTCATCAAATCGATTCAAGACCGTCAGGATGGTCGCCTGATTCTGGTGACGGCCATCAACCCGACACCGGCCGGCGAAGGCAAGACGACGACCACGGTGGGCCTCGGTGACGGTTTGAACCGGATTGGCAAGAAAGCCGCGATCTGCATCCGCGAAGCGTCTCTTGGACCCTGCTTCGGAATGAAGGGTGGCGCGGCAGGCGGTGGTTACGCCCAGGTCGTGCCGATGGAGGACATGAATCTCCATTTCACCGGCGATTTTCACGCCATCACCAGCGCGCACAACCTGCTGGCGGCCATGCTCGACAATCACATCTACTGGGGCAACGAGCAGGGTATCGATATCCGCCGGATCGCGTACCGGCGTGTGATGGACATGAACGATCGGGCTCTGCGGCAAATCGTTTGCAACCTGGGCGGTGTCGCCAACGGATTTCCGCGCGAAGCAGGCTTCGACATTACCGTTGCCTCGGAGGTGATGGCCATTCTGTGCCTGTCCGAGGACCTGAAGGACCTGGAAAAACGCCTTGGTGACATGATCATCGCGTATCGCCGCGATCGTTCACCGGTGTACTGCCGTGACATCAAGGCGGACGGCGCGATGGCCGTGTTATTGCAGCAGGCGATGCAGCCGAACCTGGTGCAAACGCTCGAAAACAACCCGGCTTTCGTTCATGGGGGCCCGTTCGCCAACATCGCGCATGGTTGCAACTCGCTGGTCGCCACCAGGACGGCCCTGAAACTGGCGGACTATGTCGTCACCGAGGCGGGTTTTGGGGCGGATCTGGGGGCGGAGAAGTTCTTCAACATCAAATGCCGCAAGGCGGGTCTGAGCCCGGAGGCCGTTGTCATCGTTGCGACCGTGCGCGCCATGAAAATGAACGGTGGCGTCGCGCGCGACGATCTTGGCCAGGAAAACGTAGAAGCGGTGATGCGGGGCTGCGCCAACCTGGGCCGGCATATCGAGAACGTGAAACAGTTTGGCGTTCCTGCGGTGATCGCGATCAATCAATTCGTCACCGACAGTGATGCCGAGATCAACGCGCTGAAGGAATATGTCGCCGAGCAAGGGTCAGAGGCAGTTCTGTGCCAGCACTGGGCCAAAGGGTCGGAGGGGACCGAAGAACTGGCACGCCGCGTGGTCCAGATTGTCGAAGGCGGCGGCGCACAGTTCGCACCGCTTTATCCTTCGGATATGTCCCTGTTCGCCAAGATCGATACCATCGCCAAGCGCATCTATCGCGCGGACGAGGTCATCGCGGACAAGAAGATCCGCGATCAGCTCAGGCAATGGGAGGATCAGGGCTATGGCGACTTGCCGGTTTGCATGGCGAAGACCCAGTACAGTTTCACCACAGATCCCCAGATGCGCGGCGCGCCGACCGGACACACGCTGCCGATCCGAGAAGTGCGTTTGTCGGCCGGTGCCGGCTTCGTCGTCGTCATCTGCGGCGAAATCATGACGATGCCCGGCCTGCCGCGGGTTCCGGCGGCGGAGTCCATCCACATCAACGACGAGGGCCTGATCGACGGCCTGTTCTGAGGCGATGCGGCGTCCCGCAGCCGCGTCGTCCTCCGCCTTACAATCCGAACTCCGGGCGTCTAATCCTGGGGCAGGTTGTAGTTGATCATCCAGTTGACGCCGTATCGGTCGGTCCAGGTACCGAAATAAGCGCCCCAGAACATCTCCTGCATCGGCATCTTGACCGAGCCGCCCTCGGAAAGTCCGGCGAAGAGTTGGTCGCAGTGTTCGCGGCTATCGACCTCGACGGAGATGGAGAAATTGTTGCCCATCTCCGCCGGTGGCCCGAAGGCGGAGCAACTGTCACTGCCCATAAGCACGCTTGACCCCACCGGCAGGGACACGTGCATGATCCGGTCCTTTTCCGATTCCGGAACGCCCATGTCGGGCGGTCCGTCGCCAAAGGTCTGGATAACCGAGAAATCGCCGCCGAAGACGGACCGGTAGAATTCGAACGCCTCGCGGCAGTTGCCGTTGAAGGTGAGGTAGGTGTTCAGCGACATCGATGCCTCCCTGTCATTCTGTCGCCCGGTTCGTCTCGAGCGGGGCAACGGCAAGCCAGTGCGTTATGTCACATCCTGTCGTCGAATTATGACGCAACTTCCGCACCCAAATGAAGTCTGATAACCAAACCGACGGTTATCCGGTATATGATCGCGGACGCCTCGATGTTCCGCCCCAAGTGGCTGAGAACCATGGATCCAAGAACCAAACGTCAGGTCGGGCTTCTGTCGTCGGGGGCGCTCTCCGTCGTCGCGGTTGCCGTCCTGCTGCTCGCGCCGATGGCGCTGTGGAGTTCGACCCGGGTCGACATCGTTGACCAGGACTTCGATGGCGTGTTTTCCGATGCTGACGACGAACTCGTTCCAGCCGGCGGCGAGGCGAAGAGGCCGGGAAAGACGATCCGACTTCTGGTCGTTCACGGTATTGGCCGGCACTGCATCGGTTATGCGGACAGCCTGGCGACCGGCATCGCCCGTCAATGGAACATGACATACGACCAGACTTCCGAGCACTTGTTCGATGAGGAGGACCACTGCGCCAATCCCATAGCCGACTACAACCAGTTCGAAACCAAGCAGCTGGATTTGTGCGATGCGATCAGGAAATCCGGCGAGACCGATAGAAACTGTCAGTACCTGAGACTACAGACATTCTTCCGCGATCCCACCACAGGGCTGCGGGTTCCGAATCCTTTCTTTCCTGGATATTTGCGGACCCAGGACTACCGGGTGGCGGACGGTTCCGGCGGCAATACGAAGCTGCGCCTTTATGAGCTGACCTGGGACCCCGCGACGCGCTGGGCGAAGAGCTTGTACGTGGAACGGCACGACAACGAGTTCAACGTGGATCGCGAATTTGTCAATCGCAACCTCAAGCGTCAGATCATCAATGAGAGTATTTCGGATGCCGTGTTGTATCTGGGTCGCTACAGGCCGGTGATGCTGTATCCGATTGCCATGGCGTTCTGCAAAATGATGACCGATTCCGTGAGCGAGGTGCTGGTCCCAGAGGAGGTCCCGGATCCGGCCGGTGCCGAAGCGATCTTTGACTGCAACCTCAAAGGGTTGTTGGAAGCCGCGAACCAGGGCGTCGAGCTCTCCGAGGAGAACGAGGTCATCATAATTACGCACAGTCTGGGATCGCGCATGACGTTTGACGCTCTGGGCGCGATCGCTGGCGAGGATTTCCTCGGTCGGGCAAGAGAAAGCCTTCGGGCGCTGGGGGAGATCGATGTTTCCCATCTGGGCACGGGCGGCGCCGATACGGCCAAGACGGATCGACTTGCGGCCCAATTTCAGGGTCTGATCAGGAAGATTTTCGTGCTCTCCAATCAGGTCCCATTGCTGGAACTGGGGGACGTCAAGAATCCCACGAGTTTCAACATCGAACGTCCGGATCTGGGTGAAAGATTTGCGCAATTTCTGCACCAGCGGACGTCAAGGAACGATGGCGCGCGCCCACTGCAGTTTGTTTCCTTCACCGATCCCAACGACCTGCTGAGCTACAACCTCAAATGCTGGTACTATCTGCATGTCCTCAAGCACCACACGGATATGCAGCGCTATTGGAGCAGGGACGGATTCCTGTATCGGAAATACTTCGATCGGTGCACGGTTCCTACGGAAGGAAAGGCGCTCTATCAGTACATTATTGAACACCAGCGAATCTGGAAGGCGGCGGCAGAGGAGAGGCGCAATGCAGAGAACACGCCCCACGGGACGGCCCCGTCAGAGGCCATGGCGCCGACCGATCCGGCCCGGACCGTCGCCAGATACTGGGCCGATGCCGCCAACAGGGCTATCGAGGCGGCTCGACTGAGGGAGGCTGCCGCGGAAATGACCGCTGAGGCGGCCATATTGAGGGTGGAGGCTTCCCGACGGTCAGCGGAACTGGCGAGATTGCGGGCGGATGCCGCCCAGCAACCGGAAGGCGCAATGGCGTCGCAGATTGAAGCAGCCGAAAAACGCGCCGTCGCGGCGAGACGGAAGGCGGCCGCTGCCGAGGAACTGGCCGCCGAAGCAACGTTGCAGGCAGACGCGGTAGAGGAGACCGTGATTGCCGCGCAAACGGACGCGCAGGTCGCTCAATCAAAGGCAGCCGAGGAATTGCATAGCCATCCTAATGGTCAAGAATGCATCGAGGAATTGGATACGGACGAGGCGTGGCCGTGGATACGTCCCGAGGACTATTTGCGGCATCAGATGGAGACCCGTCGGTGTTTTTGGCGATCGGCGCAGGATCTGGTGAGCATCACCGACGTGTCCGCCTATCTTGAGGGACTGGGTTATCCATTGATCTTTGCAAATCCGACATCGGCGCATTCGCAGTATTTTGTGGATGAAAAGATTTTCAGGCTTATCGCCTGCGGAGCAACGTCTGAGAAAGTGGAGCCAAAAGAATGCGCAACGAACTGAGCGACCTTGGACCGGCATCCCGCGAGGCAATTCTGAAGCGGCGAGGGTTAGCTTTGGTCTACTTCGGACTCCTCGTTGTCTTCCTTACGGTTCTGTCTGTGGAGGTCGTCGCTCATCCCGGCGCAACAGACGCGAACGGCTGTCACGCGGATGAACGAGGTCGCATACACTGCCACTAGAATGACAATGAACGACCGCGTTTGCCCGTTGTCCGGACCGCGGTTGCGTCCGACTTGAGTCCCGGTCGATGGCGGGCTGGAACCGGTCTGACAAGATCGCGGCGACGGGCGTTCTCATCGCCCTTTTGGGCTTCGCCCTTGTGATCGCGCAGGTGAAACTGGCTGCGGATCAACTCGAACAGGCGCAGCTCCATCAGCGGGCGCAACTCTTGGCCAATCTGCATGAGCGGGGACTGAGCGACCCTGGTAATGCCGCCATCCTGCGCAAGATCGAATACCGGCAACTTCGTTTCGACGGCCGGTTTCACGGCTCCGTCGACCAGGAGAACCTGGTCAAACTATTGAGTTTTCTCGAACTCGTGGCCAGTCTGGTCAAGCTGGAGCTCGTCGCTTTTGCGGACGTGGAGGAGCTGTTCGGCTATTACATCGTGGCGGTCCACCGCAACGATGCGGTCCAGGAGTATCGCGCGATGCTGGCGCGCCGGGCCGAGAGCCAGAACCTCCCGAAGCACATCACGTTTCGGCAATTCGCCGAACTGGCCGAGCGCATCGAGGCCTCGACGACAGGAGACGTTCCGTGATGCGCGGCGGTCCTCGTACGGTGCCGGTTGACGCTAGCCCTTGATGCCGGTGCTGGCGATGGAGGCGATGAATGCCTTTTGCAGGCGCAGATAGAAGATCAACACCGGAATTGTGATCACGCACAGATAGGCCATCACCTCGCCCCAGGCGGTGTTGAGCTGGAAGAAGTACTGTAGGCCGACCATGATCGGCCGGTAGGTCTCCTCTTGCACGACGATGATCGGCCAAAGGAACTGGTCGTTGTACATTTTGATGAATTTCAGAATGGCTGCCGTCGCCAGGACGGGCCCAGACAGGGGCAGGATCACCCGCCGGTAGATCTGGAACCAGGTCGCACCGTCGACACGGGCCGCTTCGACCAGTTCGCGCGGCAAGTCCTTGAAATACTGAACGAACAAGAAGATCGTTAGGGCGTCGGCGATCCAGGGGATGATCTGCACCTGGTAGCTGTTAAGCCATCCGATCTCGATGCCGTCGACCCCGATCCACGGCAGGTTGTTGACAATCATCAATAGCGGAATCGCGATCGTCTCGAACGGCACAATGAAGGTGGCGAGAATGACCGCAAGGACGGTTGCACGACCCGTCCAGCTCAGGAACACAAAGGAAAAAGCGGCCATCGAACACAGGAACAAGGACAGCACCAACGTAATGCCGGTCACCAGGATTGAATTGAGGATGAAACGAGCGATCGGCGCGCGTTCAAACGCTGCGAAGTAATTGTCCAATGATATGTCTCCGACCGGCAGGAAGGCCCGCAGCGAGGCACTGTCCCGCAGCAACTGGAGGTCGGGCTTCAATGAGGACGAAAACATGAAAACGACTGGGAAGACGAACACCAGCGCGATCCAGGTAAGCAACAGATAACGCAGGGCCAACGAAACGAACCGTGCCTGGCTCATCGCTTCTTCTCCCGCGTGATAAAACGCTGGAAGAGCGAGATGGACAGCACGAACAGGAACAGGAACACCGAAATCGCGGAGCCGCCGGAGATGTCCTGCTTCTCATAACCGCGCACAACCATTTGAAACACCAGGCTCTGGGTCGAATCCACGGGCCCGCCGCGGGTCATCACTTCGATCTGCGGATAAAGCGTAAAGGCCTGCATGGTTATGATGACCATGACCAGGATCGCGGTATTGCGCAGGCCGGGCCAGGTGATGTAGCGGAACAGTTGCCACCGGTTGGCGCCTTCGATGCGGGCGGCTTCGTAGAGCTCGTTCGGGATCGTCTGCAGGCCCGCCAGCCAGATGATCATGTGGAATCCGACGCCCTGCCAAATCGACATGGCCATGATGGCCGGCAACGCCGTCTCCGGATTGCCGAGCCAGTCCACCGGTTCCATGAAACCGACGGAAAAGAACCCGATTAGCGTGTTCAGGATCCCGTTCTGGCCGTCATAGATGAACCGCCACAACATCGCGACGACCACCATTGAGATAACGACCGGCATGAAGAAGATGGTTCGGTAGACATTGATACCCTTTAGCGGCACGTTGATCAGAAGCGCCAGCATCAACGCCAATGTCGCCTGGACCGGCGCCACCACCAGCACGAAGACGACGGTGTTGCGCAGCGCCTTCATGAAAATGACGTCGCGGGCAAGCACGTAGAAGCGCCGGTCCTCGGCGAGATCGATGCTGAACCACTCCCGCATCCTGTCCAGATGGGGATAGTCAGGGTTGCGTCGGGTGAAGCGGCGCAGGCGGGGGTAGGTGGGGTCACCGTTGTCATCCCGCACAAGCTCGCCGTTGTCGTCCACGACGGGATCGAGCGTCAGGAAGCCGAGTCCCAACATGCGCTCGAAGTTCCGTGTGCCGACAAATTCGGCCGGGTTTGGCGAGATCAGCCTTTGATTCGTGAATGAAAATCCGAAGGCCATGAAAAACGGTGTAATCAGGAACGCCAGAATGAGCAGAAACGCCGGCGCTGCCATCAGCCATCCGGCGATGCTCTGCCGACGCTTTTCGGCGCTGCGGGATGTGCGCAACCGAACTCCCCTGGCTCCTGGCTGTGCAGGGCCCCCGATCGGTGGATGCCCGCCCGGTGCCTGACCGGGCGGGCTTTCGATGTGTTTACTGATAACCCTTGTTGTTTTCGATGTCCTGATCGATCGCATCAGCCGCGGCGTCCAGCGTGTCTGCGACGTCGGCGCCGTTTGCAATGTCGGCCATGGCTTTCTCGAATTCGGACGAGGCCACCACATACCCTGGCGTCACTGCGCGCAAAGTCGCCTGCTTCTCCGAAAGATCGAAGAATACTTCCAGAGGCCCGCCCGGGCGGTACTTCTCGGACATGGCGGCCGCATTCGGTGTCGGCGGAATCAGACCAATGCCGTCCGAGAAGGCGGCCAGGTACTTGTCCTGGATGGCAAATTCGATGAACTTAGCAGCCCCGGCCTTGTGGCTGGTCGTGGCCGAAATGGCAAACTGCCAGCTGGCTGCCCCAATCTTGGGGCCGTTCCCAAAATCGACTGCGGGCAGGAAAAGCATATCGTCGCCGAACTTCTCCAGCGGCGGCAGGGCGGCCCAATTGCCGTTGAGCTGCAGGGCGTATTTGCCGTCCAGAAAGCCGGTCTCCCGGTCCGCGCTGTCTTGGCTGGTGCCCGGAACCAGTCCGCGCGTGAACAGGCTCTGCCACCACTCGCCAAATGCGAGCGCCGCATCGCCATTGATGGCGCCGTCGGCACGATTGTTCGCGGTATCGACAAGGTCGCCGCCAGAGCTTTGGAGCATCGGTCCGAACGCATAGGCGTACCATTCGCCAGTCCAGGCCATGCCTGGATCGAACGCGTACTCGAACTCGCCCGAGTTCTGGAGTTTCACCAGGGCAGCATCGAACTCATCTCTGCTCCAGGGATTGTCCAGCGTCGGGATCCGGATGCCGTGTTTGTCCAGGACCGACTTCCGGGCATAGATGGCGCAGGCCGCGTCCCAAAGGCCGACACCGTAAATCTGATCCCGCCAGATCCCGATGGCGCCGGGCAGCATATTCACGAGCCTGGCGCTATCGATTGCCAGCGGGGCGAGATAACCGGACCAGGCCCAGTTGGGCATGATCGGGCCGTCGACATCGATGATGTCGGGCAGGTTGCCGGCCAGCGCCGCGGCCGTGACCGACTCGTTGTAGGATTCCTGCGGAAACTCCTCGATGACGACTTTCCAGTCGCCCTGGGATGCGTTGAAATCGTCGATGATTTGAGAAAGTAGTGCGCGTTCGGTCTTGTTGCCCGCGCCGTGATACCACAAGGACAAATCAGTCTGGGCCGCTGCCGGATCGGCGAGCGAGATTATCATCGCAAAACTGGCGACTAGGGCGCATAGCGGTGTTCGCTTGGACATGATGGTTCCCCTATTAAACGCTTCGGTGTTTTTGACCGGTTCTGGCTTAGAGGCCGCTCCTTATGGCAATTCTAGGCTTCATGCGCTGACCTGTGGCAAGCTTTTTCCCGTTCTCGGCGGCGATCGGGGATTCCGCCGCGACACACAATCTTGCAGGAGGGGCGACGCGGTGCTCGCACTTGACAACAAGTGGATCTGGGATTTCTGGTTGGCCAGGGAGGGGGCCGACTGGCATGCCTTCTTCCTGCAGGCGCCAAAAGCGATCGGCGATCCTGAACTTCGCCACTGGAACGTGAGCATAGGCCACGCCACGTCACCCGATCTGAGTGGCTGGACCTATCGGGGGACGTGTTTCGGACCATCGGACGGCCCGGCCTGGGACAATTTCACAACCTGGACCGGATCGGTGGTGCGCGGCGACGACGACACCTGGCACCTTTTCTACACCGGGACATGCAGACAGGAGGACGGCAAGAAACAACGGATCGGTCATGCAACGGCCAAAGTCCCCGGGGCCTGGGAGCGGGTTGGCGACGGGCTGGCCCTGGATCTGGACCCGGTGCTCTACGAAGAATACACGCCTGGCCACTGGCACGATCGCGCCATGCGGGACCCCTGGGTCATGCGCGACCCCGATGGCGACGGGTGGGTCATGTATTTCACGGCCCGGGTGCCAGGGATCCCGGAAGCCAACGACGGCGGGGCGATCGGTCTCGCGCGGTCGGCGGATCTGCACGACTGGATGATCGAGCCGCCAGTTCACACGGGCGGTTTCGGACAGCTGGAAGTTCCCCAGGTCGTCCGCGTGGGCGAACGATGGGTCTGTTTGTTCTGTACCGCCGGGGAACACTGGTCGAGAGCCTATGCGGCGTCCTATGGCGGGCCGCCCGTCACCGGTACCCACTATTTGATCGCGGACAGCCATCTGGGGCCCTGGTCCGTCGCGCCCGGCCGCTTCTTTGACGCGGATGCATCGGGGAGCCGTTACGCCGGTCGGCTGGTGCAGGACGGCAACAGTCTTTTCGAAATGGCCTTTCTCGGCAACACGCCCGACGGCGAATTTATCGGCGCACTCAGCGATCCGGTTCCAGTCACGATAGGCGTGGACGGGCTGCTGACGATCGAACGACCGGACGAACGCGACAGCTAAGCGGCGTCTCGAAGGGACGACTTGGCATCCTCGATGACCCCGTTGATCTTGTCTCTGACCGGCTGGAGCGGGTCGGTGACGATCGAATCGGTGATCGCGGTCAGACGGTTCACCAGCGTGTTGAGCTGTTCGGTACGCTGGGAGAAGTCTTTCTGGACCTCCTTGTCCCACGCATGTTCGAGCGCTGCGATTTCGGTGCGCGCTGTCGTTTTCTCGGCTTCGGTCGCCACTGGAGACATCAGAACAAGCCCCAACGTGTCAACCGCGTCCCTGTAAGTCCTGGCAACGTCATCATCGATACCCATGTCCCGGCACTCCTCTAGCTTCTACGCGTTCCCAGCAAGACGACCGAAAGCCTCTCGAATGCACGGCGCGACCCGATCGCGTCGTTCTGCAGTTCCACACCGATCCGCGCGATCTCGCCCAGCCGGGCAAGGTTGTCAGTGGGCCGCGCCGCGGCTGTCTCCACCGCCTTGAGATGCGCCTGGGCCCGCGCGATCAGGACCACATAGTCGCCGAGCGCGGCATAGTAGCCATTCAATGCATCCACGAGCCGGCGTCGGCTTTCGGCCAGCGGTTCCAGCAACGCGACCTGCTGTTCCAGAGTTGCCAGCGCCGCGCCGTCGAAGGGGCGGCCGGTATTCGACCCCAGCGGCACGAGAATCGCGTCCGCCAGCGGATTCACCGCCACGGCGATGGTGCGGATGGATGCCTCGATCTGGATCAGGCGCGTCAGGTCGGTGCCGTTGGCCGGCCTTCGAAAGTTTTGGCCGAAGTCGATCATTTGCGTGTAGGCCGCGCCGAATTGGTCCCTCAGGCGGTTCGTCCGTCGGCTGACGAGGCCCACCTGCCGTGCGTAGAAGCTGCCGGCATCCTGTTTGAGGATTTCGTAGATGCCATCGATAACCGGCAGGCAGGCCGCAGCTATTGCCGCGGAGACGAGGGTTTCCGTTGGATCCGCTCTCGATGTTTCCTTTGCCTCGCAGTCTTGACCGGGCACGGTCGCCGCCCTCAAGGCATCGCGGAATTCCTGGGCGCTCCGCGCCTTTTCGAGCTCCGCCGCCAACGTGCCGAGCCAGCCACCCGCGACGCCTGCGCCGGGAAACACACCGGAGATCGTACCTGCCAGAGACTCGACCTGACCTTTGACGGCCTCGTAACTGCCGCCCTCGGCCAGGAACAACATGGTCGTGTTGTAGGTGCGGATCGCTTCGACGGCGTTGCGGCGTGTCCGGACGTCGCCGTTGCTGCGCCGGTCGAAACCGGCCGGCCGGAACACCAAGGGATATGCCTCGGAGGCGTTGGGCGTCCTGCGTTCCGGCGCGGCGGCTTCGAAGTCGTCCAGCAGCCTCAACGTTGTTCGACTGACTTCCTCGGCGGCCTGGGAATAGGTGCGGAACTCCGCCGTCGGCGGTGTGCCGGCACAGGCGCCGACAACCAGCAGCGCGAAAACGATCCCGCTACCGATCTGCAGCGCTTGGAACCGGCGATTTTCGGTTGTTTTCGCCATGTTCTCTCCCCCAGTCCCCGGAAAAAAAGATTGCACCGGAATCTGGTCAAACGGGCAGCGCGACACGGCGTCGGCACCCCTGCACCACGCCATGCAACCGAAACTGTAACAATAAAGGCCGTCAAGCGGTGTGACTTCGGTCACACAACTCTGTGGTCGTCACCCTGCCTCGCTCTCGCGTCCCATCAGCCGCCGCATCAGGTCCATGGGGATCGGGAACACGATCGTGTTGCCCTGGTTCATGGAGACGTCCTGCAATGCGGTGAAATAGCGGAGCTGCATGGCGTTGGGCTCGCGCGCCAGCATGCTGCCGGCTTCCACCAACTTCTGGGCGGCCTGTTGTTCGCCTTCGGCGTTGATGATGCGGGCGCGGCGGTGGCGCTCCGCCTCGGCCTGTTTCGCGATCGCGCGCACCATGCTCTCGTCGATGTCCACGTGCTTGATTTCCACGTTTGCCACCTTGATGCCCCACGCATCCGTCTGGCGGTCCAGGATCTCCTGGATATCCGCATTGAGCTTGTCCCGTTCGGCGAGCATTTCGTCGAGTTCGTGCTTGCCCAGTACCGATCGGAGCGTGGTCTGGGCGAGTTGGCTCGTCGCGCCCTGGTAGTTCTCCACATTGATGATGGCGCGTTCCGGATCGACGATGCGGTAATAGATGACCGCGTTTACCTTGACCGAGACGTTGTCGCGGGAAATCACGTCTTGGGTGGGCACATCTTCCACGAAGGTGCGCAGATCCGTGCGGACGATCTGCTGGATGACGGGGATGATGATGACGAAGCCGGGGCCGGCGACCCGTGTGAAGCGGCCCAGCGTAAAGACGACGCCACGTTCGTATTCACGGAAGATTTTGATTGCCGCGGCGAAGAACGCGATGATCAGCGCGCCTATGGCAACATAGACGACCCAGTCGAAAACCATGGTTAGCCTCCTTTGTCGCGGCGCCCACCCGTCCCAGTCTCGGCGGAATCCCCGTCGGTGCGCCCGACCACCAGCGTGAGCCCCTCGATCTCCTTGATCCGGACCGTCTCCCCTTCGCTTAGATTGACGTCGCCGCGGGCCTGCCAGCGTTCGCTTTCGGCCCAGACGTGACCTTCCCCGCCCGACCAATCGATGACCTGCCCCTCGGCGCCGACCATACGCCCGGCATCGCCCGCCGCAGGCCTGCGATAGACCCGCCAGAGATAACTGAGTAGCAGCACCAGAACAGCACCGGTGACCGCGGCGGTACCTCCGATAACCCACCACGAGATTTGGTATTCGGGCATATCGGTGTCTACGAGCATTGCCGCGCCGATTACGAATGCCACCAGCCCGCCGGCGCCGAGGACGCCAAATGTCGGTGTAAAGGCTTCCGCCACCATGAATCCGATCCCCAGCAGCAACAGGGCCAGACCGGCATAATTGAGGGGCAATTGATTCAGGGCGTAGAGGCCCAACACAATGCAGATGACCCCAACCACGCCGGGACCGATGCTGCCGGGATTCGAGAACTCGAAGATCAGACCGTAGACTCCGATCATCAACAGGATGAAAGCCACGTTGGGGTTGGCCAGGATCGCCAGGATCCGCGTCACCGTTCCCACGTCGATCTCTTCCACCGGCAGGTTCCGGGTGGCGAGTGTCCGCTGCGTACTGCCCACCGTGATGGTGCGCCCGTCGATGGACTGCAGCAATTCGTCCACATCGTTGGCCATCAGGTCGATGACGCCCAGCTCCAGCGCCTTCGCGGCCGACAGGCTGGCGGCCTCGCGGACGGCCTGCTCCGCCCAATCGGCGTTGCGGCCATGCATCTCCGCCAGACTGCGGATGAAAGCCACCGCGTCATTGACGGCCTTCATGCTCAGGGCCTGGCCGCCGGCCGGCGCGGCCTTTTCCTCCTCTTTCTTGTCCGTGGCCTCGTCAGCCGACTCGTCCTTGGACTTGTCGTCCTTGCCTTCGCCGGGCATGCCCGGAAACCCGCCACCGATCTGGACCGGGGTCGCCGCCCCGATATTGGTGCCTGGCGCCATAGCGGCGACGTGTGTGGCGTACAGGATATAGGTCCCTGCGCTGGCCGCGTGGGCGCCGGGCGGCGCCACATAACCGGCCACCGGCACCGGTGCGCCGAGGATCTCCTCGATGATCTCGCGCATGCTGGTGGCAAGTCCGCCGGGCGTGTCGAGCCGCAGCACCAGGATCGCGGCGTTGCGCTCGCGCGCCTGATCGATGACGTCTTCGATGTGATGCACCGTGGCAGGCCCGATCGGACCTTCGATCGCGGCCAGCAGCGCCACCGGGCCGGCCGGTCCCTGGTCCTGCGCTTCGCTAAGCCCCAGCAGCGCCAGGGCCAGAATAAGGGCCGCCGCAATCCAGCAGCGACGTAGCATGGGACGGACGGTCAAGGTCACCTCCAAGGCAAACCTTAGACACCCTGCGGCGCCCGAACAACGTCACAGGTCAATGTCATCAAACCACAGTCGGAGGTGGCCGGACAGCGTGGCTGCGCCGCACTTTGCTGATAGGATCCGCGGTTTCGTCAGCCAGTCGAGTAGACCGCACCATGACAACGATCGCGCCCGCCGGCGGGATGTCCGCCCCCGACCAGCAGCCGCTGGCCGCGGTTCTTTGGATGGTGCTGACCATGGCGCTGTTCGTGGGCATGGATACGATCGCGAAATCGTTGACGACCACCCTGCCCACCGGCCAGATCGTGTGGGGACGTTACATCTTTCATGCCGCCTTTCTGGTTCTGATCCTGAATCGCCGCGTCGTTCGGGTGATGCACACCCGTCGGCCGTGGCTGCAGCTTGCCCGGTCGGCGATCCTCCTGGTGACAACGGCGGTGTTCTTCCTTGGCCTTCGTTATCTGGGCCTGGCGACTGCAAGTTCGATCATGTTTCTGTCGCCGCTCCTGGTGACGCTTCTGTCGGTGCCGCTGCTTGGCGAAGAGGTTGGATGGCGGCGTATCTTGTCAGTCCTGGTCGGGTTCGCCGGCGCCCTCGTCATCATCCGGCCTGGCTCGGATGCGCTCGGGCTCGCCGCTTTGTTTCCCCTGGCCGCGGCTTTCCTCTACGCTTTCTACCAGATCACCACTCGAATTCTGTCGCGGACCGATGCCCCGATGACCACGCTGTGCTATTCGGCGGTCGTTGGCGGCGTCATCAGCAGCCTGGCGCTGTTCGCCGGCTGGGTCTCGCCGACACCTACCGAATGGGCGATGATGGTTGCCATGGGCGTCCTCGGCGCGGTCGGCCATTTTGCACTCATCAAGGCGTTCAGTCTCGCCAATGCGGCCGTGGCGTCCCCGTTCGGCTATACATCGCTGTTGTGGGCGACCCTGTTCGGCTATCTCGCCTTTGGGGACCTACCCGACCTGTGGACCATCGTCGGCGCCGCTGTCATCGTGGCGTCAGGCCTTTACATCCTGTACCGGGAGCGTCTCAAGAAGATGCGCGGAGCAGCTTGACCACGCTTGAAAAGAAGCTCGCCTTCGTTGTCGAGAATCTTGAGAAGTAGTCGGCGCGGCCGGCTAATGCGGCGTATAGGGCCGGATATCCGTGCCGTCGGAGAAACGCGATAGCCGAAACGGCGCCATATCCACGCGCGCCGTGCCTTTGGTGATCAGTTCCGACATCAACAGGCCCGCCGCCGGCCCCATGCCGAATCCGTGACCGGAAAATCCGGTGGCGATGTAATAACCCTCCGGTTGGTCGACGCCGCTGAGCACCGGGATCTCGTCGGGCGTCCCTTCGATCATGCCCGCCCAGCTCTCCGCAACCTCGACCTCACCGAGTTCCGGGAAGCGCCGCCGGGCCGCGGCGAGGGCCCGGTCGAGTACGGACTGGTCGGGCTCCGGATCCAGGACCCGTGTCGTCTCGAACGGCGTAATCGAATCCGAACTCCAGGACGAGGGCGCCGTAAGCGCCTGCAGGAACGTGCCCGACAGGCGCAGTCGCAGTTTGGGGCGCCTTCCGCGATACGAGGGATAGAACAGCCGGAAGTGCCGGAGCGCGTCGGGTACAATGTCGAACGTGGAAGCCCCGCCCTCCGCGATCGTATAGCCGCCGTCCTGCCGCCGGCGGAAGGCCACATCCTCGCACCAAATGGCCGACTGGGTTGCCACTGGGCCCGGCTTGGTGCGCAGGGCCGACGCCTTGACACTGAGCTGCGGCAGCGTGATGCCCAGATTCCCGCTGAACATGCCGGTCCAAACCCCGGCAGCGCAGACCACCGCACTGCATTTGACGGCGCCGCGCTCGGTGACGATCCCCGATACCCGGCCCGCTTCCGTCTCCACCGTGCGGACGGCGCAGCCGGTCAGGACCCGGCCGCCCAGGCGCTCGGCCGCCTTGGCGATCGCGGGCGCGGCTTTGGCCGGTTCGGCCCGTCCGTCGCTTGGCGTGTAGAGCGCGCCCTTCCAGCGCCTGTCGGACTGGCCTAGCAGATTGTCGGTCTCGGCCGCCGACAAAAGCCGGGAATCGAGCTGGTAGGCCCGCGCTTCGTCGAGCCAGGCTTCGTATTTCGCACGCTGCTGTTCGTTTTCGATGAGATAGGCGACACCGCCCTGGTGCCAGCCGATATCCGTTTCGATTTCTTTCTCCAGATTTTGCCAGAGACGCAGGCTTTCAATGATCGCGGGGATCTCCCTGGGGTCGCGCCCCTGCTTTCGTATCCAACCCCAGTTGCGCGAGGATTGCTCGCCGGCGATGCGACCCTTTTCGAACAGGGCGACCGGGACTCCCGCCTTAGCCAGAAAATACGCCGTCGCGCAGCCGGCAATGCCGCCGCCGATGACGGCAACCTCGGTTCGGTCCGGCAGCGAATGTTGCTCGGTCACCTTGCGCCCCCTGCCACGGATGGCATGACCCTAATGGGTCCGGCAAGGATCGTCGATGGCCTCGAGGCTTAGTCGGGAGCCGCACTGGCGGCGACGAAGGACTCGATGTTGTCGATCACCCTGTCGGCCACCGTCTGCTGCGCTTCACCGCTCGCCCAGGCTACGTGCGGCGTCAGAATGAAGTTTGGAAGGTCGAGCAGTTCCATCAGGGGGCTGTCGTCGGGCGGCGGCTCGGTCGGTCCGGCAACGTCGAAGCCGGCACCGGCGATTTCTCCCTTACGCAGGGCCCACGCCAGATCCACCTCGTTGACCACGCCGCCGCGGGCGGCGTTGATCAGGATCGCCGACCGTTTCATTTTTTTCAGCTCCGGCATGGCGATCATATCGCGGGTTTCCGGCAGCAGCGGACAGTGTAGGGTCAGCACGTCCGCTGTTTCGATAACCTCGTCGAAAGGCGTGTAAAGCGGCCCCAGGCCGCCCTTGCCCTTATGGGCGGCGAACAGAGGACGCATGCCGAAGCCCTTCCCAATATTCGCAACCGCCTGTCCGATCGACCCCTCGCCGCATATGCCCAGCACCCCGCCGTGCAGCTCCGATATCGGATGGCTGAAGAAGCAGAATTGGCGTGCCCGCTGCCAGGCGCCGTCGGCAACATCCTGACGGTAGCCGATCAGGCTCCGTTTCAGGGCGAGGATCAGGGCGAACGTGTGTTCCGGCACCGTGACCGACGCGTAGTCGCGCACATTCATCACCGGGATACCGTGGGCGGCGCACCAGGCGGTGTCGACACAGTCCGTTCCGGTGGCGGCGATCGCGACCAGACGGAGATTGGGAAGCTGTTCCAAGGTTTCGGCTCTGAGCGGAACCTTGTTGTTGATCAGGATGGTGGCGTCCCTCGCACGCTCCACCACCTGCTCGGGCGAGGAGCGGTCATGCTCCGCCCAACGGTGTTCGAACCCGGGCCGGCGAAGTGCAATCTCCGGCGCCAGGGTGCCGCGATCCAGAAAGACGATGTGATGGGTCTGGGCGTCCGCCATGCCGGTCCCCCCTCGATTACTTGTCGACCAGGGCCGATTCTGGTTCTCTGCCGCCGCCGGCGCCTTAACATGCGGCAGCAGACCATTGTGCTGCGGCAATTGTCTCGGCCGCGAGCGTGAACTAGCCTTTCCGGTCAACAACGCCGAGGGGAGGCAGGCGGACATGGCAAAAGAGCTCAATTTCAAGCAGGAGCTGGTGGCGGCGTTCGGTCAGCCGATTGCGGAGAACCCGACCCAGGCGATGATCGAGGCAGCATTCCACCATCACGTGCTGGACTGGCGTTATCTGACCATCGAAGTGGCGCCGGACGGCCTGGCCGATGCGGTACGCGGCGCCCGGGCGATGGGCTTCGCCGGTTTCAATTGCACCATTCCGCACAAGGTCGCAGTGATCGATCATCTGGACGGGTTGGGCGAATCCGCCGAACTCATGGGGGCGGTCAACTGCGTCGTGCGTCGGGACGGCCGTTTCATCGGCGAGAACACGGACGGAAAGGGATTCCTGGATACGGTGCGTGCGCATACGGATCCCGGCGGCAAGTCAGTGGTCGTTTTTGGCGCAGGCGGCGCTGCCCGGGCAATCACCGTGGAACTTGCGCTGGCGGGCGTGGCCGAGATTCGCGTCGTGAACCGGACCGTGGAGCGCGGACGGGCGCTGGTCAATCTGTTGAACGGCAGGGTGCGCGAGGCTGCCGGACAGCTTGCCGCCGAATTCGAACCCTGGCAGGGCGACTATGCCGTTCCCGAAGGTACGGACATCGTGGTCAACGCCACATCAATCGGTCTTTACCCCGATGTAAATGCACGGCTCGATCTGGTGGTGGACAGCCTGAGACCGGACATGGTCGTCGCGGACGTGATCCCCAACCCGCCGCGCACCCGGCTGGTGCGGGATGCGGAAACAAGGGGGTGTACCGTGATCGATGGCCTAGGCATGCTGGTTGGGCAGGGAGTGATCGGCGTCGAGTACTGGACCGGTATCACACCGGATGCGGCCGTCATGCGCCAGGCACTGGAAGCGGTGTTCGCCGGACTTGACTAACGTCGGTCCAATTATTCGGGCCTGACGACCCGGTCCGCGGGGAAGTAAAGTGTCACGGTGGTGCCGATGCCGGGCGCACTGTCCACCTCGAGCGAGCCCTGGTGCACTTCCATTAGCCGCTTGGCCAGCGGCAAGCCAAGCCCGACGCCGGGATGGGATTTTTGGAATGGGTCCTCGATCTGGCCGAAGGGAGTCAGGGCGGTGCGGACCTGATCGGGTCCCATGCCGACACCGGTATCGTGCACGCGCAACATCAGGCTGCCGTCCTCCTCAAGAGCCGCCGAGATGGTGACGCTGCCACCGCGCCCGGTGAACTTGATCGCGTTGGTCAGCAGGTTAAGCACGATCTGCTTGATTTTCGACCGGCTGCCGACGATCGGCGGCAGGTCGTCGGTCAGGCGCACAGCGAGAATGATGCCTTCGCCGGCGGCCTGGGCGCGGATCAGGGTGATCGCCTCGTCGACCACTTCGCGCAAGGTGAACTCGCTGTCCACGACGTTGAACTTGCCGGCCTCCAGCTTGGACAGGTCGAGGATGTCTTCAATCACATCCACCAGCAGCCGGGCGGATACCAGAATATTCTTGGTGTACTCCCTGTATTTCGGCGATCCCAGCGGACCGTAGATTTCCCGGTCCAGGATTTCGGTGAAGCCGACGATCGCATTCAGCGGGGTGCGGAGCTCATGGCTGGTGTTGGCCAGGAAATCCGACTTGGCCCGGTCGGCCCGGCGCAGTTGCTTGAGCGACGCCAGCATCACGTCGCGGGCTTCCTCGATCCTGTGCGCCATTCGGTTGAACTCGTTGGACAGGGAGCGGACTTCGCGCGGCGCCAAAGCGCTCGGCTCGGGCATGCGCGAGCTGTACTGACCTCCGCCGATTTCCGCAGCGGCCTGGACCGCGCGTTCCAGTGGCCGCGTCAAGACCCCGGCGGCCAGCCATGCCAGCACAACCGCGACGCCGACCCCCCCCAGCAGAACCACCAGCGCCGCCATCAGCACGGTTTGGGCCCGGTCTTCCAACTCGGAAATCGGCTGCGGGACCATTACGCCCCAGCCGGTGCTGTTGACGACCGTGAAGCCCGTGATCATGTCCTTGTCGACGGCCGGCGAATAGAAGAGTTCGACGCCGCTCTCGCCCTGCATCATCTTTTGAACCGGCGAGACGCCGGCGAGGCTCTGGCCGGCTTCGATCCAGGCCGGATTGGGGTGGGCGATGACATTGCCGATCTGGTCGACGATCGTCGCGTGGCCCTTGTTGCCGAAATCGATCATTTGCCCCAGATGGACGATGTAGTCGGTGGAAAGCGCCCCGATGGCAGCCCCGCCGTCATCGCGGGCCTGGACCAGGAAGATGGTGGGCCGGCCTGAAGCGTCCTTTTGAACCGGCAGGAAAATCGGAGTCGGCAAGGCGGCGGCTAAGAGTTCGAGGGTAAGCGATTCATCGATCGCCGGCAGGGCTTCCTGTTCCGGCAGGAAATCCTGCTCGATGCGCCCCTCGGCATCCACCAGGCAAAAATGGCGGAAACCCAGCGATTCGGCGAAATTGCCTATTTGCGCCTGGGTCGAAGCATCGCTGGGGACGGTGGCGAACATCTTCAGTGCGGCGCGGGTATCCGCTGAATAGCGCTCCAGGGCCGCTGTGACGTTATAGGCCAGAAGCAGATGCTTCTCTTCTACCGCCTGGAGCTCGTTGTCGTAGGCGGTGCGCTCGATCCAAACGCCCAGGAATGTGATCGGGATAATGGCCACCAGAGTGAAGGCTCCAGTCAGCCAGTAGCGCAGGCGAAAGCCTTTTTTCACGACGCCTCGCGGCCGAGAAGCCAGCAACGCATCCCGGCCCCTTTGCCGACCCTTGCCATCATGCTTTTTGCAGTTACGACGATTCGGCATGACCCGACAAGCCCGACCCACTACGGGGCGATGCTCGGCCGAAACGGCCGGTAAGCCTTTCGTTACGCCTTTGGGCGCACTAAATAGGTCCAATGCGCCGCCCGCAGGCGTTGTGTACTGGCAAACCGGAGTATCCGCATGCGCGCGGCCTTTCTCGCCCTTTCTGTCCTCGTCCTTCTGCCCAACCCCTTGCTGGCCGCAGGCCTGGCGGCGCATGAGGCGCTCTACGAACTCTCGGTGGGCCGGGTCAAATACGGCGCCGCGACCGAGAGCGGATCGGGACAGTTCCTGCTGAGGGTCCAGCGGCGGTGCGATGGGTGGCTGCTGGTCACCCGCATGGATTTCGACATTGTCTCGGCGGGCGGACGGGAGATCCAGATGGAATCCTCCTCCAGCGTTGAGGAATCCCTGGATGGCCGGTCCATGCGGTTCACCCAGGAAAGCCGGATCAATGGAGAGATTGTGGACGAGCTTGTCGGCCGGGCGGTGCTGCCGCCGGCGGACAGCGGTGCAACCGGCCGGGTCCTGTTCGACAAGCCCGAGGGGGTGCGGTTGGACCTCCCGCCGGAAACCATGTTCCCGATCTCGGCCACGGCCTGGTCAATCGAGGAGTACCGCAAAGGGCGGAAGGTCGTGTCTTATATGATCTTTGACGGAGGGTCTGCGGACGGCCCCTATGTGCTATCCGATGTCGTGACCGGCGACCTTCAGCCCCTGGAAGAGCTGCCGCAGGGCGATACGGCCCTGCTCGCCGGCATCGGCTGGCGGGTCATTGCATCATTCTTCAAGTTCGGAGCCGCGGACGCGGAACCGCTGTTTACCCAGAGCGGAGAGATCTACGAAAACGGCGTCATCACCAAGGCGACCCTGGATCTCGGCGTGCTGGAGGCTGAAGCCCGCCTGGCGCGCCTGCGCGCCCTTCCCGCGCCGTCGTGCTAGAATTCCGCTCCTCTTCTCGCGGTCACCGAGGTACCCAGAATGAAGTGTTTTGCCGCCCGCGCGGACGCGAAGACCGTGCCCCTTTTTCCTGTTACCAAGGACACGCTCAAGGCCTGGCTTAAGAAGAGCCGGAAGGCGACCGCGGACTGGGTCTCGGCGTCCGGCTACAAGGCGGCGCCAGGCAAAGTGCTGCTGTTACCGGGTGGCGGGAAATCAGGCGGCCGGCCGTTGGATGGGGCCCTCGTCGGTGTCGAGGGGCCCGCAGATATTTGGTCATGGGGCGGTGCAGCGAGCACGTTGCCGAAGGGCCGCTATGCCGTCGCGGACGAGACGGAAACGGAACAGGGCACCAGGGCCGCCTTGGGCTGGGCCCTGGGCAGCTACCAGTTCGACGCCTACAAAGAAACCACGCCGACCGAGGCGGTGCTGGTCTGGCCAAAGGGGGTGGATCGCCGCCGCACCACCGCCATCGCCGAAGGCATCTATCTTTGCCGCGATCTGATCAATACACCGGCATCCGACATGGGGCCGGGAGAGCTCGCCGAGGCGGCGCGGACGCTGGCCCGGGCCCACAAGGGCAAGGTTCGCATGACGGTCGGGGACGACCTTTTGCGCGAAAACTATCCCATGATCCACGCTGTCGGCCGTGCGTCCGCCCGTGCGCCGCGGCTGATCGACCTCAGCTGGGGCCGGGCGCGGGCCCCGAAGGTGACGCTCGTGGGTAAGGGCGTGTGCTTCGACACGGGCGGCCTGGACCTGAAGTCAGACGCCGGCATGAAGCTCATGAAGAAGGACATGGGCGGGGCGGCGCAAGTGCTGGGATTGGCATCGATGATCATGGCTACCGGGCTCGGTGTCCGCCTGCGGGTGCTGATCCCGGCGGTGGAGAACTCGGTCTCGGGCGATGCGATGCGACCGCTCGATGTACTCAGCACCCGAAAGGGGCTCACCGTGGAGGTGGGAAACACCGACGCCGAAGGCCGTCTCGTGCTGGCGGACGCTCTGACGGCAGCGGTGGAAGAGCAGCCGGAACTTATTCTCGATTTCGCGACGCTGACCGGTGCGGCCCGGGTGGCGGTCGGCACCGACATGGCAGCCATGTTCTCTAGCGACGAGACGCTGGCAACCGACATGCTGGACCACGCGGAGGGCCAGTCCGATCCCGTCTGGCGGCTCCCCTTGTGGAAACCCTATCGCCGCATGCTGGAGAGCAACACGGCAGATATGAACAATATCGGCAACGCGCCCTACGGCGGCGCCATCACGGCCGCCCTGTTCCTCAACGAATTTGTGCCGGATGACGTTCCCTGGGCCCATTTCGATCTGATGGCGTGGAACACAACGAACCGGCCAGGCAGGCCCCAGGGAGGTGAAGCCCAGGGTATTCGCGCCGCCTTTGCCATGCTGGCCGAACGCTACGGCTGACCGGCTTGCCGGCGGCGGGTGCCGAGGATATAATCGGTTCGATATCGTAACGTTTATTAAGGAGTTTGCAGGTGCCGATCGATTTGAGAGGCCAGCAGGCGCTGGAGATCTGGCGCGGCACGACGGTGGAAAGCGTACGCCGGGACACTCCGGACCTGTCGGCACGCCAGATGGCGGTTCTGCTGACCGTCTATCTCAATCCGGACCAGCAGACCGTGCGCGGCCTGGCCCAAGAGCTGAACGTGTCGAAGCCGGCGGTGACGCGGGCGCTCGACCGGCTGACGCGGCACGGCCTGATCAAACGCAAAATCGACGAGAATGACCGCCGTTCTGTCCTGGTCCAGCGCACCGTCAAGGGTTCGGTGTTTCTGAGCGAGTTCGCCGATCTGGTCACCCACGCCGCGGCCGATACCGGCGCCGGCGCCCAGGCCTAGACCGCGACGATACCGCTTTCGTCCGCTTCCAGCTCGAACGCCGCGGCCATGAGTGCCCTGGTGTAGGGCTCGCGCGGGGCCGAGAAGATTTGTTCCGAAGGCCCCTGTTCCACGACGCGGCCGGCCTGCATCACGATGACTTCGTCCGCCATCGCCCGCACGGTTCGCAGGTCGTGACTGATGAACAGGTATGCCAGATCGTGTCGTTGTTGCAGCTCGCGCAGCAGATCGACGATCTGTGCCTGGACCGACATGTCCAGTGCCGAGGTGGGTTCGTCCAGCACGATGAACTTGGGTTTCAGCACGAGCGCCCTGGCGATGGCGATGCGCTGGCGCTGGCCGCCAGAGAATTCGTGCGGATAGCGGAACCGGGAGTCCGGGTCGAGATGCACCTCTTCCAGCGCGGCAACGACGAGACGGTCGCGTTCCTCCTCGGTGCCGCCGAGGCGGTGGACCTTGAGTCCTTCTGCGACGATCTCGGCGACCGACATGCGGGGGCTGAGCGATCCGAACGGGTCCTGGAACACCACCTGCATTTCGCGACGGAGCGGCCGCAGGTTCTTGGACCGCACGCCCTGGATGGTGTGCCCCTCGAATTCGATATCGCCGTCGCTGGATTGCAGGCGTAAAAGCGCCATACCCAGAGTCGTCTTGCCGCTGCCGGATTCGCCCACGACGCCGACGGTCTGGCCGCGGCGCACGATGACGCTGATCCCGTCGACGGCCTTGACGTAGTCGACGGTCCGTCTCAGAACGCCAGCCTTGATCGGGAACCAGACCTTGACGTTTTCTCCCATCATGACGACGGGTGAACCGGCGGGCACCGCCTGTTTCTGACCCGACGGCTCCGCCGCCAGAAGCATTTTCGTGTAGGCGTGCTGTGGACCCGAAAAGACCTTCTCGGTCGGACCGGCCTCGACGATCGCGCCGTCCTTCATAACGCAGACCTCGTCGGCGAATTTTCGCACGATCGTTAGGTCGTGGGTGATGAACAGCATGGCCATGCCGAGCTTGCCCTGCAGTTCCTTCAGGAGCATGAGGATCTGCGCCTGGATGGTGACGTCCAGCGCCGTCGTCGGCTCGTCGGCAATCAGGATGTCCGGTTCGTTGGCGAGCGCCATGGCGATCATCACCCGCTGGCGCTGGCCGCCGGACAGTTCGTGCGGAAAGGCGTTGAGGCGCTTGTGGGGTTCCTTGATGCCGACCAGATTCAACAGCTCCAGGACGCGCGGCCGGGCCCCCTGCGGGCTCAGCCCTTTGTGAATGATCAGGACCTCGTTGATCTGCTTTTCAATGGTGTGCAGCGGGTTGAGCGAGGTCATGGGTTCCTGGAAGATCATCGAAACCCGGTTGCCGCGGACGTCCCGCAACACCGGTTCGGGTGCGCCGACCATCTCCTGGCCTTCGAAGTCGATCGATCCCGACGGATGCTGCGCCACGGGATAGGGCAGGAGCTGTAACACCGACAGTGCGGTTACGGACTTGCCCGATCCCGACTCGCCGACCAGGGCCAGCGTCTCGCCGCGCCGGACGTCGAAAGAAACATGCTTCACCGCTTCCACCGCGCCGGGTCCGGCTCCGAATGTGACGGAAAGGTCTTTCACCTGGAGAATGGGCTCGCCCGAAACCGTCGTCGCCATGGCCTATCCTTGCGCCTTGCGCGGATCAAAGGCGTCGCGCACTGCCTCGCCGATAAATATCACCAAACTCAGCATGACGCCGATGACAACGAAGGCCGAAATGCCGAGCCACGGGGCCTGAAGATTGTTCTTGCCCTGGGCCAGCAGCTCGCCCAGCGACGGGCTGCCCGGCGGCAGACCGAAGCCCAGGAAGTCCAGCCCCGTCAAGACCGTGAGCGAACCGGACAGAATAAAGGGTAGGAAGGTCAACGTGGCGACCATGGCGTTCGGCAGGACATGGCGCGCCATAATCGTGGCGTGCCCGACACCGAGCGCCCGAGCCGCCCGGACGTAGTCGAAGTTGCGGGCGCGCAGGAACTCTGCCCGGACCACGCCGACCAGCGCCATCCAGCTGAACAGCAACAACAACCCCAGGAGCCACCAGAAGCTGGGGGTAATGACACTGGCAAGAATGATCAGCAGATAAAGGGTCGGTAGGCCGGACCAGATCTCGATGAAGCGCTGGAACAGCAAGTCCAGCAACCCGCCGAAATAACCCTGGACCGCGCCGGCTGCGACGCCGATCACTGAACTGATCGCCGTCAAAACCAAACCGAACAGAACCGAAATGCGGAACCCATAGATCAATCGCGCTACGACATCGCGGGCCTGGTCGTCGGTGCCGAGCCAGTTCTGCGCCGTCGGTGGCGAGGGGGCCGGCGTCGGGAGGTCAAACGCCACAGAGTTGTAGCTGAATCGGATGGGTGGCCAGATCATCCAGCCGTCCTCTTCGATCAGTTCCTGCACTTCCAGCTCGGTGTATTCGGCCTCGGTCTCGAAAAACCCGCCGAAGGTGGTTTCGGGATATTCAATGAAGACCGGAAAATACGGCCGGCCCTCGAACACCACCAGGATGGGCTTGTCGTTGGCGATAAACTCGGCGAACAGGCTGAACACCAGCATGGCCAAGAAAATCCACAAGGAATAAAAGCCACGGCGGTTTGCCCGGAAGTTCGCCAATCGTCTGAGCGTGAGGGGGGACAGTTCGATCCACGCCCTTCGGGGGCGTTTGCCTGTGGCGGCAGACGAAAGACCGGTATCGACCTGGGTTGCCATCCGCTCAGACCTCGCGCGATTCGAAGTCGATCCGCGGATCGATCAGGACATAGGTCAAATCGCTGATCAGATTGACGATCAGGCCGAGCAGCGTGAAGAAGAAGAGGGTGCCGAACATGATCGGGTAGTCGCGATTGATCGCGGCTTCGAACCCCAGCAGACCGAGACCGTCGAGCGAGAAGATAATCTCGATCAGCAACGAGCCGGTGAACAGCAATCCGATCAGCAGGCCAGGGAACCCGGAAATGACAATGAGCATCGCATTGCGGAATACATGGCCGTATAACACGCGCTTCTTGGCCAATCCTTTGGCGCGGGCCGTGTTGACGTACTGCTTGTTGATTTCCTCGATGAATGAGTTCTTGGTCAGCATGGTCAGGCCGGCAAAGCCGCCGATTACCAGCGCTGTGACCGGCAGCGCCATGTGCCAGAAATAGTCGAGAATTCGGGCGCCCCAGGAGAGATCGTACCAGTTATCAGAAACGATACCGCGAAGGGGAAACCAGTCGAAATAGCGGCCGCCGGCGAACAGCACGATCAGCAGGACGGCAAACAGAAATGCCGGGATCGCCTGGCCGACAATAATCAGACCGCTGGTATAGACATCGAACTTGCTGCCGTCCCGAACCGCCTTGGCCACGCCCAGCGGGATCGAGATGAGATAGATAATCAAGGTACTCCACAGACCAAGGCTGATGGACACCGGCATCTTTTCCAGGACCAGATCGATTACGGCGACGTCGCGGAAGAAGCTCTTGCCGAAATCGAGCTGTACGTAATTTCCCATCATCAACAGAAAACGTTGCCAGAAGGGCTTGTCGAAGCCGAACTGGCGCTCCAGGTCCTGAATGAATTCGGGATCCAGCCCCTGCGTGCTGCGACGATTCGGGTCGAGACCCGAATCCGATTTGGTGTCCGACGATGTGGCGGATTGCAGTTCGCTGCCGCTGCCCTCGATCCGCGCCGTGGCCGAGATCGACGTGCCCTGCAGGCGCGCTAACACGGTTTCGATCGGACCGCCGGGGGCCGCCTGAACGATAATGAAGTTCAGCAGCATGATCCCGAACAGGGTCGGGATAATCAGCAACAGCCTGCGGATGATGTAGGCGGTCATCGGGGCGGCAGTTTACTCGACAAAGGGGTGCCGGGACACGACGTGATTCCCTAACTCCTTCGGACAGCCCTGCGCCGTTCAGGCAAGGTTTGTGCTTTGCCGTCGTCGACCCACCATCTCAGAACGCTGACACCCGTTGTCGGAGTCTGTTCCGGGTGGCCGAACTTGTCCCAGTAGATGACCCGGTCGACTTTGCTATGGAACTGCGGGATGACCCAGTGGCCCCATTGCAGCACGCGGTCGAGCGCGCGAACCCGCTGGATCAGGCTTTCCCGGTCCGGCGCGGCAATCACCAGCTCGATTAACTCGTCGATGACCGGATCCTGGATCCCGGCGAGGTTGCGGCTGCCGTTTCGGGTCGCCGCGTCGGTCGACCAGAAATCTCTTTGTTCATTGCCGGGCGACAGCGATTGACCCCAGACGGATGTCACCACGTCGAAATCAAAGCTGTCCAGGCGCCGGCGATACTGGGCGGCGTCGACCGTGCGAACCGACACGTCGATGCCGATCCGACCGTAGTTCTTGACCATGGGATTTACGATCCGCTCGAATAGCGGACTGACCAGCAGGATTTCGAACGTCATCACTTCGCCGGTCTCGACATTCGTCAATTTCCTGTCTCGGATCTCCCAACCCGCTTGTTTAAGCAGATCCACCGCCGCCTTGAGATTGGCCCGGATTCGGCCGCTGCCGTCCGTCGTCGGCGGATTGAACTCGGTCGTAAAGACCGCGTCGGGAACCTTTCCGCGGAAGCGTTCCAAGATCTCCAGTTCCTCGCCCTCGGGCAGGCCGCGTGCGGCCAACTCCGAATTGTCGAAATAGCTGCGCGTCCGGGAATACTGACCGTAGAACAGGTTCTCGTTGGACCACTCGAAATCGAAAACGTAGGCGAGAGCCTCCCTGACCCGGGGGTCTTTGAACTTGTCGCGTCTGGAGTTGAATACGAAGCCTTGCATGCCCGAGGCGCGTTCGTGCGGCAACTCTTCCTTGACGATCACGCCTGCGTCCACTTCGGGAATGTTGTAGGCCGTGGCCCAGGCCTTGGAGGAATTCTCTGCGCGGAAGTCGAACTCGCCCCCCTTGAACGCCTCGATCTGGATCGTGGCGTCGCGATAGTAGTCGTACCGGATGGTATCGAAGTTATAGAGGCCGACATTCACGGGATGATCTGCGCCCCAATATTTCGGGTTGCGCCGGTAGACGATGTAGCGGCCAGGTTCGAACGACTCGACCATGTATGGACCGCTGCCAAGCGGGACCTCGAGCGTCGTGGCGTCGAACTCGCGGCCCTCCCAATAGTGCTTCGGCAGCACTGTCAGTTGACCTAGGATCAGGGGCAGTTCCCGGTTGTCGCCGGGATTGAAGGTGAACTTCACCGTCCGCTCGTCGAGGCGCTCCACCGTATCGACCGAGCCGTAATAATAGCGGAAGAACGGCGATCCTTTTTCGACCAGCGTATTGAAGGTCCAGATCACATCATCGGCGGTGATCGGCTTGCCGTCGTGCCAATAGGCGTCCTCCCGCAACGTGAAGGCGACGTAGGTCCGCTCGGCGTCGGTCTCGACGGTTTCGGCAAGCAGCCCGTATTCGGTGAATGCTTCGTCGGCGCTGGACGTCAGCAGCGTGTCGTAGATCAGGCCCAGACCGGAGGCCGGATTACCTTTAATGATAAAACCGTTGAAGCTGTCGAACGTTCCAGTTGCCGCAAACTTCACGTCCCCGCCCTTGGGCGCGAGCGGGTTCACATAATCGAAGTGCGGGAAGTCCGCGGGATATCTTGGTTCCCCATGCATGGCGATGGCGTGGCTTCTGATGGCTTCGCCGGCCGAAAGGGGCCCGCCGAAAACGAGAAGAACCAGGGCGAATACGAACGTGGCAGGAAGACGTGACATGGATTGCATCCGATTTGCTGGCGCGGTCGGTTTGCGCTCAAGAAAATGCGCTGCGTGGTGTAGGGACTTCAAGCCTTAATTAAGGCTTAAGACGGGCGACAAAAGGGCAATTGCATCTGTTCACGCGGCTGTTACCTTTGGTCTGTAGACGGGAATACGCAGCCTTGGGGAGGGTGTGACCGGCAGGAGGAGCTGTTGCCGAAACAGACGTGGATTGCCAGTTATGTCTTTAGCGACGAGGACGGGTCCACACGTTCCTCCACGCGGCTCGTGACGGCCGACGACTACGAAACCGCCTATGCATACGCAGTGGAAACCGCACCGGCGGCCGAGTTCGTGCTGTCGATGCATCCCCAAACCGACGAACAGGAGCTTGGTCATGTCGGGCAGCGCGCCCGGCTTATGAAGGAACTTCGCGAAGACGAAGGAGGGCAGGGCCGTCCGTTGCGCCAGGTGCTCAAGCGGCTATTGCAGGATCCCGATTGCGAGGTCGGAGACGAACTCGACGACGACGGAGATACCGAAGACGCAGCCGAGTAGGGCGCGTTTCCCTTATCAGCCTTGCAACACAGACAAGGTCGCGGCGTGCAGGGCGGGGCTGGCCGCAGCCAGGACCTGGGTTCCCGACTCCAGCGAAATGGGATCGCCTTTCCAGTTGCTCATGACGCCGCCTGCCCCTTGCACTACCGGCGCCAGGGCCATGTAGTCGTAAGGGTTCATGCTGGCTTCCGCGACGATGTCCAAAAAGCCGGCCGACAGCAGCCCATAGGCGTAGCAATCACCGCCGAAGCGTCCCAGCCGAACACTGGCGCGCAGCCGCGTGTAGGCGGCCATCTCGGCCTCGGTGGCAAACAGCTCCGTTGTGGTGCAGAAGAAGGCGGCCTCCGACAGATCCGAACAGCCGCTGGTACGGACGATATTGCCGTTGAGCCGCGTCGGGTGTCCTGCCGCGCCAATCCAGCGCTCCCGTGAGATCGCCTGGTCGATAATGCCCAGCACGGGTGTCCCGCGATGGGCGAGCGCGATCAACGTGCCGAAGACCGGAAGCCCGGTCATGAAGGCCTGGGTGCCGTCGATCGGGTCGAGAACCCAGACATAGTCGGCATCGGTCCTGACCTTACCGTACTCCTCGCCGAATATGCCGTGCGTCGGCTCGGCCTCTTCGATGATGGCGCGCATCGCCGCCTCGACCTCGCGGTCAGCGATCGTGACGGGGCTGTCGTCGGCTTTGGTGTCGATGCTGAGTTCGGTGCGGAAATAGGACCGGACGATCGGCCCGGCGGCATCGGCGAGCCGGCAGGCCAGCTCGATCAGATGGTCCGGGCAGGTCTGGACGTCGGCGCTGGATTCGGTCGCTGTCATGGGGCCTCTGAAACGCAAAAGGACGGCGCAAAGCCGTCCTCATGCTATCACGCCGGAGAACGGCGTTGGGGATCTAAGGCAACGGTGCAGGTGCGTCATCCTGCTCGCGCATCCAGGCGATGATGTTGGCCCGGTCGCCGGTCTTCTTGAAGCCGGCGAAGTTCATCTTTGTCCCGGTCATGTAGTCCTTGGGCTTCCAAAGGAAATGGTTCAGGGACGCATAGCTCCAGGGCCCCTCGGATGAGGTGAGCGCGTCAGAATAGGCAAATCCCCCGACCTGGCCCTTGTCGTTGCCGACGACGCCCCACAGGTTGGGGCCGGTCTTGTTGGGACCGCCCTGTTCAAAGCTGTGACAGGCGGTGCACTTTTTGGCCAGCTTGGCGCCCTTGTCCAGGTCGGCCGACGCCAGCAGATCTTCGATGGGTTCCGGCCCGGCCGGTGCCTCCTCGGTCGCCGCTGCGACCTCGCCGCCGCCACCGCCGATCTGGAAAGCATGCTGCTCCAGATGATCGCGCTGATAGAGGATGCTGGCGACAAAACCCGATCCCATGGCAAGCAGGCCGGCGCACAGGACAGCCGCCCCCAGCTTGTTCCAGAACAGGCTATCTTGGTTCATACGCTCAACCCCGACTGTCCGGACGGTGCGGCCATGGATGCCTTGCGGCCGCGCAATCACGAGGAATACGGCGCTTTTCCCGTTGCGCCGAAGCTTCAGCGATATATCCTCCTGGCCTCGCCGAATCAATGGCGTGAGTGTTTTTGCCGCGCCGCATGCGCTCGGACCGACGTCGCAAGAAATCCCATGACACCAACATTTAACCCGATTGTCGCGATCCCCGCCCGGCTGGCTTCGGTCCGCCTGCCGGACAAACCGTTGGCCGACATCCACGGCGTGCCGATGATCGTGCATGTGCTGCGAAGGGCGGAGGAGGCCGGAATCGGGCCCGTATTCGTGGCGGCCGCCGATGTGGCGATCAAACAGGCCGTCGAGGCCGCCGGCGGCACGGCGGTGATGACGGACCCGGACCATCCGTCCGGTTCAGACCGCATCTGGGAAGCGGTCTGCCGCCTCGACCCGGACGGCGTCTATGATGTCATCGTCAACGTGCAGGGCGACCTGCCGACGCTGGATCCCGACTCGATTCGGGCATCCCTGGAGCCGCTGGCCGACCCGGCCGTGGACATCGCCACGATTGTGGCCGAAATCACGCTGGAGGAAGAACGCAACAACCCGAATGTCGTCAAGGCGTTCACCGCCTTTGAACCGGGTCGCCGGGTGGCCCGGGCCCTGACATTCACCCGCGCCACGGCGCCGTCCGGAACGGGACCGCTTTACCACCATATCGGCCTCTATGCGTTTCGCCGGGCGGCCCTGGAACGGTTCGTGACCCTGCCGCCGGGACAGCTGGAGCAGCGGGAGCGACTGGAGCAGCTGCGCGCCCTGGAAGCGGGCATGCGAATCGATGTGGCCCTTGTGGATACGGTGCCGCTGGGCGTGGATGCGCCGGACGACCTTGAGCGCGCGCGGCACATCCTTCTGAGCCAATAAGGCAACTACGCACATTTGTGCACAGTTTGCACATTATTGACACGGCGGTGAAAAATGCCCTAGGACCTAGGGCATGAGCATGGGACATCGCATACGGCTCGCGCGCAAAGCGAGCGGTCTGACCCAGGCGGAGCTCGCCGCCCGCCTGGATCATTCGCATTCGACCGTCAACCGCTGGGAGGCCGGGCACCGCGAACCCACACGCGCCGTCGTGAACCGCATCGCTACGGTGACCAACGTACCGGCGACCTGGTTAGAGCAGGGCGGGCCGGCGCCGGGTCATGTGGCCGAAAGCGAAATGGAGCGCGCGACCGGCGCCAACCCCGACAATACGATCGCCTTTCAGGGCATGCTGGGCGCCTATTCCCACCTGGCCTGCTCGGAGGCCTATCCGGAAATGGATGTGCTGCCCTGTCACACGTTCAGCGACGCCTTCGAAGCGGTGGAATCCGGCCGCGCCGAACGGGCGATGATCGCGATCGAGAATTCATTGGGCGGCCGAGTCGCCGACGTGCATCACCTGCTGCCGGATTCCAATCTCTACATCGTGGGCGAGCATCTCCAGGCGGTGCACCATCATCTGCTGGCACCCAAGGGCGCGACGTTGGAAGGCCTGCGGGTGGTGCGCAGCCACGTCCAGGCGCTTTCCCAGTGCCGGGAGATTGTTCGGGAGCTCGGGCTGGAGGCCCAGGATCGCGTCGATACGGCAGGCTCGGTCAAGGAGGTTGCGGAGCTTGGCGATCCGACCGTGGCGGCGATCGGGTCGGCGTTGGCCGGCGAGATTTATGGCCTGGAAACCTTGCGCTCGCGGGTCGAGGACAGGATCGGCAACACGACGCGGTTCATCATTATGTCGCGCCGGCGCGAAGAGCCCGACCCGCGCGATGGGCCGTGCATCTGTTCCATCGTGTTCAACGTGCGCAGCGTGCCTGCCGCGCTTTACAAGGCGTTGGGCGGTTTCGCCACCAATGGCGTCAATCTGATCAGGCTGGAGAGCTATATCTCCGTCGCCGACTATTCTCAGGCCAGGTTCTACCTGGAAATCGAGGGCCACCCCTCGGACAGGTCGGTGGACAATGCCCTGGACGAGCTCCAGTACTACTCCAACAAACTCAAGATTCTCGGGACCTATCCAGCCAGCCCGTTTCGCAACGAGAGTTAGCGCCGCAGCCAGTCTTCCAGGAGCCGGCGGGCGATCGAGATACGTCTGGGCAGGCGGAAACTCCTGTCCTCTGGCGAGGCAAGCAGTTCCTCCCGGCTGTACCAGCGGGCATCCTCCAGTTCAGCGCGATTGACGTTGATGGTGTCCGAGCGCGCCCGCGCCTGAAAGCCCAGCATGATCGAGGCGGGAAATGGCCACGGTTGGGAAGAATGGTAGGTCACTTCGTCGATGGCCACGCCGACCTCTTCGTAAACTTCGCGGGCAACGGCGTCCTCCAACGACTCACCCGGTTCCACGAAACCGGCCAGAACCGAATGCATGCCCGGCGGCCAGATCTTCTGGCGGCCGAGTATCACGCGGTCGCCACCGTCGTGCACCAGCATGATGACGGCGGGATCGGTGCGCGGGAAATGCGTGGCGCGGCAGTCATGGTTCGTGCATAGGCGCAGGTGCCCCGCCTCCTCCATCGCCGCCGGGCTGCCGCAGACACCGCAGAAGCGATGCCGTGCATGCCAGAACATCAGGCCCCGGGCATAGGCCAGCACGGCAGCCACGTTGCGTTCCATCAGCTGGCCGGTGTCGCGAAGATCGACGAACTCGCCCCATTCGGTCAGCGGCGGATCCTCGTAGCCCGACAGATCCTGGGCAAAGTAGGGAATGCCATCGATCAGACCCAGAAAGACCGTCTCGCTGCGGTCCAACTCGGCGATAGCGCCGATGCGAGGCAGCACCGGCTCGGCCGGATCGCCGGTCTTGACCAGGCTGTGCGAACGCCAGACAGGCACCATAAGCGCTTCGGGATGGTTGAACTGGTTGGCGATCCAGACGGTGTCCTTGCGCCGTTCCGAGGCGCGGTCGATTGGCCCCGAGGCGAAAAAGTTGGGTGCATTCATGGGCCGGAAAGTGGCATGGCTCTGCGCTTCGGGCAACGATCGCGAGATCGGCTAACGCCCCTTGCCTTTCCGGGGACGAGTCCTGATATTGTGACCTCGGAAGACCGGCGGGCGGACGGACGCCTCGCCAACCCGGTCAGATCCGGAAGGAAGCAGCCGTAACGAGTTTCGTTCGGGTCGCCTGCCCGGTCTTCCACCGATAACCCGGCCTGAACAGAAACGCCGGGCCAAAAGAGTGCACAGGCCTTCCATGTCCGACGCGAGCTCGAAAGACGAGACACAGTCATCGCCCTATCGTGTGCTCGCGCGGAAATACCGGCCCGGATCCTTCGACGAACTGGTGGGCCAGGATCCCCTCGTCCGAACGCTGACCAACGCCATCAGCAGCGGTCGTATCGCCCAGGCCTTCATGCTGACCGGCGTGCGCGGTGTCGGCAAGACGACGGTCGCCCGCCTGATCGCCAAGTGCCTGAACGCCAGCAACGGCCCGACCATCGAACCGGATCGCGATTGTGAACATTGCCGCGCGATCGCCGAGGACAGGCACCCCGATGTGATCGAGATGGACGCGGCCAGCCGGACGGGCGTCAACGATATTCGGGAACTGATCGAGGGCGTCCGCTACAAGCCGACGACGGCGCGGTACAAGGTCTACATTCTGGACGAAGTTCACATGCTGTCGACACCGGCCTTCAACGCTCTCCTCAAGACACTTGAAGAGCCCCCGGAGCATGTGAAGTTCATTTTCGCGACGACCGAGATCCGGAAAGTGCCGGTCACGGTACTCTCGCGGTGCCAGCGATTCGATCTCCGGCGTATTCCCATGGACCAGCTGGCGGACCACTTCCGCAAGGTGGCCCGCCTTGAGGGCGTCGACATCGAAGACGACGCGTTGGCTATGATTGCCCGCGCCGCGGACGGGTCGGCCCGCGACGGGTTGTCGATTCTGGACCAGGCCATCGTGCTGGCCGGTGACAAGGTCAGCGGCGAGATCGTCCAGAACATGCTGGGTCTGGCGGACCGCGCGACCGTGTTCGACCTGTTCGACGCGTTGATGCGCGGCGATGCCGCCAAGGCGCTGGAACAGCTGCAGGATCTCTACGAGCTGGGGACGGATCCGCTGGTGGTGATTCAGGACCTGCTGGACGTCGCCTACTGGCTGACCCGGGTGAAGCTGGCGCCGGCAATTGCCGAGCGGCCGGGCGTCCCGGAGGTGGAGCGCGTTCGCGGCAAGGCGATGGCGGCTGATTTGCGCATTTCGGTACTGAGCCGCGCTTGGCAGATCCTTTTGAGAGGGCTGGGCGAGGTTCAGATTGCACCGAACCCGTTACACGCCGCAGAGATGGTATTGATCCGGCTGATCCACGCCGCGGATCTGAAGGCACCGGCCGAACTGGTGAAGGAGCTGACTGGTGCGCCGGCGGCGACCTCCGAGTCGCAAGCGCCGGCGCCGGGCGCCGGGATGGAAGCGGTCGCGGCAGGGGGCGGTGCTCGCGCGGAACCGGTTCCCGCCAAACAGACCGAACCCCAGCCCGATCCGGATCCGACATCCTCGGCACTTGCGGAACAACTCATCAGTTTCCGGGCGATGGTGGACTGTCTCAAGGAGCGGCGCGAGGCACTGCTCTACACAAACCTCTACCGGCACGCCCATGCCGTTCGGTTCGAGCGTGGCCGGATCGAAGTTCGTAAGACCGACAGCTTCCCCAGTGAGCTCCTGGGACGGCTGGGCCAGATCCTTTCCGAGTGGACCGGCGAGCGGTGGGTGGTGCTGCATGCGGAGGAACCGGGCGAACCCACCCTGTATGAGCAGGATCATGCGATCGAGGAGGCCAGATTGACGGCGGCTGCCGACCATCCGGTGGTGCAGGCCGTGTTACAGACCTTCCCCGGCGCTGCGGTCACGAAAGTGGTCGACCGGACTGCATTGCCGCTTTCCGGCGACGATCCGGACCTGGGGGCGCCAGACGAAGACGAAGAGGACGATGGCTTATGAAGAACCTTGGCCAGATGATGAAGCAGGCTCAGGAGATGCAGACCCGAATGCAGGAGATGCAGACCCGAATGCAGGAGATGCAGGCCAAGCTTGCGGCTGTGGAGATTGCCGGCACGTCGGGCGGCGGCATGGTCAGCGTAACGTTGAACGGCAAGGGCGAGATGCGCGCCCTGCAGGTCGACGACAGCCTGATGGTGGCTTCCGACAAGGAGGTTCTCGAGGATCTCGTGGTGGCCGCCTTCAACGATGCCCGCCGAAAGGTCGATGACTACGTTCAGGAAGAGACGACCCGGATCATGGGTGGCATTCAGCTCCCGCCTGGCATGAAGCTTCCTTTCTAGTGCGTCTGGCGACGCGCCTGCACATTCCGGGGCACGGCTGATGACAGAGATCGAGCGGCTGATTCAGCTGCTGGCCCGGCTGCCGGGCCTCGGTCCGCGGTCGGCCCGCCGAGCGGCGCTTCACCTGATCCGAAACAAGGGAAGCCTGCTGGAACCGCTTGCCCGGGCGATGACCGATGCTGCGGCTTCCATCCGCATCTGCTCGATCTGCGGCAACGTCGACACGGTGGACCCCTGCGGCATCTGCACCGACCGGAAGCGGGATGGGTCCGTCATCTGTGTCGTCGAGCAGGTCAACGACCTTTGGGCATTGGAGCGGACGGCGAGCTTCAAAGGGCGCTACCACGTTCTGGGCGGCGTGTTGTCGGCGCTGGACGGTATCGGGCCTGAGGACATTTCGATCGGCGCCCTCGTTGCCCGCGCGGCACCCGACAAGGGAGTCAAAGAGGTTATCCTGGCCACCAATCTGACCGTCGACGGGCAGACGACGGCGCACTACATCACCGAGCGTCTGGCGCCGGCCGGCATCAAGGTAAGCCGGCTCGCCCACGGCGTTCCGGTGGGCGGCGAACTGGACTACCTGGATGACGGGACGCTGGCCGCTGCCCTGGCGGCACGCCAGGACCTGCGGTCCTGACACGCCATGGCGCCGCGGGTCTTCTTTCTCGGCATGCTGGGGGAGCCCGGTGCCTATCCGCCG
>Ga0066187_1000106_pt1 | contig 37643 bp, 31 predicted proteins | sample WorMetexBAHAMAS1_FD_58706 | JGI IMG/M metagenome (GOLD analysis project Ga0066187, IMG submission 58706) | Marine gutless worms symbiont microbial communities from Max Planck institute for Marine Microbiology, Germany - Inanidrilus exumae... | ecosystem: Host-associated > Annelida > Digestive...
CAAGGATCGTGTTGAAGACGCGATGCATGCGACCCGCGCCGCGGTCGAGGAGGGCATCGTGCCAGGCGGTGGCGTGGCTTTACTGTATTCCCAGAAAATCCTGAAGAAGCTCGACCCGGTCAACGACGACCAACGCACCGGCATCGAGATCGTGCGGCGGGCGCTGCGTGCGCCGGTGGCACAGATCGCCGAGAACGCCGGTACGCAGGGAGCCGTCGTCGTCGGCAAGCTCGAGGAATCGAAGGACCCCAACTGGGGATACGATGCCCAACTAGGCGAATATCGCGACTTGGTTCAGGGTGGGATCATCGATCCGGCCAAGGTCGTCCGGACCGCGTTGCAGGATGCGTCGTCGGTAGCGGGCCTTCTGATCACCACCGAAGCGATGGTGGCTGAGAAGCCCGAACCTAAGGAGGCTGCTCCTCCCATGCCTGATATGGGCGGAATGGGTATGTAACGCGCCGGCAGACCCTGCCGTAACGAACCTACGAATTGAGCCGCGAGCCCTGCTCGCGGCTCTTTTCTTTTTGCGCGGCCACTTCGCTAAGGAATTGGCGCAAAAGAGCCAAATTTACGCCACCATTTCGCGTCAGAATGTTACAAATAGAATCAGTAGAAGGCGTGTACATGCGAACAGCAGCCCTTTGCATGATTGCTGTGATGTTGGCGCTTGCCGGCTGTCAGGCGCCACCGCCGCCGTGTGATCAGCGCGCCGACAATCAGACCTTTGTCAACGCCGGTGGGATATGCGTGGCGGTCGCCACCAGAGGTTCTGTGCAGCGTGGTGCCGGGGCCTCCCTTGTCGTCCTGGTCGACGGCCGCTCGCGGCGGGGCGGGCCACCGACCGTCATCGAACAGGTTGCCGAGGCGGCCGTAGATGACGGCGTGGTGTCCGTTACGGTGGCTCGACCTGGCCTGACGTTGGCCTCCGGGCGGCGCTCCGATCGACTGGTCCCGCAGGCGGGCGAAAGCGCGGACGTGGCGGTCGCTGACCTCGTTGCTTCTGCGATCCAGACGCTGCGCGAGCACTACGGAGCCGGCCGGGTCGTGCTTGTGGGCGAAGGCGACGGTGCGGTCGTTGCCGGCCTGATTTTAGGTGGTCAGCCCGGGCTGGTGACCGATGCCGTCTTGGTCAACTGCCCCTGTTCCCGTAGTGGCGACGTCGCGAGCGGTAAGGATACGCGAACCCTGCCGATTGAGACCGCCAACAGGGTCCCGCCTGGCACCCGGGTCGTGCTGGTTGCGGGAGACGGTGCGTCGACGTCGGTCGATCCTATGCAACGTTATATCGACTCTCTGGCGCCGCGCGGCGTCGAGGCCCGCCTGGTCACGCTGGAGGCTGGCGCGGATGACGCCGACCTGGCCGGTGAAATCACCGGTTCCGTCAAGCGGTTGCTGCGATGATTAGGCGAAGCGCAACAGGAAGCGCACGATCGTTCGCGTACGTTCGCTGAACAGGGCCGGGGTGAAATAGCTGCCGGCGGCGCGTTTCGAAATCTCGCCCAGTGTTGGGTAGGGTGCGATGACCGACGCCATCGTGCCGACCTTTTCGCGCTTCTGCACCATCAGAACCCACGGGAGTATCAGCTCGCCCGCAGCTGGACCGACGATTGTCGCCCCAAGTGCCCGTCCGCGCCGGTCGGTCAGGACCTTGATCAGCCCGTCCGTCTTCCTTTCCGCCTGGGCCCTGTCATTGTCGGCCAACGGCCAGCGCAGGATCTTGGCGTCTCCAATACCCGCCTCGTTGGCTTCGGCCTGGGTCATGCCCACATGGGCAAGCTCCGGATCCGTATAGGTCACCCACGGAACGGCGCGGTTGTCCACCTTGGCAGGCAGGCGGAACAGAGCGTTCCTGATCACGATGCCGGCATGGTAGCCGGCCACATGGGTGAACTGATAACCGCCGGCCACGTCGCCGATGGCGAAGACTTTGGGGTTGCTGGTCCGCAGTCGATGATCCACCGATATTCCCTTCGGCGTGTATTCGATGCCGCCGGACTCCAGATTGAGATGATCCATGACGGGTTGGCGACCGGCGGCAACCAGAAGATGACTAGCCGAGATGCTGTCCCGAACACCGTCCTTCTCGATTATCACGTCCACCTTGTCGCCATTGCGGTCCACCTCGACGACACCCGTGCGTTCCCGAAGTTCGACGCCTTCGGCAACCAGATGCTGTTTTACGATGGCGGTGCATTCCGGATCGTCCCGACCCAGTACGTTCGCCATCTCCACGACCGTGACCTGTGCGCCAAGCCGGCGATGGGCCTGGGCCAGCTCCACGCCGATGGGACCGCCACCGATCACCACAAGATGCCGGATCGGCTCCGCGACGTCGAAGATGGTCTCGTTCGTGAAGTAGGGAACCGTATCGAGGCTGGGTATGGGTGGCGCCATTGGCCGGGAGCCGGTCGCGACGACGACCCGTTTTGCCCGGACGCGCTGGTCGCCAACCGCAATTTCCGTCGGACCGACGAAGGATCCGGTGCCTTTGATGACGGTGACGCCCAGTCCTTCGAACCGCTCGACCGAATCGTGCGGCTCGATGGCGGCGATGACAGCTCGGATATGGTCTCGAACCCGCGCCATGTCCACGGACGGTTCCACGTCGGCGATTCCGAAATGCGATGCAGATCGTTGGGCCTGCGCGGCGTGCGCCGCGGCGATCAGGGCTTTTGAAGGCACACAACCGTAGTTGAGACAGTCGCCGCCCATCTTGCCACGCTCGATCAGTACCGCGCGCGCGCCCATCTGGACGGCGCCGGCCGCCACGGACAGGCCTCCCGAGCCGGCTCCGATGACGCAGATGTCGCATTGGATTGGCGTACTCACCGGATCATTCTCCGTCAGCCGTTGCGGGCGCGAGTAGCCTGCGCCGGCTCAGGCAAGGGACTTCGCTGCGAGTTCGTACACATCGCGGCTGAGCGACTTCTTAGCAAGAATTCGGCCGAGTTCACTTTGCATCAGGCGCTGCCGGGATTCGTCGAACCTGCGCCACTTTCCAAGCGGGCTGACCAGGCGGGCGGCGATTTGCGGATTGATCGGATCGAGCTCCAGGATACGGTCGGCCAGGAAGGCATAACCGGCACCGTCTTTTCGGTGAAAGTTGACTGCATTGTTGCTGGCGAAGGCACCGATCAGAGCTCGGACCTTGTTTGGGTTCTTGAGCGAAAACGCCGGGTGCGTGAGCAGGCTGTTCACCGAATCAAGTGTCCCTGGCAGCGGCGACATCGCCTGCAGCGCGAACCATTTGTCTACGACGATCGGGTCGTCTTTCCACTGTTTGTAAAAGGCATCGAGCGCCTGATCCCGGGCCGGATCGTCGAGCTCGGACAGGACCGCCAGCGCCGCCATGCGATCGGTCATGTTGTCGGCATTGGCATACTGCTCCCCGACCAGGTCGAGGGCCGCGGCATCGGCGCGCAGGCCAATATAGCTAAGGGCGGCGTTCTTGAGCGCTCTCTGGCCGGCCGCCTCCGACGAAGGCGAGAAGGGTTCGTTGGACCGGTTTGCCTGGTAGGTCTCCAACAGCTGTTTCGCGAGTGCCTCGGAGATGGCACGCCGCAAGGACTGTCGAGCCATGTGAATCGCGTCGACGTCCACCACGTCCATCTGTTCGCCCAGATAGCTCTCGCCGGGCAACGCCACGACTTCGGCACGAAAGGCCTTGTCCAGATTGTCGTCGCCAAGCGTTTTAGCCAGGGCTCCGATGAACGCATCGTCACTCTCGGGCTCTGTCCCATCCTGGACCTGGGCCACCATCGTCAGCAGGATTTTCTGGGCCAGCTGTTGGCCGGCCTCCCATCGCGCAAACGGATCGTCATCGTGGGCCATCAGAAAGCGTGCCTGCTCATCGGACAGATTGCTGGCGACTTTCACCGGGGCGGAGAAGTGCCGGTTCAGGGACGGAACCGGTTCGACCAGCATATTGTCGAAACGAAATGTCTGCTTCGATTTGCGGATGTCCAGAACGATGGTGCTAGTACTGTCGCCGCCGGCCTGCCGCGCCAGTGGAATGGGGCTCCCAGCACCGTCCAGCAGCCCCATGGCCAGGGGGATGTGCATGGGCTGCTTGTCGGTCTGGCCCGGTGTGTCGGCAATCTCCTGAAGCACCGTCATCTCGTAACTTAGATTACGTTCGTCATAGTGACCGTTCACGGTCACCACCGGCGTCCCTGCCTGCTGGTACCAAAGGCGGAATTGGGTAAGATCGGTGCCGGTCGCGTCCTCCATCGCGGCCACGAAGTCCTCGCAGGTCACGGCCTGACCGTCATGGCGCTGGAAGTACAGATCCATGCCCTTGCGGAACCCGTCGGGACCGAGCAGGGCGTGAATCATCCGGATAACCTCCGCCCCCTTCTCGTAAACCGTCGCTGTGTAGAAGTTGTTGATCTCTATATAGGAATCCGGACGAACGGGATGCGCCAACGGCCCGGAATCCTCGGGAAACTGGTGCGCACGCAGTGTGCGAACGTCCCGAATACGCTTGACCGGGCGCGATCGCTGGTCGGCCGAGAACTCCTGATCGCGGAATACGGTCAGCCCTTCTTTCAGGCTGAGCTGAAACCAGTCCCGGCACGTGACCCGGTTGCCGGTCCAGTTATGGAAGTACTCGTGCGCGACGACGCCTTCGATTCCGGCGTAGTCGGTGTCGGTCGCCGTTTCGGGGTCTGCCAGAATGTACTTCGCGTTAAAGACGTTGAGGCTCTTGTTCTCCATCGCCCCCATGTTGAAGTCGCTGACGGCAACGATGTTGAAGATGTCCAGGTCGTACTCCAGGCCATAGACGTCCTCGTCCCACTTCATGGACCGCTTCAGGGCGTCCATCGCGTAGGCGCAGCGGTACTCGTTGCCGTGCTCCACCCAAATCTTCAAGTCCACATTCCGGCCTGAGTTGGTCCTGAACGTATCTGTGAAACACGCCAGATCTCCGGCCACCAGCGCGAACAGATAGGCCGGCTTCGGGAACGGATCTTGCCAGACGGCGAAGTGCCGACCGTCCGCGGTTTCGCCCGAATCGATTAGATTGCCGTTGGACAGCAGCACGGGATGCGCGGTTTTGCCGGCTTCGATGCGGACCTCGTAGGTCGACATCACATCCGGTCGGTCCAGGAAGTATGTGATGCGCCGAAACCCCTCTGCCTCGCACTGGGTGCAGTAGGTACCGTTGGAGACATACAGGCCTTCGAGCTTGGTGTTGGCCGCTGGATTGCAGATCGTTTCGATCTCGAGCGAAAAGACCCCTGGCACGTCCTTGACGATGAGACCGGACTCGTCTTGCACATAGCCGGACTCGTCCAACGGCTCCCCGTCCAGAAGCAACGACACGAGTTCAAGATCCTCGCCGTCCAAGCGGAGCTGGTTTCCAGCAATGCTCGAGGCGGGATTTCGCTGCACCGACAGCCGGGATCGCACGACGGTGCGATCGGGGTCGAGTTGGAAGGACAAGGATACCGTTTCAATCAGGAACGACGGCGGCGTGTAGTCCTGTAAGCGAATGGTATTGGGTGCGTCTTCGGCCATGGGGAGTCCAGGAGGAAAGGGCAGAAATCCTAATGTGGCGGTGCCCGGACGTCGGGTCAACCGCGTGCGCCGGGGATGCTCGCCGACTTGGACAGTAGTACCGTCCTGCCTAACTGACTTGAAACGTCGCGCCGGGCGTCAGGCCGACAACCGCTCTGCGTGCCAGCTCAGATGATCGCCCATGAAGGTGGCGATGAAAAAGTAGCTGTGGTCGTATCCCGGCTGCAGCCGCAATGTTAGCGCCACGCCCGCGGTGCTGCACGCCTCCTCGAAAAGGCTTGGCCGCAGTTGCTCCGCCAGAAAAACGTCCGCATCGCCCTGATCCACCAGGATGTCCCGGGGCCAACCCCGCGCCTTGACCAGTTCCACGGCGTCATGTTCCACCCAAAGGCGTTTGTCCTCTCCCAAATAACCGGCCAGGGCCTTCTGGCCCCAGGGAACCTGCGACGGCGCGACAATGGGGGCGAATGCGCTCAGTGACTGGTACTGGCCGGGATTGCGCATGGCGACCGTCAGCGCGCCATGTCCGCCCATGGAGTGTCCCATGATTCCGCTTCTTGCCGGGTCGATCGGGAATCGCTCGGCGATCAGGGCCGGCAATTCCTGAGCCACATAGTCATACATGCGATAATGGCGGTCCCAGGGCGCTTCGGTCGCATTGACGTAGAAGCCGGCACCTTTCCCGAAATCGTAGGCATCGTCGTCGGGAACATCCTCGCCGCGAGGGCTGGTGTCGGGCGCGACGAAAACCACCCCCAGCTCGGCGCAGTGCGCCTGAAAGCCGGCCTTGACGGTGACGTTCTCTTCCGTGCAGGTCAGGCCCGATAGGTAATAGACGACCGGACAGGCGCTCTCCGTTGCTTGCGGCGGCACGTACACTGCAAAACGCATGTCAGTGCCCGTGCAAAGGGACGCATGGGCATAGGTACCCTGGATGCCGCCGAAAGCGCGGCTCTCGCTGACCGTGGTGACCGCTGTCATGCTGGTTCGGGGGTGACGGTCAAGACGCCTCAGGCGTCGAACAGGACGACCGAACGGATCGATTCACCCTCGTGCATGAGGTGGAACGCGTCGTTGATCTTCTCCAACGGCATCGTGTGGGTGATCAGGTCGTCGATGTTGATCCGCCCGTCCATGTACCAATCGACGATCTTCGGTACGTCGGTCCGGCCTCTGGCACCGCCGAAGGCCGTCCCTTTCCAGACGCGCCCCGTGACAAGCTGAAATGGCCGCGTGGCGATTTCCTGGCCCGCACCCGCGACGCCGATGATGACGGAGACGCCCCAGCCCTTGTGACAGCATTCCAGCGCCTGGCGCATGGTCGTAACGTTGCCGATGCACTCGAAGCTGTAGTCGGCGCCGCCGCCGGTCAGGTCCACTAGGTACGGAACCAGATCTCCATCCACTTCGGCGGGATTGACAAAGTGGGTCATGCCCATTTTCTCGGCCAGTGCCCGCTTGCTCGGATTGAGGTCGACGCCCACGATTTTGTCGGCGCCGACCATGCGGGCGCCCTGGATAACGTTCAGACCAATGCCGCCCAGTCCAAACACGACGACATTGGAGCCGGGTTCCACCTTCGCGGTGTTGATGACCGCGCCGATGCCGGTGGTTACCCCGCAGCCGATGTAACAGACCTTGTCGAACGGCGCGTCCTCCCGGATTTTCGCAAGCGCGATTTCGGGAACGACGGTGAAATTGGCGAAGGTAGAGGTGCCCATGTAGTGCAGTACCGTTTCGCCGCCGATCGAAAACCGGCTGCTGCCGTCTGGCATCAGCCCCTGTCCCTGGGTGACCCGGATCGATTGGCACAGGTTCGTTTTGGGGTTGAGGCAGTACTCGCAGGTCCGGCATTCGGGGGTGTAAAGCGGGATTACGTGATCGCCCGGCTTCAGCCCGCTCACACCGGGGCCGCACTCCACGACGACACCGGCGCCTTCATGGCCCAGAATTGCAGGGAACAACCCCTCCGGATCCTCGCCGGAAAGTGTATAGGCGTCCGTGTGACAGATCCCGGTCGCCATGATCTCGACCAGAACCTCGCCTTCCTTCGGTCCCTCAAGCTGAACGGATTCGATGCTGAGCGGCCTGCCCGCCTCGAAAGCGACTGCGGCGCGAACGTCCATGACCTTGTGCCTCCCCTTCCGGCTCAGTCGGGTGTTGTTTCTTGAGCGGCAAAAAGTGGCAGAGGTTCAGCGCAGTGACAAGCGCGACATCGAGCTTTGTTGCTGCGGTCAGCGGCGTTTCGTCCGGGGCCTGCCCATGTTGAGCGTCCAGTAGTGGACGCTGCCGACCTGGCCGTCGTCGAAGGGAACGAAGCTGTAGCCTGCGCCGGCCTCGGTAATCTTCTCGTTCATCATCGCTACCCGATGCGGCTCGGACCGGATCCAGCCCTGCACGACCTCTTCGGGTTTCCGCAGTCCAGCGGCGAGGTTCTCGGAGATGACGCCGTACTTGTAACCGGCCGTAACCGCCCGGTCGGCCACGGTGATGCCTTCGGGTGTGTCATGGCCGAAATAGTCGCGCCGGGCCATGTCGTCGCTGTGCGCCTGGGCCATCACGTTCAGCGTTTCGTTGAGCGTAAGGGCGGCCAGACCGTATCGGGCGCGATAGGCATTGACGTGCATGAGCAGTTCGCGCCGCCAGCCGGCATCGGCTTCCCGGATCGGGTGAGCCAGGGTCACGACCCAGTATGAAACCTCGTCGCCCGCGCGGCCGATCCCGATTTCGCTGTATTCGGAGCTGAGGACATCTTCCGAGGCGTTACTGCGCGCCATGACGTGCTCCAGCGCCAGGTTTGTCTGACCCGTTCCCGATGCGGCCACGCTGGCAATTCTGCGATAGGGATAGCCGGCCGAGCGCAGCCGTTGCTGCTGCGCAGCCAGATCGATCCGCAAGGTGTTCTCCTCCGCCAGGCGCTCGGCCAGAAACTGTGCCTCGTTTGCAAGGCGCCGGTTAGTCGCCAGCCGGCCGAGGCCGCGCGCCGCGCGTTCCGCGTTGAGGGCGTCCACCATTAGCCGCGGGGCGTCTTCGTCGGCGCGGAGATCGGTTGCCGCAAATCCTGCTGTCAGAAGCAGAGCGGCTAGCGCTGCACGGAAGACAAAGGTGGGCAAGGCGGCCTCAGTTGATGACGATGCGGGGAGCGGGTCTCGCTTCGCCAGCGGATCCGCCGAGCTTATCGCTGATCCGTTCGGCGATTTCCAGATAGGCCTTTGCATGCGGGCTGTCGGGGTCCGACACCACAATCGGATGGCCGCTGTCCGACGTGGTCCGGATAGCCATGTCGAGCGGGACTTCGCCCAGAAAATCGCAACCCAGCTTGGACGCTTCGTCGCGGGCGCCGCCGTGGCCGAAAATGTCCGATTGGTGGCCACACGCCGGACAGACGAAATAGCTCATGTTTTCGATGATCCCGAAAACGGGAACATCCACCTTCCGGAACATATTCAACCCCTTTCGGGCGTCCAGAAGCGCAATATCCTGTGGTGTCGAGACGATGATGGCGCCCGCTAGAGGAACGTTCTGAGACATGGTGAGCTGGGCGTCGCCGGTCCCCGGCGGCATGTCCACCAGAAGCACATCCAGCTCTCCCCAGGCGACGTCGCCCAGCATCTGCTGCAGCGCGCCCATGACCATCGGGCCCCGCCAGATCACCGGCTGGTCCTCGCCAACCAGAAAGCCAATGGACATCACCTTGATCCCGTAATTCTCCATCGGCAGCAAGACCTTGCCGTCGGGGCTCTCCGGCCGTCCTTGGATGCCCATCATGCGCGGTTGCGACGGCCCGTAGACGTCGGCGTCCAGCAGGCCGACCTTGCGGCCGCCGGCAGCCAGCGCCAGTGCCAGGTTCGTAGCCGTGGTCGATTTGCCCACGCCACCCTTGCCGCTGGCCACCGCCACGATCGCCTTGACGCCCTCGGGCAAGGCCGCCCGCCGGCCGCCGCCCGGCCCTGGCGCCTGGCCTGATGCCCGGCCGCGCGCGCCGCCGCTTGGACCACCGTTGCCGCCGGCCTGCTGAGCCTCCGCCGTCAGGATCGCGGTGACGGACAGCACGCCCGACAGGGCCGCAACTCTCTTTTCCGCCGCCTTGCGCACCGGCTCCATGGCGTCAGCGTGCGCCGGATTAATCTCGATCGAGAACTGAACGTTACCGTCACGCACGGCGACGCCCGAGATCATTCCAGCAGCCACGAGATCGCGGCCGCTCACGGGCTCGCTGACCTCGCGTAGGGCGTTCAGGACGTCTTCCTGACCTATGGTGGACATACTTGAAAGCTCCGAGAATGCTACAATCTTAATGGTACAGGCGGAGGTTGGGTTTGCGCGCTCCGCCAAGCTGACATATATGATACCGCATCGAGAGGGAAAGGACCGACGTATCGCGGTCCCGGCTCTCCAATCGTTTACCGAAGTCGGCCATAGCAAACCGATGCGACTGTTTGCGCCGACGGGCCCTTACAGGAAACAGAAAATGCCTTGGTCTAATCAGTCAGGTGGCGGCGGCCCTTGGGGCGGCGGCGGTGGCAGTGGCGGCGGCGGCGGCGGCGGTCAGAGCCCGTGGGGTCGCCCTGGCGGCGGAAAACAGCCGCCCGACGTCGAAGAAATGCTTCGCAAGAGCCAGGAGCGTGTCAAACGCTTCGTGCCCGGCGGGTTTGGCGGTGGAAAGCTTATTGCGGCCCTGGTAGCCGCGGCGGCGGTTTTCTGGATGGCCAGCGGGTTTTTTACCGTGGAGCCGAACGAACTGGGCGTCCGGCTGGTTTTCGGCAAAATCTGGGGCGAGCCTGCGCCGCCGGGTCTGAGCTACAACGTTCCCGCGCCGATTGGCGAGGTCCTGAAACCCAGGGTCACCAACGTCAATCGCGTCGAGGTGGGATTCCGAAGCAGCGATCTCGGTGGGCGCTCGGGGGCACCCCGCGATGTTACCGCCGAAAGCCTGATGCTGACCGGCGACGAGAACATCATCGATATCCAGACCGTGGTGTTCTGGGTGATCTCCGATGCCAAACAGTTCCTGTTCAACATCCGAAATCCGGAAACCAGCGTCAAAGACGCGTCCGAGGCGGCTCTGCGCGAAATCATCGGCAAGACTGATTTCGAGTTCGCCCGAACCGTCGGACGGGCGCGCGTCGGCAGCGAGGTTCAGGAACTGATCCAGTCCATTCTGGACGAATGGGGTGCCGGCATTCTCGTGCAGAACGTTCAGATCCAGAAAGTCGATCCGCCCTCCGAAGTCATTGATGCGTTCCGCGACGTGCAGGCGGCCAGGGCAGACAAAGAGCGCGCCATCAATGAGGCGCAGGCATACCTAAACGAGCTTACCGAACGGGCCCAGGGCGAGGCCGAGCAAATCATCCGGGCCTCAGAGGCCTACAAGGCCGAGCGTGTCGCACAGGCGACCGGTGACGCCCAGCGTTTCCTGGCGATCTACGAAGAATACAAACAGGCCAAGGACGTCACCACACGGCGTATCTATTTACAGACCATGGAAGAGATTTTGGCAGGCATGGACAAGGTTCTGATCGACAACGGAGAGGGCGGTTCCGGCGTGTTGCCGTATTTGCCGCTCAATGAGTTGGGCCGGAACCGGGAGGCGACCCAATGAGCCGCTTGTCAGCGCCGGTCATCGGCATCCTACTCATCATCGTCGGCACCATCGCCTTCAGTTCCCTGATCACGGTCCGGGAAACCGAGCAGGTCCTGATCTTGAAATTCGGCGAGCCCGTCCGGGTGATCACTGAACCCGGACTGCATTTCAAGTTTCCCTATCCCGTCGAGGTCGCGAACTACCTCGACAAACGGGTCCTGGACTACGACGCCGATTCCCAGGAGATTCCGACGGCCGACCAGAAGCAGCTGATCGTCGACGCTTTCGCCCGGTACCGAATCACCAACGCGCTGGATTTCTATCAGACGGTGGGCACGGAACTGGGGATGCGGGCCCGATTGGGCAGCATCATGAACTCGTCCATGCGCGAGGTTTTGGGCGATGTGCCGTTGTCGACCGTGCTGACGCCGAAGCGGGCTGAAATGATGCGGTTGATCACGTCCGTGGCCAGCGACAACGCCAGTAACTTTGGCATCGAGGTGATCGACGTCAGGATCAAGCGCGTCGACCTGCCGATCGAAAACAGTCAGGCCATTTTCCGCCGCATGCAGACCCAGCGTGAGCAGGAAGCCCGGAAGATCAGGGCCGAAGGCGACAAGGAGTCCCGTCGTATCCGCGCCGAGGCGGACAAGCGGCAGCGCGTGATCGTGGCCGAAGCCCGCAAACAGGCCGAAATCCTGCGCGGCGAAGGCGATGCCGGCGCCCAGAGGATCTACAACGACGCCTATACCAAGGACGAAAGGTTCTTCGATTTCTGGCGTTCCATGCAGGCCATGCAACGCGGGTTGTCGTCGGACACCACGACTTATGTGGGGCCGCCGGATTCGGACTTTTTCCGATTCTTCGGCGATGAGCGGGGACGGTCAACAAACGGCGCGCCTTGATGGTGAGCGGCTTCGCAGAGAGCCTTTGAAGTGGGTGCCAGGTGTCTGAAAGCTTCCTGGACGTTCTTGTGGCAGGGATTGGCCTGGTCCTTGTACTGGAGGGCCTGGTCTACGCGCTGTTTCCCCAGGGAATGCAGCGGCTGATGGCGCAGGTGCTGGAGATGCCGGCGTCGACCTTGCGGAACGGCGGTTTGATCGCCGCCGTCGTCGGTTGCCTGATCATCTGGCTGAGTCGTGGCTGAGACCGGCGCTTCACGCAGACGTGACGCGACGGCGTTTTTGGTGTTCGCTATTTGTTCTGTATCTTGTGCCGGGGAGTGGTACAAATCTGCGCCGGATCCTTGCAGGTGTCGCCGGTTCGACGTCTGCAATGATCCGGCGCCGCGTGCCGGTTCCCGTTGACGATGCGGCCGTGGCCGCCCACATTGACAGGGCTGCGATGGCCAGGGCTGTTAGCATCGGGAGATCCATTTCGGTCTTCCGATGGGCCGTCCGACCGGCATTGTGTTGATGGAGAAAGCCAGTGACCGTTCAATCCCATAGGCGTCGTTCCGCCTGTGCATCCACAACCGGGGTCCAGTTTGCGTATGGGCGCTGGATCGTTCTGCTGTTTGCGACCCTCTGGTTGATGGGCCTCAATCAAGCGTTTGCGCGGGGTGCCCCCGAAAGCTTTGCTGACCTTGCAGAGCGGCTTCTCCCCTCGGTGGTCAACATCCAGACGACGCAGAAGGCGACCGCCCAGGCCCAGACGCCGCAGTTCCAGCTGCCGCCCGGGTCGCCGCTGGAGGAATTCTTCGAGCGCTTCAATCGACCCAACCCGGACCGTCCGCAGCGGCGGGCGACTTCCCTCGGTTCCGGATTCATCGTCGATCCTACGGGCTACATCGTCACCAACCGCCACGTGATCAACGGGGCAGACGAGATATTCGTGGTTCTGCACGACGACACCCGCCTCGAAGCGGAACTGGTCGGCGAGGACGAAAAAACAGACCTGGCGCTGCTGAAGATCGAGACGGAAATCGAACTGCGCGCGGTGGGATGGGGGTCGTCCCAGAAATCCCGTGTGGGTGACTGGGTCGTGGCCATCGGCAACCCGCTCGGTCTCGGTGGCACGGTCACAGCCGGCATCATTTCGGCCCGGGGCCGGGACATCCGGTCCGGACCTTATGACGACTATATTCAGACCGATGCGCCCATCAATCGCGGCAATTCCGGCGGACCGTTGTTCAACATGGACGGCCAAGTGATCGGCGTGAACACCGCCATCTACTCGCCCAATGGCGGCTCCATCGGCATCGGTTTTGCCATTCCGTCCCGGTTGGCGGAGGGCGTGATCCAGCAGTTGCGCGAATTCGGCACGACGCGCCGCGGCTGGCTCGGTGTCACGATCCAGCAGGTCACCGAAGAGATCGCGGAGAGCCTGGGCCTTGACGAGGCATCCGGCGCCCTGGTTTCGACGGTCCACAAGGACAGTCCGGCGGCGGCCGCCGGCGTGAAGACCGGCGATGTCATTGTCGAATTTAACGGCCGCAAGGTGCCGAGTTCCAGAAAGCTGCCGGCCATGGTGGCTGAGACCGGCGTAGGCCAGGAAGTCGCGGTACAGGTCTGGCGCAACGGCGACGTCGTGGACCTGACCGTGAAGCTTGGCGAACTGGAAAAGGTGGACCTGGCGTCGCTGACGACCGGCACCCAGCAACAGGAGACGGCCAAGACCGAAACGGCGACGCTGGAGGGCCTCGGTCTCTCCATCTCGGGTATTACCGATGATCTCCTGAAACGTTACGAACTTGCCGAGAACACCAAGGGCGTGGTCGTCACCTCCGTCGAAGCGAACTCGGACGCGGCCGAAAAGCGGCTGAACCCGGGCGACGTCATTGTCGAGGTCAACCAGAAGGAAGTCACGGGCCCGGCGGATGTCATGGCCGGCGTCGAGGCTGCCATTGAGGACGGGCGGAAGTCCGTGCTTTTGCTGGTCGACCAGGGCGGCGACCTGCGCTTCGTCGCGATCCGATTCAAGAAGAAAGAGGGCTGACGCCGCTCGGCGGCAACCCAAAACGGCAAAGCCCGGCGTCGAACGATGCCGGGCTTTTTCTTTGACCGGTATTCAGTCCGTCTTTTCAGACCGCCGTGGGCAACGGCTTCCTGGCGTTTGGGCGGACGAGTTCGTCTTCACGGTAACCCTGCAAGTACAAGATCGCGGTCAAATCGCCGTGCTGCACGCGGAACCGCGCTTGTTGAGAGACGATCGGTTTGGCCCTGAAGGCGACGCCCAGGCCGGCGGCTGTGATCATCGCCAGATCGTTGGCGCCGTCACCGACGGCGATGGTGGCGTCCGGTGTGATGCCGAGCGTGCCGGTTAGTTCCTGCAGCGCCGTCAGTTTGGCCTCGCGTCCCAGCAGCGGTTCCGTGGCCCGGCCGGCCAGGCGGCCGTTCTCGATGACCATGGTGTTGGCCCGGGCTTCGTCGAAACCCAGCGCGTCGCGGACCATGTGGGCCGTGAAGGTGAAGCCGCCCGACACCAGGGCGCAATACGTGCCGTGTGCCCGCAACGTCGCGATCAGCTCGGGTGCGCCGCTCGTGTAGCGCACTGCACGGTTTACGTCGTCAATGCGCGCGGCGTCCTCGCCTTCGAGCATGGCGAGACGGGTCCGGAGCGACTCCCGGAAGTTCAGCTCGCCGTTCATCGCCCGCTCGGTGATCTCGGCAACGGCGTCGGCGTGGCCGCAAAGCGCCGCCAGGGTGTCCAGCGTTTCGATCGTGATGATCGTCGAATCCATGTCCGCGATCAGCAGTTTCTTGCGCCGGCCGTCGACGGGTTGGGCGGCGAGATCGAGCGGCGCGCCGTTGAACTGGCGTCGAACGTCTTGTTCGGCCACATGCGGATCCACGCCGTTAAATGGCAAATCGCAAGCAATCCCCTCGGCAAGCCAGCGGGCAGGGTCTACGGCAGTGGCACCGCTCTGCTCCAGGTACCGGGCCGCCTTGTCCACGTGGATCTGGCTGAGATTGCGGCGAGCCGGATCGGCGATCAGCGTTAGCACATTGTCCATGACGCGGGCATCTGTATCCTGCGGGGCGTTGCACGACAACAACCACCGGGCCTGCCTTGCAGCCCGGCCCGACGGCGCAGTCTAGAGACCATGCGTAGAAAAGGCAGGTTGAGATTTCGTTGAGCTGGGAACACGTCGACGTCCGCTTGGTGCGTGATCCGAGCCATGGATGATTCAAAACCCCGGGCAGTCGTCGTCATCATCGGCCCCACGGCGTCGGGCAAGTCCCGGCTGGCGATGGCCGTGGCGGAACGCTTCGGCGGTACGATCATTAATGCCGACAGCATGCAGGTTTACCGGGAGCTGAGGGTCCTTACCGCGCGTCCCGGTCCCGAAGACGAGTCCGCCATTCCCCATCGCCTCTACGGCGTGATACCCGCCGCGGAAGCCTGTTCGGCGGCGCGCTGGCGCGCTCTGGCGCTGGCTGAGATCGATGACGTTCTGGCGGGCGGCCGTCTGCCCGTGGTGGTCGGCGGCACTGGGCTTTACGTCAAGGCGCTGCTGGAAGGCCTGGCGCCTGTTCCGGAAATCCCTCAGGCGGTGCGCGCGCAATTGCGGCAGCAGCTCCAAGTGGAAGGCTCGGCCGCCTTGCATGACGTGCTGGCCGCCCGGGATCCGGAGACAGCCCGGCGGGTGCGGCCGTCGGACCCGCAACGCATTGTCCGGGCCCTGGAGGTGCTGGAGGCGACCGGCCGGCCGCTGGTCCAGTGGCAATCGGAGGCACCTGAAGGATCGTCGCCGGATCTGCGGTTTTCGGTGGTGGCGCTGACGCCGCCCAAGGATCTGGTTTACGCCGCCTGCGACCGACGCTTCCGCGCGATGCTGGAGTCCGGCGCGCTGGAGGAAGTGCGCGAGCTGGTCGGGCTGGGCCTGGATCCCGAGCTTCCCGCCATGAAGGCTCTGGGGGTGTCGGAACTGGCCGCCCACCTGCGTGGCGATCTCAGCCTGGAGGCAGCGGAAGAGCGGGTCTGTCGTGCCACCCGCCGTTACGCGAAACGCCAGCTCACCTGGCTGAGGACACAGATAGTTGCGAATTGGTCCGGTTTTGAGCAAGATTCGGAAACTTTAGAGCTGGAAATTTTTGCATTTATTCGTGAAAATGTATTGACCCCATAATCGGCAACCAATATGTTGCGCGCTCGCGCGGGCCGGTTTGCCCGCGTCAATACTGTCTGGGCATTGAAATTGCTTGGGTTTTTGGTGCCCGAAAGGCAGTCTAACCATACTGGCAATCAAGACCGGCGAACGAACCAATAACCACCGCCGGCAGGGGCACGGAGAGGCATTATGTCCGCGCAAACGGAGAACGGCGCACAGATCGTCATCAAAGCCTTGCTGGATCAGGGCGTGGATGTCGTATTCGGCTATCCTGGTGGCGCTGTCCTGCCGATCTACGACGAGATCTTCAAGCAGAACCGCCTGCGCCATGTCCTCGTCCGTCACGAACAGGGCGCCGTGCATGCCGCGGAAGGCTACGCGCGGTCGACCGGAAAGGTCGGGGTCGTGCTGGTCACGTCCGGGCCCGGCGCGACCAACGCCGTCACCGGTCTGACCGATGCCTTGATGGATTCCATTCCGGTCGTCTGCCTGACCGGGCAGGTGCCGACACACCTGATCGGCAATGATGCATTCCAGGAATGCGACACGACGGGCATCACCCGGCCGTGCACCAAGCACAATTACCTCGTGAAGGACGAGAAGCGGCTGGCCCAGACGCTGCACGAGGCGTTCTATGTTGCGCGATCGGGCCGACCGGGGCCCGTGGTGGTCGACATTCCCAAGGATATCCAGTTCGCGGACGCGCCCTATGTCGGGCCGTCCAACGTTGTCCACAAGACCTATCAGCCAAACATCAAGGGCGACTGGGACACGATCGAGCGGGCCGTCGATCTGCTGATCGATGCCAAGCGGCCGATCATTTATGGCGGCGGAGGGCTCATCAATTCCGGGCCGAAGGCGAGTCAGCTGCTGCAGCAGTTCGTCGATCTCAGCGGCTATCCCACCACCCTGACGCTGATGGGGCTGGGGGCGCTGCCGGCCGGCGATCCGCGCTTCCTCGGCATGCTCGGCATGCACGGGACCTATGAAGCCAACCTCGCCATGAACCAGTGCGACGTGATGCTGGCGATCGGGTCGCGTTTCGACGACCGGATCACGGGCAGGCTCGACGCCTTCGCGCCGAACTCCGAGAAAATCCACGTGGATATCGATCCGTCCTCGATCAACAAGAACGTCCAGGTCGACATCGGGATCGTGGGAGACTGTGCCCACGTCCTGGAGGACATGATCAAGATTTGGAAGTCGCGCCACAGGGAGCCGGATCGCAAGGCGCTGGATACCTGGTGGGGTCAGATCGACGAATGGCGAGGCCGCGATTGCCTTGCCTACAAGCACTCCGACGACGTCATCAAGCCGCAGTTCGCGATCCAGCGGCTGTACGAACTGACCAAGGAGCGAGATACGTTCATCACGACCGAGGTCGGCCAGCACCAGATGTGGGCCGCCCAGCACTATCGATTCCAGCGTCCCAACCGTTGGATGACGTCGGGCGGCCTGGGCACCATGGGTTACGGCCTGCCGGCGGCGATCGGGGTCCAGATGGGCAATCCCGAATCCCTGGTCGTCGATATCGCGGGGGAAGCCTCCATCCTGATGAATATCCAGGAGATGTCCACGGCCGTTCAGTACCGGCTGCCGGTCAAGATCTTCATCCTGAACAACGAATATATGGGCATGGTGCGCCAGTGGCAGGAACTGCTGCATGGCGGGCGCTACTCCGAGAGTTACACGGCGGCGCTGCCCGACTTCGTCAAGCTGGCCGAAGCCTACGGCGCCACGGGCATGCGGGCCACCAAGCCTGGCGAGGTCGACGACGTCATCATGCGTATGATCGAGGTCGATGGCCCGGTGATCGCGGACATTGCGGTCGACCCGCACGAGAACTGCTTCCCGATGATCCCGTCCGGCGCCGCTCACAGCGAGATGTTGCTTGGACCGCAGGATGAGGCGGCCAAGCCAGTCTCCGAAGAGGGTATGGTTCTGGTCTAGAGACTTCGGAGAACACGGCAATGAACAGACGCACGTCGGCCGGCAAGCAGCCCGGCTCGGCCTATCCTATCCTGCAGCTTCCCGACGACCATGAGCGCCATACGCTGGCGGTCATCGTGGATAACGAGCCCGGCGTGCTCGCCAGGGTCATCGGGCTGTTTTCCGGCCGGGGTTACAACATCGAAAGCCTGACGGTGTCGACGGTCACCGAGGATGAATCGGTCAGTCGGATCACCATCGTCACCACCGGCACGCCGATGATCATCGAACAGATCAAAGCACAGTTGGAGCGGCTGGTGCCGATCCACGACGTGCACGACCTCACCGAAGAGGGACCCCATGTTGAGATGGAGCTCGCACTGGTGAAGGTTGCTGCGAAGGAGCACCAGCGCCGCGAGTCCCTGCGCATTGCCCAGATCTTCAGCGCTGCGGTCGCCGACACCACGCTCGAAAGTTTCGTTTTTGCGATCTCCGGCGAGGCCGCCCAAGTGGACGCCTTCGTCAACCTGATGCGGGCGCTGGGTGAAGTCGAGGTGGCCCGCTCGGGCGTCGTCGCCATCAGCCGGGGCTCCCGCGTCTTGATCGGATAGTGGCCGCCGGGACGGCGGCTTGGGAACAACCACAACAAGGAATGCACTGGGGGTTACAATGCGTGTCTATTACGACCGCGATGCGGATGTGAACCTGATCAAATCAAAGCGGGTGGCCATTGTCGGTTACGGCAGCCAGGGCCACGCCCATGCCATGAACCTGCGGGACAGCGGGGTTGAGCAAGTTCGGGTCGCGCTTCGCGAGGGCTCGGCGTCTCGTGCCAAGGCGGAAGGCGCCGGGTTCGAGTGCATGACGCCGGCCGACGCCGCTGCGTGGGCCGACGTTGTGATGATGCTGACGCCAGACGAACTGCAACGGCACATCTATCGCGACAGCCTGGCACCGAACATGAAGGAGGGCGCGGCGCTGGCGTTCGCGCACGGGCTCAACATTCATTTCAACCTGATTGAACCGCGTCCCGATCTGGACGTTTTCATGATCGCGCCCAAGGGTCCTGGCCATACCGTCCGTTCGGAATATGCGCGCGGCGGCGGCGTTCCCTGCCTGCTGGCGGTGGAACGGGATGCATCCGGCAATGCCCAGGAGATCGGCCTTTCCTACGGCTGTGCCATCGGCGGCGGCCGCGCGGGCATCATCGAGACGACGTTCCGCGAGGAATGCGAGACAGACCTTTTCGGCGAGCAGGTGGTCCTGTGCGGTGGCCTGTGCGCGCTGATCAAGTCGGGCTACGAAACGCTTGTGGAAGCCGGCTACGCCCCCGAAATGGCCTATTTCGAGTGTCTGCACGAGGTGAAGCTGATCGTCGACCTGATCTACGAGGGCGGGCTCGCCAATATGCGGTATTCCGTGTCGAATACCGCCGAATACGGCGACTACAAGACCGGCCCGCGGATCATCGACGAGTCGATCCGCGAGGAGATGCGCCGCGTTCTTGCCGACATTCAATCCGGACGGTTCACGCGCGACTGGATGCTGGAGAACGAGGTCGGACAGACGTCGTTCAAGGCGATGCGCCGCAACGAGGCCGAGCATCCGATCGAGGAAGTCGGCGAGCGGCTGCGCGGCATGATGCCGTGGATCAGCGAGCACCGTCTTGTTGACAAGGACAAGAACTGATTCGGGCCGATTTCACCACTTGGCGCTGCCGGTCCCGTTTCGTCTGAAAGCCGCAGAATCGCCATGATTCCGCCGCTAGAAAACCGTTGCGGTGGCCCAGGAATCCGCGTAAACCCGACAGCTTGAGGCTTCAACGCGCGCGAGTCACTGTGTATAGTGATGGCTGTCTCTTTATCCACCCGGGGGCGAATTATTCGCGAATACTGGGGAGTTCCATTGAGTCCAAATGGAATTGGAATAGAGCGAGTTGGCCCAATACATGAGCGGCACGTTCCTGTTCGAGATCCGGTGTCGGTGGACGGATACGCGGGTTTACGCGTCGAGACGGTGAGACGATCGGGCGCGGCAGCCAGGAGATGAAGTTGGCCACACTCTTCGGCGCATCGGCGAAGTGGGATGAGGCCAAACCGCCGGGGACCGGCCGTTGGCGGTTTGTGGGACGTAGCGAGATTTGACCAGCAAGCAGAAATCTTCGTCGGCGAAAGAGGCGCAGCAGCGGCCCGAGGACAGGGTCGTGATCTTCGATACCACGCTGCGTGACGGCGAACAGTCGCCGGGATGTTCGATGAATCTCGACGAAAAGCTTCGCGTCGCGCACATGTTGGAATTGATGGGCGTCGACGTCATCGAGGCCGGATTTCCCATCGCATCACAGGGCGATTTCGACTCGGTTCGGGAAATCGCCCGCAAGGTCAAGAAATCCACCGTCGCCGGGCTGGCCCGAGCCTCCAAGCGGGACATCGATCGTGCCTGGGAGGCGTTGCAGCCGGCCGAGCGGCCGCGGATTCACACCTTCCTGTCCACCAGCCCGCTGCACATGAAATACAAGCTGCAGATGGAGCCGGAAGACGTTCACGACAAGGTCGTTGAGTCGGTCGGCTATGCGCGCAATCTGTGCGACGACGTGGAGTGGTCGCCGGAGGACGGGACCCGGACCGAGCATGATTTCCTGTGTCGGTGCGTGGAGTCCGCCATCAAGGCCGGGGCGACGACCATCAACATTCCCGACACCGTCGGCTACACGGTTCCGCACGAGTTCGAGGCATTGATCACGATGCTGCGCAACCGCGTTCCGAATATCGACAAGGCGGTGCTGTCCGCCCACTGCCACAACGATCTAGGGCTTGCCGTGGCCAACGCCCTGGCAGCGATCCGGGCCGGCGCGCGCCAGGTCGAATGTACGATCAACGGGATCGGCGAAAGGGCCGGAAACGCCGCGATGGAGGAGATCGTGATGGCGCTGCGCGTGCGGCGGGACGAACTGCCCTGCTGGACCGGCGTCAACAGCGAATACATCACACGTGCCAGCCATCTGATTTCGACAATCACGGGCTTTTCCGTTCAGCCGAACAAGGCGATCGTCGGCGCCAACGCCTTTGCGCACGAGTCCGGCATTCATCAGGACGGTATGCTGAAACACGCCGGCACCTACGAGATCATGACCCCGGAATCCGTCGGGCTGCACAAGTCGACCCTGGTGATGGGCAAGCATTCCGGGCGGCATGCCTTTCGTGCCAAATTGGAGGAGCTTGGCTACGAGCTCGGCGACAACGCGGTCGAAGAGGCTTTCGAGCGGTTCAAGGCGCTGGCGGACCAGAAGAAGGAAATCTTCGACGAGGACATTATCGCCCTGGTCGATGACGAGGTAATCCGGGATCACGAGGCGATCCGCTTTGTTTCGCTTCGAGTCGAGGCCGGGTCGATAGGGCCGCAGTCGGCGGAGCTTTCCCTGGATGTCCAGGGCAAGCGACAATCCGCCAGATCGAGCGGCAATGGCCCGGTGGATGCGGCATTCCATGCGATCCGGCAGATCGTGCCGCACGAGGCAAATCTCGAGCTTTATCAGGTGCATGCGGTGACGGGCGGGACCGACGCCCAGGCCGAGGTGACCGTCCGTCTGGAGGAGGACGGAAAATCCGTCACCGGCCAGGGTGCGGACGTGGATACCATCGTGGCATCGGTTCGGGCGTATATTCACGCCCTCAATAAACTGCTGGTGAAGCGGCAACGGACAGCGCCGACCGCAATATCGGCTTAACCGTTTAACTGTTTTTTAAGGGTGATCGAAGTGATTATCAGTCAGCATGGACAACAGCGTCGGGGGGTAGGACGTTAAAGATGTTTCAGAGACTGCTCGGATTCCTTTCCGCCGACATGGCGATCGACTTGGGAACGGCGAACACGCTCGTGTACGTCAAAGGACGAGGCATCGTTTTGAACGAGCCGTCCGTGGTGGCCATTGCAGAAGTCAAGGGCAAGAAGCAAGTCCTTGCCGTCGGTGACGAGGCCAAGATGATGCTGGGCCGAACGCCGGGCAACATCCACGCCATCCGGCCGCTGCGTGACGGTGTCATCGCCGACTTCGACGTTGCGGAGGAGATGATCAAACACTTCATCCGCAAGGTGCACAACCGACGCAGCTTCTCCGCACCCCAGGTGATCGTCTGCGTGCCATCCGGCTCCACGGCGGTAGAACGCCGCGCCATTCAGGAATCGGCCGAGAGCGCCGGCGCACGTAAGGTATTCCTGATTGAAGAGCCTATGGCGGCCGCGATCGGTGCGGGTCTGCCCGTTACCGAGCCCACCGGTTCCATGGTCGTGGACATCGGCGGCGGCACCACCGAGGTGGCGGTCCTGTCGCTCGGTGGCATCGTCTATTCGCGGTCCGTCCGGGTCGGCGGCGACAAGATGGACGAGGCGATCATCGCCTACATCCGCCGCAACCATAACCTGCTGGTCGGCGAAGGTTCTGCCGAGCGGATCAAGAAGGAGATCGGGTCCGCCTGTCCGCCCGAGGACGGCGAGGGCCGGGTAATGGAAATCAAGGGCCGCGACCTGATGAACGGCGTGCCCAAGGAGTTGGTGATTTCCGAGCGCCAGATCGCAGAGAGCCTGGCCGAGCCGGTTGGTGCCATCATCGAGGCGGTTAAGGTGGCCCTCGAGCACACCGCCCCGGAGTTGGCTGCGGATATCGTGGACAAGGGGATCGTACTGACGGGCGGCGGCGCCCTGCTGGGCAATCTGGACTTCGTCCTGCGGCATTCCACAGGGCTGCCGGTATCGATCGCCGATGACGCCCTGTCCTGTGTGGCCCTGGGAACCGGCCGTTGCCTGGAGGAGATGAAGACCCTTCGTAACGTTTTGATAAGCATGTACTGAGACAATATCGGGTGGACTAGTGGCTAATAGCGGCCATCCGAGCGCCAGAAGGGTCCGGATAACCGCTTAAGAAGTGGGGTGGTTTTCGAACCGTGAAGTACCGGCCGGGTACGGTTCTGAAATCTACGGCGCCAATCAGGATTCTGGCGCAACGTTTTGCATTCCTGCTTCTCCTCGGATCCTCCATCACCATCATGGCCGTAGGCAGGGCCGATCCCGCCGTGTTCGAGCGAGCGCGGACGGCCGTGACGGATTTCGCTACGCCGCTGCTTGACGCCCTGGCGCGTCCCATGGCCACCATCGCCAACATGGTCGAGGAGGTCGGCCGGCTGTCCGATCTGAGGGCCGAGAACGAGCGGCTCAGGATCGAAAACGCCCGTCTGCTGGAATGGCAGAATATCGCCCGGCAGCTGGAGTCCGAGAACATTCAGCTCAAGGAACTGATGGCCTTCGTGCCGGACAGTCCGTCTCACTACATCACCGTTCGGGTTGTCGGCAACACCGGCGGCAGCTTCATCCGCTCGCTGCTGGTCAATTCGGGCACGCGCGCCGGCGTGCGCAAGGGTCAGGCGGCGATGACCGGAACGGGACTGCTGGGCCGCGTGGCCGAAGTCGGTGAACGCTCGGCGCGGGTACTTCTCGTCACCGACCTGAACAGCCGCATTCCGGTCATGGTCGAACGGAGCCGCGACCGGGCTGTGCTGGCCGGTGACAATTCCGAACAGCCCCGGCTTGAATATCTCACCGCAGCCGCGCAGGTGCGGGCCGGCGATCGCATCGTCACTTCGGGATACGGCGGTGTCCTTCCTCCGGGCCTGCCGGTGGGGTCCGTGGTTTCGGTCAAGGAGGAGGCCGGCATTCGCGTTCAGCCCTTCGCCGAGGCGGACAGGCTGGAGTTCGTGCGGCTGATGGATTTTGGTCTGAACGGTGTCATCGGGCCGGCCTCTGACCGCTGGCCGAGAATTCCGGGATCGCCGCCGCCATGAGGATCAGTGTCTGGCAGCGACTGGACGTCTTTGCACGCGGCCTTGCGCCGACCTTCGTAACGCTTCTCCTCCTGATCCTATCCCTCTTGCCGACGCGGCTTCCCGGGTTTTCCGTGGTTGCGCCCGCGCTGACGCTGATGTCCGTCTACTACTGGGCGATTCACCGGCCGGATCTGTTGCCGATCTGGGCGGCGTTTTCGTTCGGGCTCCTCCAGGACCTCTTGACCGGAGCACCGCCGGGCTCCTATGCAACCGTCATGCTGCTCGCCTACGGGCTGGTCATCACCCAGCGGCGCTTTTTCCACGGGAAGTCCTTTCCGGTGGTGTGGTGGGGTTTCATGATGATCGCTGCCGGCAGCAGCCTTGTGCATTGGTCGCTCTTATCGGTGCTTGGAGGCGGGGTGATGGACCCGTGGCCGGTCATATTCAGTTATTTCATGTCAGTGGCGGTCTATCCGCTGATTACCTGGATCTTTGTACGCGTCCACCGGACGCTGCCGGGCCAGGTCTAGACCCATGCAACCGGACAAAAACCTGTCCCGGAATTTCAGCCGTCGCGCGGCGCTATTGCTTGGCGCCAAGTTCTCACTGCTCGGCGGCCTTGCCGCCCGCATGTACTACCTGCAGGTCGTCGAGGCGGACAAATACAAGCTTCTGGCCGACGAGAACCGGATCAGTCCCCGGCTTCTGCCGCCGCCGCGCGGCTACATTGTCGACCGGACCGGGATCCCGCTTGCGGTCAATGTGCAGAATTTCCGTGTCCTGATCGTTCCCGAGCAGGCCAAACGAAACGACCAGGGCAACAGCATCCTGTGGGTCCTTAACCGGCTCCGCCAGTTGGTGCATCTCAGCGAATACGACGTCGAGCGGGTTCTGCGTGACGCGGCCCGGCACCGGCCTTTCGTCCCGATTACCGTGCGCGAAAACCTGACCTGGGACGAAATGAGCCGGGTCGAGGTCAATTCTCCCGACCTGCCGGGTATCAGCATCGACGTGGGCCGTACCCGCCACTACACCTATCCGACCAGCACCGCTCATGTTGTCGGCTACGTCGCCGCCGTGGCCGAAGAGGAGCTGACCGGCGATCCGCTGCTGGAGCTGCCCGGCTTCCGGATCGGCAAGAACGGCATCGAGCGGCAATACGACCTTGCGCTCCGCGGCTCGGCCGGCACCAGCCATGTGGAAGTCAACGCGCTCGGCCGCGTCATCAAGGAACTCAGCCGCCAGGAAGGCCAGTCCGGGCAGGACGTGGTGCTGACCATCGATATCGGCCTGCAGAACTACCTGACCGAACGCGTCAAGAGCGAGAAGGGGGCCGCCGCGGTCGTCATGGACGCCCATAACGGCGACATCCTCGCGCTCGTATCGACGCCTTCGTACGATCCCAATCAGTTTGCCGAAGGTCTCAATTCCGTTCAGTGGCAGGACCTGGTGAGCAACCCCCATGCGCCGCTCACCAACAAGGCGATTGGGGGTCAGTATGCCCCGGGTTCCACGTTCAAGGTCGCGGTCATGGCCGCGGCGCTGGAATCCGGCATTTCCGTCGACCACACGGTGTTCTGTCCAGGGCATGTGGAATTGGGCGATCGGAAATTCCATTGCTGGAAGAAGCATGGCCACGGCCGCATGGACATGCTGGATGCATTCAAACAGTCCTGCGACGTCTGGTTCTACGAGGTGGCCAAGAAGCTGGGGGTCGACAGGATCGCGACCATCGCCAGGCGGCTTGGGTTGGGCGAGCGGCTCGGCATCGATCTGCTGGGCGAGAAACCTGGCCTGATCCCCACCAAGAAATGGAAGCGGGACGCGCTGGGCCAGCCCTGGCACCAGGGCGAGACCCTGGTTGTTGGGATCGGGCAAGGATACGTGCTGGCCACGCCGCTGCAGTTGGCGGTGATGACCGCCCGTGTCGTCAACGGCGGCAAGGCCGTCGTGCCGCATCTTTCACGCGACTTCATCAAGGGTCGCGACGTCCAGGGGCGCCCGGAACTCCAATGGCCTTCGATCGGCGTCAACAGCTACACCTTGAAGACGGTGCGGCAGGGCATGTTCGATGTGGTGAACGACCCCGTCGGTACCGCATTCAAGGCGCAGATCGCCGAGGCCGGCATGGAGATGGGCGGAAAGACCGGGACCGCCCAGGTACGACGCATCTCCATGGCCGAGCGCGAGCGGGGCGTGCGCAAGAACGAGGAGCTGGTTTGGCGCGAGCGCGACCATGCGCTGTTTGTCGGCTATGCGCCGGTAGATAATCCCCGCTGGGTGGTGTCCGTTGTGGTCGAGCATGGCGGCGGAGGCAGCAAGGCCGCCGCACCGGTGGCCCGGGACGCTTTGCTCGAGTTGCAAAAGCGGGAGCGCGAACGCCTTGAAACCGCCGGCCTGACGCCGTCGCCGGGACGAGATCCCATATGACCACGTTCCGCCGCGGCCTGTCGTTCAGCCGGCCCGAGCTGACGCTCGGCCAGAAGCTTTGGAACATCAACTGGATGCTCGTAATCCTGATTGCCGCTATTTCGACGATCGGGTTTGGCATGCTGTATTCGGCTTCGAACGGGAACTGGGACCCTTGGGCGTCCCGTCAGATTACCCGGTTCGGTGTCGGCGTCTTCGCCATGCTGCTCGTGGCGGTGATCGATATCCGGTTCTGGATGCGTTACGCCTACCTATTCTACGCGGCCTCCCTGTTGTTGCTTGCTTCGGTGGAGTTGGTGGGAACTGTCGGCATGGGCGCCCAGCGCTGGATCGATCTGCGGCTGTTCCAGCTGCAGCCTTCCGAATTGATGAAAGTGGCGCTAGTCCTCGCGTTGGCTCGGTACTTCCACGGTCTGACCATGGAAGAGATCGGACGGCCGCACTACCTGATCACACCGCTGGTCCTGGTGATGGCGCCAATCATCCTGGTGCTGCGGCAGCCGGATCTGGGTACCGCGCTGCTGATCCTGATCGCGAGCGGCGCCCTGTTCTTTGCGGCTGGCGTGCGGATCTGGAAATTCGCGCTGGTCATCATCTGTTCCCTGGCGGCAATTCCCATCGCCTGGGAGTTCCTGCACGAGTATCAGCAGCAGCGTATCCTGACCTTCCTGGACCCGGAAAGCGACCCGCTGGGCGCGGGCTATCACATCCTGCAGTCGAAGATTGCGCTCGGGTCTGGCGGCATGTTCGGCAAGGGCTTCATCCAAGGAACCCAGAGCCATCTCAACTTCCTGCCCGAGAAACAGACCGATTTCATTTTCACGATGCTTGCCGAGGAATTCGGCATGGCGGGCGGGTTCCTGCTGCTCGGGCTGTACGGCCTGGTCATCCTGTACGGGTTCGCCATCGCGGTCCGCAGCCGCAGCCAGTTCGGGCGGTTGGTGGCCATCGGTCTGGCCACGACCTTCTTCCTTTATGTCTTCATCAACGTTGCGATGGTGATGGGCCTGATCCCGGTTGTGGGCGTGCCGCTGCCGCTCATCTCATACGGCGGAACGGCCATGTTGACGGTGCTGATCAGCTTCGGGCTGATCCTGTCCGTCAGCGTGCACCGGGATGTGGTGATCGCACGCCGCGGCCTGGACACCGCTCTCTAGGCGTCCAGCTTGCCGCGGGTCGCCGTCAGGCCCGCCTAGTTGAAACGAATGGGTTAGCTTTTCAGGGCCGCCAGCGCGGTCTGTGACGGTTCGTGGCCCAGGGCTGCCGCACGCTCATAGAGCGACCGGGCGACATGTTCGTCCTTGCTGACGCCCAGGCCCTGTTGATAGGCCCGGGCAAGCCGGAACAGCGCCTTGGGATAACCCTGCTTGGCGGCCAGTCGATACCATTTCACAGCCGTCGCATGGTCCTGACGGACGCCCTTGCCCTCTTCGTACATGGCACCCAGAAAGGCCTGGGCGTCCGGTGCGCCCTGGGAGGCGGCTTTCCGGTACCAGGACACGGCCGTGGCGTAGTCCTTCTTGACGCCGGCGCCGGACATGTAGACATGCCCCATTGCCGTTTGCCCCCAGGCATCGCCCTGGGAAGCGGACTCGTTGTACCAGCGCAGCGCTTCCGACGCGCTCTTCTTCACGCCCCATCCGTCGGAATGCATCCGACCGAGATAGTACTGGGCGCGGGCGTGGCCGTTCTGGGCCGCGACGCGGAAGTGCTCGGCAGCGGTCTGGAAGTGCTGGCGTTTGAAATATTTGACGCCGGACTCAAAGGACGCCTGCGGCGTACGCTTGGCATTGGGATCCTCGAGCTTGGCGACGCGGGCGCCGATCGACAACGCGATATGTTCGATCTTGGCCAGGGTTTGGCCCTTGACCTGGCGTCGCGGTGGACAGGCATTGTCCCGGCCCGACAGGAAGCTCTTGTAATTGCGTTTGAACCGGTTGCGGATGTCGCCACGCTCCCCGCGGGGGGCATTCTCGTAGGCCGTGCCGTCGTCCAGCAGGACGCGCGCGAGCACGATGTGATGCTGGCACCGCACCACCTCGAACCGCTGGGTGTTCTTGGCCGCAATCCCCATCATGGCCTGCCGGCGCTTGTTCGACGCGATCCCTTTCGGCTTGCAGTGGGCGAAGCCACTTTCCAGGAAATAGGACGCCTCGCGTCGCTTCTCGAGTTCCTGGCCCAGCGCCTCCAGCCGCTCGCCGGCGGTCGCATTGGCTTCGACCAGCCGGCGCATTTCCGCCACCAACCGCTCCGCGTCTTCCATGGCGGCGGTAACGGCACGATAGGCCTTGTCGCAAGTGCTGTTGGCGTGGGCCGGCCCGGATAGAGGCGCAACAAGAACGGCGAGCCCGACGCAGATCGGGGCGATAAATCGTGTCACGACGGTTCCCCTGACAACTGGTTAACGAATGTTGGTGACCTGTAGCTGGGATTTTACTAGATTCCGGCCCCACGGTAATGTGAGATCGCTACCAATCTATTGAAAATAAAGGGAAAATTTTAGATAAACACACCCAGGTCCCCAGGGTTTCTGGGGGTTGGCGGGGCAATATCCAGGGACTGATCCAGCCGCTTCATCATGTCGCGGTCGGCAATGGGTCTTTGGCAGGGGCGCGCCGGTGCATGCCGACGCGGCGGTCGAAGGGCCGGGTCTCCGGCGCGACCGGTCATGGTTAATCCTGCCATTGCCTGAGACCCGGGAGAACGCCTATCGTTGAGCCAGTGCAGGGACATGGCGTGTCTGATTGCGCTCAACGACAAAGACACAACAACGCAACGCACAGGGAGACAGCAGGTGCGCGAAAATCGTATGCGGCAGATCTGGGCCGCCGGGGGCGCGGTCGTGAATGGCTGGCTGGCCATCCCGTCGGCATTCTCGGCTGAGACCATGGCCCATCAGGGATGGGATTCACTGACGGTCGACATGCAGCACGGGGTGACCGACTACCAGACCGCGGTCACGATGCTGACGGCGATCGCCACGACCGATACGGTTCCGATGGTCAGGGTCCCTTGGCTCGACCCCGGCATCATCATGAAATCGCTGGATGCGGCGGCTTACGGCGTCATCTGTCCGATGGTCAATACGCCCGAGGACGCCGAGACATTGGTTTCGTCCTGTCGTTATCCGCCGCGGGGAAGCCGCAGTTTCGGTCCCATTCGCGCGCTGCTCTACGCCGGCGCCGACTATCCGAAACACGCCAACGAGACGGTTGTGCCGTTCGCGATGATCGAAACCGCGCAGGCCCTCGAGAACCTTGATGAGATTTTGGCAACGGATGGCCTGGACGCGATCTATGTGGGCCCGGCCGATCTGTCAAACTCGCTCGGCTGCACGCCGAAGCTCGACCAGGAGGAAAAGCCCGTCGTCGAGGCGATCGACATGATCGTCGCCAAGGCGAAGGAGCACGGCGTCATTGCCGGCATTCATAACGGCTCTCCGGCCTACGCCTTGAAGATGATCGAGAAGGGATACCAATTCCTGTCGATCGCATCGGATGCCCGTCTGCTGGCCTGGTCGGCCGCCGACGCGGTGGCGGAAATGCGTTCCGGCGGTGCCGCGACCGAGCAGGTGCGGGCGGGGGTCTACTAAGATGCCCCATGTTATCGTCGCGGGTCCGATCCACGACGACGGCATGGCCGTTCTGGAAAGCCGCCCGGATCTGACGGTCGAGGTTCTGGCCACGCCCGATGAAGCCGAACTCAGGGCGAGACTGCCGGAGGCCGACGCCCTCCTGATCCGCACGGCCCGGCTGCCGGCCGACGCGGTCCAGGCGGCTTCGCGCCTTTGCGTCGTCTCGCGCCACGGCGTCGGCTACGACAACGTGCCGGTGGAGGCCCTCACCGAGCAGGGTATCCCGCTGACGATCATCGGCAACGTCAACGCGACCACGGTGGCCGAACATACGCTGTTCTTTCTGATGGCCCTGGCCAAGTGCGGGCCGCGGCGGGACCGCGCGGTTCGCAACGGTGACTGGTCGGTGCGCAATCGGATCGAGACCTGGGAACTGGCCGGCAAGTCGCTCCTGCTGGTCGGGTTCGGCCGGATCGGCCGGGAGGTCGCCCGGCGTGCGGCCGCGTTCGATATGGAGATCCTGGCCTACGACCCGCTTGTCGACCTGGAGACCATGGAGGCCGAAGGCGTCCGCAAGGTCTCGGACTGGCGCCGATGCCTGGGTGCCGTCGACGCAGTCAGCCTGCATGTGCCGTTGACGCCAGAGACCGAAGGCATGATTGGCAAGGAGGAGCTGGAGGCCATGCGGTCCACGGCCGTCCTGATCAATGCGGCGCGGGGCGGGCTGATCGACGAGAACGCACTTGCCGAGGCGCTGGAGGTCGGCGAGATCGCCGGTGCCGGCCTGGATACGCTGGCGGATGAGCCGCCGGCGGCCGGACACCCGCTGCTCGGTCTGGACGGCGTCATTTTCAGTCCCCATTCCGCCGCCTTGACCGAGGAGTGCATGGCGCGGATGGGCGTATCGTCGGCCAATAATATCCTCGCGGCCCTGGATGGCCGGCTTGACCCGGCCCTCGTGGTGAACGCCGAGGTGCTTCGACAAAGAAAACCCGCATTCCAGGGGGAAACGAAATGAGCACTATTCGTCTCACCATGGCGCAGGCGTTGGTCAAGTATCTGACCAACCAGAAAACGCTGATCGACGGCAAGGAACAGCAGCTTTTCCCGGGTGCGTTCGGCATCTTCGGCCACGGCAACGTAACCTGTCTTGCCGAAGCGCTGGAAGCCGTCCAGGACGTGCTGCCAACCTGGCGCGGTCAGAACGAGCAGTCCATGGCGCTGGCAGCCGTGGCCTTTGCCAAGGCGAAGCGCCGCCGCCAGATCATGATTGCCACCAGCTCCATCGGTCCGGGCGCCACTAACATGGTGACCGCCGCCGGCGTGGCCCATTCCAACCGGCTGCCCATCCTGCTTTTGTCCGGTGACACTTTCGCCAACCGGCTGCCGGATCCGGTGCTGCAGCAGGTCGAGCATTTCGGCAACCCGACCACCACTGTCAACGACGCCTTTAAGCCGGTGGTGCGCTACTGGGACCGGATCACCCGGCCCGAGCAGCTGATATCGTCATTGCCTCAGGCCGTGGCGACCATGCTGGACCCGGCCGATTGCGGCCCGGCGTTCCTGGCCCTGCCGCAGGACATCCAGGCCGAAGCCTTCGACTATCCGGAGGTCTTTTTCCAGCCGACCATCCATGCACCGCCGCGTCCGCGGCCGGATCTGGATGCGATGAAAGTCGCCGCCGACCTGCTGAGCGGGGCCAGAAAACCGCTGGTGATTGCCGGCGGCGGGGTTCATTACTCGATGGCCACCGGGGCGCTGGCGGCGTTCGCCGAAAAGCACAACCTGCCGGTGGTCGAAACCATCGCCGGCCGCGCCTCGCTACCGCACGACCACCCGAACAATGCCGGTCCGCTTGGCGTCATCGGCTCCAGCTCGGCCAATGCGCTCGCCGCCGAAGCGGACGTGGTGCTTGCCGTGGGCACGCGGCTGCAGGACTTCACCACCGGCTCATGGTCGGTGTTCGAGAATCCGGACATGAAGCTGATCGCACTCAACGCGGCCCGCTTCGACGCCCTCAAGCATCGGGCGCTGCCGGTGGTGGGCGACGCGCTTGCCGGACTATCCGAGCTTGGCTCGCTCCTGGGTGACTGGCGCGCCGCCGATGACTGGTCGGCCAAGGCGGACCGGGTCATGGCCGAGTGGAACGCCATCGTCGACCAGCACTGTGCACCGACGAATCAGGAAATCCCCAGCTACGCGCAGGTGGTCGGTGCCATCAACCGGGTGGCCGGGCCGACGGACCTTGCCCTGACCGCCGCCGGCGGCCTGCCGGGCGAGCTGTGCAAGAACTGGAAGGCGAAGACCGTAGGCACCTTCGATTGCGAATTCGGCTTCTCCTGCATGGGCTACGAGATCGCCGGCGGCTGGGGTGCCAAGATGGCCGACCCGGACCGGGACGTGATCGTCTTCACCGGCGACGGGTCCTATCTGATGCTGAACTCCGATATCTACAGCTCGGTCCTGACCGGCCATAAGCTGATCGTCGTCGTATGCGACAATGGCGGATTTGGCGTCATCAATCGGCTTCAGAACTTCAAGGGCGGGGTGTCGTTCAACAATCTGATCGAGCACTGCCGAATCGAGAACGAGCTCTATGTAGACTTCGTCCAGCACGCCCAGTCCATGGGGGCCGAGGGTGAATGGGTGGAGTCCATCGCCGACCTGGAGCAGGCCTTCGGGCGCGCCAAGGCGGCGGATCGGACATACGTGATCGCCATCAAGACCCACGCCCACGAATGGACCCCGGGCGATGCCTGGTGGGATGTGGGCGTGCCAGAGGTCAGCGAGCGGTCCGAGGTACGCCAGGCCCGCGCCGATCATGACGAGGGCAAAAAGAAGCAGCGGGTGGGGGTGTGAGCCATGGCGATCCAGCTTGGCGTGGCGCCGATCGCCTGGTCCAATGACGACCTGCCGCAACTCGGCGGCGAGACCACGCTTGAGACCTGCCTGCGTGAAAGCCGCGAGGCGGGGTTCGCCGGCACCGAGTCGGGCGGCAAGTTCCCGATGGATCCCGACGTGCTGGGGCCGATCCTGGAGGAGTTTCACCTGAAGCTCGTTTCCGGCTGGTTTTCCGGTCGACTGCTGGAGGTGTCGGTCGAGGAAGAAAAAAAGCGCCTGGAAACCCAACTCCATACTTTCGCGGCGCTGGGTGCGCCGGTCATGGTCTATGCCGAGACCTCCGGCAGCGTGCAGGGCCAGCAGAGCGTCCCGGTCAGTCAACGGCCGCGCCTGGGTCCGGCCGGCTTTCCCGAATATGGCCGCAAGCTGACCGAGATCGCCGAGTATCTGGCCGACCGCGGCGTGCCAATGGCCTATCACCATCACATGGGAACGGTGATCGAAGTCGAGGAGGAGGTCGACCGGCTGATGGAGAACACCGGACCGGCCGTGGGTTTGCTCATCGACACCGGCCACCTGACCTTTGCAGGCGGCGACATCCTGGCGACGACCCTTCGGTACGGCGCGCGGGTCAACCATGTCCATTGCAAGGACATCCGGCCGGACGTGCTGGCGCGGGTGCGCGGCGAGGACATGAGCTTTCTGGACGGCGTCCTGGAAGGGGTTTTCACGGTGCCGGGAGACGGCTGCATCGACTTCCATGCGTTTTCCAGAACGCTGGCCGAGATCGGCTATGACGGCTGGGTCGTGGTCGAAGCCGAACAGGATCCGCAAAAGGCGAACCCGCTGGTCTATTCCCGTATGGGCCACGACCATCTGGTCGACGCCCTGACCGCCGCGGGCCTGCAGATCGCTGCCTGAAGAGCCGACCCGGCCCTTAAGACGCTGGAGCACACCAATGCGCATGTACATCGATGGGACCTGGACCGACGGGCCGAAGACGCTGTCGGTCGTCGCGCCCTATACGGGCGAGGAAATCGATACGGTGCCGGATGCCGGCCCGGCGGAAATCGAGCGAACCCTGGCGGCGGCGGCGCGCGGTGCGCGCGCCATGGCGGCGCTGACGGGCTATGAACGGGCCCAGATTCTGAATCGGGCGGCGGATCTCGCCGCCGAAAAAGTTGAGGCGCTCGCCCGAACGATCGCCCTGGAGTCCGGCAAACCACTGGCCGAGGCACGTGGCGAGGCCGGTCGGGCAGCCGACATGATCAGGCTGGCTGCGTTTGAGGGAACGCAGATGCGCGGCGAGAGCCTTCCATTGGACGCCAACGCGGCGACCACGGGAAAGCTCGGTTTCACGCTCCGGCATCCCTGCGGCGTTGTGGTAGCGATCACGCCTTTCAACTATCCGCTGCTCCTGGTGCTGCACAAGATCGGTCCGGCGTTGGCCACCGGCAATGCGGTGATCCTGAAACCCGCGCGCAACACGCCCCTGACCGCGCTCAAGCTGACGGAACTGTTCCTGGAAGCAGGCCTGCCCGAGAACGGGCTGCAATGCATTACGGGCTCGGGCGGCACGCTGGGGCCGGCGCTCTGCGCCGATGACCGGGTGCGCAAGATCAGCTTCACGGGGTCCACCGCGGTGGGCGAGGCCATCACCCGGGTCGCCGGCGTCAAAAAGCTGTCGCTGGAGCTCGGCTCGAACTGTCCCATGGTGGTGATGCCGGACGCCGACCTGGAGCAGGTTGCCGCCGCGACCGCCACGGCCGGCTACGTCAATGCGGGCCAGGTGTGCATTTCGCTGCAGCGGGTCCTGGTGCATCGCGACATCTATGTCGATTATCTGGACGCCGTGAAGGCCCCGGTGCAGGCCATCCGGGTCGGGCCGTCGCTGGGTGAGGACACGCAGCTCTCCGCGATGATCTCCGAAACCGAGGCCGAACGCGTCGGCGACTGGGTGGAAGAGGCGGTCGGCAACGGGGCGCGGCTTCTGACCGGCGGCAACCGGGACGGCGCGATCTTCGAACCCACGGTCGTGGCCGATGTGGACCCGAAGATGAGAGTATTTGCCGACGAGGTATTCGGGCCGGCGGTGGCGGTCACGCCGGTGAGCGACATCGACGACGCCGTCCGGCTCGCCAATGACAGCCGCTACGGCCTGGCCGCGGCGATCTTCACCCAGGACGTCACCAACGCCATGCGCTTCGCCCGGGAAGCCGAGAGCGGCAATGTGCACGTCAACTGGACGCCGCTCTGGCGCGCCGACCTGATGCCTTATGGCGGCGTCAAGGGCAGCGGCTTCGGCAAGGAAGGTATCCGCTACGCGGCCGAGGAGATGACCGAGCTCAAGACGGTCGTCGTGCACGGCCTCGCCTGACGGGCGCCGGCAAAGGGGGAGGGGCGCATGGCGCGACTGGGTCATGGACTGATCGGCAGCGGTTTCATGGGGCGCTCCCACGCGCTCGCCTTCCGGTCTGTCGCCGGCGTGTTCGACGTCGAGCTGACGCCGGAGTTGGAGCTTCTGGCGGACGTGAACCAGTCGACCGCAGAAGCGGCGGCGGAGTCGTTCGGGTACAAGCGGGCCACCGGCGACTGGCGGGCGCTCGTCGCGGACCCCGCGGTAGACGTGGTCTCGATCACCGCGCCCACTGGCCTGCATCTGGAAATGGCCCGGGCCGTGATCGAGGCGGGCAAAACCGTCTATTGCGAAAAGCCGCTCGCATCACAGCTCGGCGACTGCGAGGCGCTGACCCGGGAGGCCGAGGCGGCTGGCGTGAAGACGCTGGTGGGGTTCAACTATCTCAAGAACCCGATCACGGCCCTGGCGCGCGACATCATCCGGTCGGGCGAGATCGGCGAAGTGGTCAGTTTCCGGGGCATCCACGCCGAGGACTACATGGTCGATCCCGAGGCGCCTTACACCTGGCGCCACGATCCCAACGGCGGCGGCGTCACCGCGGATCTGGGCAGTCACATAATCTCCATGGCGCGGTTCCTGATCGGCGACATCGAGACCGTGAACGCCAACCTGCGGACGCTCTATCCGGACCGTCCGGTCGCGCCGGGGTCGGCCGAACGGCGGCCGGTCATCATCGACGACCAGGCCGAGATGCTGGTCACCTTCGCCGGCGGCGCGACGGGCAGCCTGACCGCAAGCTGGGTCGCCACAGGACGCAAAATGCAGCTCGCCTGCGAGATCGCGGGAACCAAGGGGTCGCTCGCCTTCAACCAGGAACGGCTCAATGAACTCAGGCTCTACAAGGCAGGACAGGAGCCGGGTCGGGAAGGCTTCACCACGGTGCTGGCCGGACCCGATCACGCCAACTATGCCGGTTTCTGTCCGGCACCGGGCCACCAGCTCGGCTTCAACGACATGAAGGTGATCGAGGTGAAGGCGCTGCTGGAGGCGCTGGCGGCCGACCGGGACCCGTCACCGGGTTTCCGGGAAGCGACGGAAATCCAGCGAGTTGTCGAGTCGGCCTATCGCTCTTCCCGCGACCGCCAATGGGTCACGGTGGGCGGGGTGACGGGTTAAAGCCAATAGAGGTTCTAACCACCAAGACACCAAGCCACCAAAAAACCCAAGGAACCAAGAAAAGGATTGCGGGCTTCGCCCGCGACCAAAAAGAAAACAAACCCTCCCCCTGAAGGGGGAGGGCAGGGTGGGGGTGTTCGGGTGTCGGCTCATGCAGACGCCGTAACCCCTCACCCGGCCGCTACGCGGCCACCCTCTCCCAATGGGAGAGGGAATCATTGATTGGCGCGAACAGGGCGAAACTAATCCTGCTTTTTTTGTTTTTGGTTCTTGGTGCCTTAGTGGCTTGGTGGTCCATCCCTTTTGGGTTTCTTTTCTTCGTGTCTTGGTGGTTCAGAGTTTGGTTTACGGTTCCCGATTCGCCCACTCGAGCAGCAGGTCGCCATGGCAGGCAGCCCCGATCGGGCAGTAGCAGGCAAGGTCCTTGCCCTTCAGCGGTTCCAGGAAGTCTGCGCGCTCGTCCGGCGCCATCGCCTCGAGCTGTTGCCTGTAGCCGTCCACCGCTTCCTCTCTGGTTTCCACATGTTTGCCGATCACCAGGGGATTGCCCCAGCGGCTCGGCCGGGCCACAGACACCGCGTTCTCCGGCAGGCGCCAGCCTCTGACCCGTTTCAGCTGTATGCGTTTCGGCATGGGACACCTCGCTGACGTTCTCCCCTGACGATATGGGGAGTAAGCTTGGTCTTTCCCACCTTGCTCAACGCACGGAGTGACATCGATGACGCCGGACCAAATGACGCCAGACCTTGTCTATCTCGCCTGGAGCGCCGCCCTGTGTATCGTTCTCTGGGTCCCCTATATCGGCGCGCGCGCCATGATCTGGGGCCTGCCCGCCGCGATGGGGTACCCCGACAACCCGCCCGAACTCCCCAAATGGGTCGGTCGGTCCATCCGGGCCCATATGAACCTGGTGGAGAATATCGGACCCTTCGCCGCGCTGGTTCTGGTCGCCCATTTCGTCGGCGCCGCCAGCGAGGCGACGGCCATGGGCGCCGCGCTGTTTTTCTGGGCACGGATCGTCCAGACGGCGGTGCACATCGCCGGCATTCCCTATCTGCGCACCGCGGCGTTCGTCGTCGGCTGGGTCGGCATGGCGATGATCTTCCAGCAGATCGTGTTTTGACGGCGCAAACCGAAACGTACGAACCAAGTCTTGAACCACCAAGGCACCAACGAACGCAAAACCAAAAGTCGAAACACGAAGCCACGAAGGATCAAGAAGGTCTCTAAGGACCGGATACCAAAGGGTCGAACCACCAAGACACCAAGACACCAAGGAACAAGAAACAAATCGATCTTTGCGCGCTGCGCGCGCGAACCAAAAGGATCATCCTCATGCCTCAAGGAGCGAGCGAAAG
>Ga0066187_1000107_pt1 | contig 37634 bp, 32 predicted proteins | sample WorMetexBAHAMAS1_FD_58706 | JGI IMG/M metagenome (GOLD analysis project Ga0066187, IMG submission 58706) | Marine gutless worms symbiont microbial communities from Max Planck institute for Marine Microbiology, Germany - Inanidrilus exumae... | ecosystem: Host-associated > Annelida > Digestive...
TGGGAGAGCGCTACAATGGCATTGTAGAGGTCAGGGGTTCGACTCCCCTCGGCTCCACCATTTTCGCCGGTCGCCGTAGGCGAGAAAACGCGATGAGCGTTTTCAGGCGAAAATCCGAAGCGAAGCGAAGGTGAGCCCTTGCGGGCTTCGGGCGGCAGGCCTCCCAGGTGGACTGACGCGCGAAGGCGTTTAGGCGTAGGAGTGTCCGCCGAAGCTTCGGCTTACGAGGACTGGCGGGCCTAGAGCCATTCCGTTTTTCCAACGCGACGCGTTTGTCGCTCATCAAAGCGCTGGTGAGCTAAGGGCCCTGTTCGGCAGGGGGCACCTGCTCCGCGTTCGTGGGCTCGATCGCCTTTATCAGATCGCGGTGCCAGGTCCCGTGTTGTTGGTGGCGGCCGAATCCCTCGAACCCCTCCCGCTGGTAGAAGGCCACCGCGCGGTTTTCCGGCGAGTCCTCGGTGCGAAGGACGTAGTGGGTAACGTTTCGGCCGCGAAGGAAACTCTCCATCTGAAGCAGAAGCTGGGCCCCCACGCCTCGTCCTCGGTGACTGGCGTCGACGAAAATCGCGATGACTCCCGGGTACCCCTTAATCGTCCGGCGCGACTCCCTCGAGCGAGCGTCTCTGTAGCCCTGGCGAATCCACTCCAGAGCCAAGTTGGGACGAGCGAAGAGCTTTGGGACCAGAGGGGTGCAGAACAGCAGCCGGCGGCTCAGGCTGGACGGCGCCAAACTAAGCCAAGCCCCGCCAACGACTGTGTCTTGGGCGTTGGCCGCGAAAACAACCTCCAGCTTGGATCTCGCGCAATAGCGATAGACGGCCTCGGCGTTGGAAACCCCCAAACGAGACACAAGAGACGAAGGCATGCAGGTGCAGTGCATGCGGGCCAGTTCCGAAGCGGCGGGCGATACGTCACTCGTTTGTCCGATCGTGACCTTCATCTATGGCCGCCTGAATTTGAGCCTTAGGATCAGATGTCGGGAGCAGACGAAGTGGATTGGCAGCAAGACGCACATGACGGGTACTGGGGCAAAGCGTGCCGGGACAGAGAATTCCTCGATGACAAAAGAAAGTAGTGTTGCAGAAAAATACGTGTAGATCGCGTAATAGACTATAACGACAATAAATAAAACCGGTCGAAGGGTCTGGGAAAACGTACAGCGAGTATTCAAAACTGATGTATAAACAATTCCCGCCGCGGTTGCACACAATATGGATTGCACGGGGGTCAATGTCCCCAGCAGGAGCAGATAGACCGCGTACGTCAGGACGACATTGCTTGCGCCCACGAAGACGAACCGTATCGAATGGCGGTTGAAGTCTTTCGAAAGGGGCAAAGGGAACCTGTGCACGGGACAACTCTTGGATTTTCAATCAAGAATCGAACTGCACACGTGAGGCAATGCGGTCTGCATTCGCCATTTGCAGAAGGACGAGCGTTGTCGACGGGAGCGATGGCAAGACTGAGCCGTCCACCACGTGCGTACGCTTGTAGGGTGCCAATCGTCCCAAGCGGTCTGTATCCAGTGGGCCCCTGGGCCGCTCATGCATCGGCAACGTTCCTCCGATGTGATTACCGCCGCCGGCACTGCTCATTCTCATTGCCCAAACCGGGATCATGCTACGGCATTGCGCGGCGAAACGCGCAAGATGACGGGCGACGAGACGAGCCGCGGGGCCTGGATCGGGTTCCGAAAGCTCTCGCATGTTTAGCATGCTTCTACCATCTGTCCCCCTCTCCAGTTCCAGAGCGATCCCCGGAGAGTGGTCCGAATGCAGACCGCACCAAAGAACCGACAGACGCTCAAAGAACGGAGCAAGCAGGCTTTTGCGGACGGTACCGTGCCACGGAGCAATACCCAAGCCCCTCAGCACGTAATCATTGGTGCTTGTGACCTGGGCATGGACCCAATTGTCCGATATGTCCGGCACCTTGAAGTCCAGGAACAGACTGGCCAGCGAGACGGATCTCGGCCATTCCAGAGCCGATCGTTTGAGGCGAAGGAGCGGAAGAACGAATATCTGGCTCGTCTTCATCACGACGGGTTGATTGTACAAACCAAGCGACGTCAGCGCGATCCGCGTCGTCTCGATGGCTCCTGCTGCGAGGAAGACATGGTCGAACTGCTGTTTCTGGATTTCATTTGTTCTGGTCGATCTGGCGAGAATAGAAACGCCGTCGGCTTTTTCGTCCAATTCCTCGACATAGAGCTCTGATCGGTAAACGATCTTGCCTTCCTTCTGGAGCTTTTCGATCTGCGGCTCCAATGAATGAATGGCGCCGTAGACGCACCCCGACAGACACGTCCCGCAAGTGCGGCATTTGGCAGCGTCAACCGCGAGACGCGCTTGGCCGCAGAGGAATGGCGCATTCCCGCCCTTCACCACGAGCCTTTCGAGGTCGGCAAGCAGGGCGCGCGCGTCTTCTGCGAGCGGGAGAGGCGTCAGTGTGGAGGTATAGAGCGGGAAATCATGCTCGAGCGCATCGCGGGCTGCGGATAGGGGTGTTTCAGCCATCACCCTTCGGTACGAGCCCTCCAAGTCCTCGTTGGTGATCGGCCAGGATGCGATGTCACTTTGGTGCGCGGGAAGAACGGCGGCACCCCAGGCTACCGAATAGCCTCCGCGTGCGAGTGTTGCGGTCGGCAGCGGTGGCGTAGAGACAGTGCGACCGAAGGCGCGTTCGCGGGCAAAGTGGAAGTCGGCACCGAACACCATCTTCTGAGGAATGCGGTCCCGGCCGAACGTGGAGTTTTCTGTGAGCGCGTGCCGATCGGCATCGCTCCACTGTTCCGGCGACAGGGCTGCCAATCTGTCGACCAGCGCCTGACGCGGTCCCGGCAAGCCTTCGCCGACATCGATGACTGTCGGTACCACGCCGCGCCGGGCCAATGCTCTTGCACATGCAATGCCTGCCGGGCCGCTGCCGATGACCGCAATCCGCATGCTTACCGCCCGAAGTAGGATCTGATCACTTGGATCGTTTTCTCGATTTCGTCACGGCTATACCGTGGATATGTCGGAAGATAGATCACGCTTTCGGCTGTTTCGCGCGCATTGGGACAGTCGGTGTACCAACGTTCGAAGCACGGCAGGTCGGCACAATTTCGGTGATAACTCTCGCTGATGTCGCGCCGATGCTGCATGGCGTATCGAACAAGGTCGCCCCGCTTCTCGTATTGGATCGGATAGTACCAATACATGTGCGAACCATCCGTCCTCATGGGCGGCAGAATCAGGCCCGGCAGATCGTTGAGGCCTTGGTGATAGAGCTTCGCGGCTTCGACCCGGGATCCGGTATCCCTGTCGACGCGGTCAAGTTGTTGGAGCACCAGCCTGGCCTGCAAGGGGGTGGGCCGGCAAAGATACTGGTTTGGAATCGTCTCTTTGAGAACGGGATCAACATCGATCTTCATCTTGTCGTTTTTCGAGTCGATGCCATTCAGGTAGGCAAAACGAAAAACCCAAAAGAACAAAGACCGAAACAACAACGGAGCCGTCACAATGTCTATCTGAAGGACTTCACTTGTTTTTTTGAGCAGACCCCGGGTGCTTTGATACGGCAGAACCCCGACCTCTTCGCGGACGCGGCCGGCGAGTTCATCGTCGTTTGTGACAAGTGCCCCGCCGAAGAACGAATTGACGTTTTTGTACATGCCGAAGCTGAAAATGCCGGCACTGCCAAAACTGCCGACAGATCGCCCGTTCACCCGCACACCGAACGCTTGCGCCGCATCCTCGATGAGAGGAATGCCGCGGCTGTCGCAGATCTCCGAGATGCGCTCGACATCGCATGCGGCGCCATAGAAATGGGTCACCAGAACGGCGCCGGTCTTGTCGTCGATCAAGCGTCCGATCTCGTCTACAGAGATGTTGCAGGTCGCCCGCTCGATATCGGCGAAGACCGGATTGGCTCCTGCGGCCACGACCATGTTGACAACATCCGCGATCGTGTAGGGCGACATGATCACGTTCTGGCCCGGGGAAATCAGTGACTTGACCGCAAGATAGATCCCGACCCGCCCCAACGGCATCGCTATGGCGTGTTTGGTGCCGGTTCGCTGTGCAATCGACTTTTCCAGGCGCAGGATGGAATCACCCCTTTTCGCACGTCCAGCCAGGACATCCGAGATCACGCGCGCGTACTGCCCGATCGTCGTGTAGATGCGCAGCCGCGGCAGGGGACCAGCAAAATCCATAGTCTTGAAACTCCATACCCAACGCTTTGGCCGCTCAGCGCGCGCGACTAGGGCTTGAGTTAGACCGGGCGAGAACATCCATCTACCCGGCAAAACAAGCCCAGCTGAAGCCCGGAGATCCGACGATTCACTTGATGGACAGCCTAGGCGCTCGATGCCGGCCCTGTCTTCTTAAAGGCATTCTGCATTGCAAGCCAAGACCAGAGGAACAAACGATGATCATGGGAGCCGGCACGGTGCTGATCCCAGTATTGCCTGGCAAGGTCCAGATCTGTCCTGCCAATATCCTGCATCGGCGGTACTTCCGGGATCGACATCAGCCAGTCAGACACCGGCATTCCAAACCCCTTCTTCTTTCGATTGATTGTCCGGTCGGGCAGTAGCCCGCTGAGCGCCTTTTTCAGAAGGTATTTACGGGTTCCATTTCGATACTTGAAGCGATTCGGAAGCCGTCTGCAGAAATCGACAAGATCGTTGTCGAGAAAGACCGCCCGAATCTCCAAGGAAACCATCATCGACGCCCTGTCGACCTTTGCCAGGATATCGTCCTGGAGATAAAGGCGCGTGAAAAACTCGAGCATTCTGTCGACCGGCGATCCCGTACGGCTCTCCTGCCAAATGGTTATCGCTTCGGAGTAAAGATCCTCGACGGAAACCGGCTCCCTCAGGAGTTCCGCGATGTCGCTTGGTTCAAGGGGAGCCATCCAGGCGGGCATTTGGACCTTCGGGTCATACGAGAGCCCGACGAGGGCTCTTCGGATCTTGAAGTCCAGGCTCATGTTCCGGCGCGATCTCGGAAGCCGATCAGCCAGGGACCTGGTGATCCGATGAAGCGATGCGGGCACGACGGCGTTGTAGATCTGCGCGGGTCTGATGGCGTCGAATGGATCGTATCCTGCAAAAAGCTCGTCACCCCCGTCGCCCGACAGGGCAACCGTGACGTGTTCACGCGTAAAGCGGCTCAGCAGATATGTCGGCACGATCGACGGGTCGGCGATAGGATCGTCCAGCCTCTGGAGAACCTCCGGCACGACGCGCTTCGCACGCGCAAGATCCAACACCCGCTCACGATGTTCGGTCCCCAGCCGATGCGCGATGTCGCGTGCAAAAGCGGATTCGTCATAGGACGGCTCGTCGAACCCGATGGCGAACGTCCTGATTTGTGATGGGTCAAGATGTTGCGCCGCCAGGGAAACCACAGCGCTGGAATCGATCCCTCCGCTCAGAAACATCCCCAGTGGGACGTCGCTGACAAGCCTTCGGCGGACGGCTTCGGAGAGATGGTGACGCAGCTCTTCGACAAGGCGCGGCTCTTGGCGGTCGCCGAGACCTTCGTCGGGTTCAAGCGCAAACGTCCAGAATGGGCGGAGGTCACCTTTGCGCGTGACCAGATCGAACGTGAGATGGTGACCGGCCTGCAGTTTCTTGCAGCCACGGATGTGCGTATTCGGAGACGGTATGTAGCCGTATGCGAAGTACTTCTTGACGCCAAGTTCGTCGACCTCGCGGTCGATCTCGGGGTGCAGGAGGAGCGCATTCAGTTCGCTTGCGAAGGCAAAGGTGCGAGGCGCGTCCGCATAATACAGTGGCTTCTCGCCAAACCGGTCCCGCGCGAGGAAAAGCACCTTCCGGCGTCGATCATAGATTGCAAAGGCGAACATCCCGTTGAGCTTGGACGGCAGGCTGGTGCCCCACTCTTCCCATCCGTGCACCAGAACCTCAGTGTCACTGTGATCGGTTGAGAAGACGTGCCCCGCGTCGGTAAGCTCGCGGCGCAAAGTGCCATGATTGTAGATCTCGCCGTTGTAGACGACGACGACTTGACGATCTTCGTTCCACATCGGCTGCTTGCCGTCGTCCAGGTCCAGGATCGCCAAGCGCCGATGTCCAAGAAAGACCGGTGCATCGGCGTCTATGTGGCACCCCTCTTCATCCGGACCGCGGTGTGCCAGGGCCTGCGTCATCCGTTTAGGTGTCGCCGCGTCCCCGGGACCGACAAAGCCAGCCAAGCCGCACATTCAGTCGACCCTCAAGACGTTTTCCCGGAACAAGGACGGTCGCAGTTCACGTCAGGTATCGGCTCCGTCTGCCGCAATGCCATGCCTGTATACTGGCAAACTCGGGCTCCCGGCGATAAGGTCGCTGCGTTGAGCAGGGTAGGAAACGAGCGGTATGGAACTGCCTGAAAGCGGAACACGAGACAAACCTCGCCTATCGATCACTATTCCCGTATACAACGAATCGGAGGTCATTGCGGCGCTTGTCGGCGAGATTCAATCCTCGCTCCAGGGCGAGAATGCCGATTTCGAACTCATTCTGGTCGACGACGGTAGCATCGACCGAACCAGGGAAACCCTTGGCGACTTGGCGGAATCGGATCCCCGGATCAAGGTTATCGAGTTTGCCAAGAACTACGGCCAGACGGCAGCACTCACGGCAGGCTTCGACTATGCCTCCGCCGACGTCGTGGTCACTCTTGACGGTGACGGCCAGAACGATCCAGGCGAGATACCAAAGCTGCTTGAGAAGATCGCAGAAGGCAACGACGCGGTTTACGGCTGGCGTCGCGACCGCAAGGACGCTGCCTTCAGCCGGCGCCTGCCAAGCACTCTCGCCAATTGGCTGATCGGGGTGGTATCGGGTCTGCGCCTTCACGACTACGGTTGCACGCTAAAAGCATTCAGGAGACCGCTGTTACGGCATATGCGACTCTACGGTGAGATGCATCGCTTCATCCCGCTTTATGTCGCATGGCTTGGCGGCAAGGCGGTTGAAGTCGAGGTCAATCATCGGCCACGAATGGCGGGCAGTTCCAAATACGGGATCGGTCGCGTGCCAAAGGTCTTGCTTGACCTGATGGTGGTCCTGTTTCTCCACCGCTATTTGGCAAAGCCGATTTATATCTTTGGCGGGTTCGGATTGCTGTGCCTGTGCGCCTCGGTTGGGTTCGCCAGCTGGGCGGTCTACCGGAAGGTCTTCGAGGGTGCATCCTTCATCCTCACGCCGTTGCCACTCCTCGTCGTCACGTTCGGACTGATGGGCGTCATGGGTCTGTTCCTGGGACTGCTCGCTGAAGTGATCGTCCGCACTTATGACGAAGGTCTGGACAAACGGGTCTACGTGATCCGTTCCACTCAGAATCTGCCCGAGGAATAGGCGCCGGGTGGCGATGCCGGTTTCGGTGTGTCGGTTTTTGCGGTGGCGGGCAAGCGCCGACTCTAAGGACGGACGAGGCGCCGACGCCAGGGCCCGGTCCACAGTTCCTTGGCCGTCACAATCCCCACCAGGATGGCCCAAGGAATGGCGCTCATGAGGTATCGCGCCTCCAAGCCGACCATCCCGTAGAGCAATGCGGTGCCGAGCGGGATCAGCCAGCACGCGAACCAGATCGTTCGAACGCGCCGCCAGCCGGGCCCCGGACTGAGAAAGCAGAAGACCGGAAACACCAACAGGTAAGTGACCGCAAGGAGGATGGCCACCGCGCGCGAAGCGGCTTCGCCTATCAAAAGCATCGTGTCACCGAACCGGTTTCCGCCGGCGGAGATGCGGTCGACCAAGGTGCCAATGCTCGACAAAGCACCGACGTCGGGGCGGTCGTTGCCGAGCTCGTAGAGCTCGGTGAAGGATTGGACCGGTTGAAAGAACAACATCAGGGTCTCGCCCGGCCGTAGCTGTGTCGCCGTGTATCGGAGCACGATCGCCGGCTTTGTCGCAACGACGCGTATGAAGCGCCGGCTCGCAGCTCCGCCGATCGCGACGGCGTCCATGCCGTATTCCTTCGTCAGAATGGCGTTGGTTGCCCGGACGTGCTCCATGACGCCGACACTGGATGCCAAGGCCTTGTCCGAACCGATTTCGTCAAGCGCGCGGCGGGCGGCCCGGTCGAGCGGCGTGTCGCGGTCGAAGACCGGTTCGCCGGCGGCCGCCATCCGCAACAGCGGGACCAGGACCGCGGTTCGCGACGACGTCGACAGGAAAGGCTGGCCGGCCCGAATGGCATTCCAGCCCATATACAGGCCCGCGGTCGCCGCCACGGGCAGATAGAAGACGACGACTATCGCAACGGTGCGGAACAGCGCCGGTTGAAATGTCCTGGCCCAAAGAAAGACCAGCGGCAGCATGAATACCCCGAGGTAGAGCGTGACATCGCGAAGCAACAGCGCCTGCGCCAGCGCCATGCCGCAAAGAACCGCGCGCCGCAGCGATGCCGCCTTGTTGCGTCGGAGGAGGTCGCCTGCGAGGGTCGTGCAGACGATGATCAGGAGAGAGGCGTGCAGGCTGTCCGTCAGGGTGAAATTGTCCCAGATGAGCGAGGCGGACGTGGCAACCGCGAAGGCTCCGAAAACCGCCGCGCCCCGAGATCCGGTGGCGGTGCGAAGCAGATCGGCGAACAGGCCGATGGCAAGCGCGCTCACAATCACCTGGAGAACCGCCAAGGCCCAGAGCCAGGCGTCCCCGAACGCCCAGATCGCCGCCGCGATCAGGGCGGGATAGCCGATCATCCGCCACCGGTGTGTGAGGATCCGGGCGTTCTCCAGCTGCGCGTCGTGCCACCAGGTCGTGTCCGCCAGGATCGTCTGCGCAAAACGCAGATAACCGTCCGAACCGAAGAACGGGCCGCTGTAGGCCAGCAAGAGCAGCTTGACCGCCGCCACGACACAGAAGACGACGGCAAAAAACCGAAAGGACGCATCCTTTTCGGCTGTCACTTCCGATTTGAGCCAGCTGGCTTCATGTTCGAATGTTTGAGTTCGGCGATCGTCCTGCAGTTGTCGGGCCATTCTATGCCAATGGACGTTCTCTGGTCGGTAATTGGATTGCATTCACAGAATCGTCGGCTCGGCAAGTCGGGAATCGCGGCAAACTCTCTGCATCTGCCGATGATGAGAGCTTGTCTTGCCCTGGAACCATACGGGTCCGGCAACGATCGCCGACGGTCGGGTTCCTCAGAGATTACGAATGGGCCGGTCTGCTGCCAAGTGCCCGAAATGAGATGCGGTCCGGATGCTGATTTGACCCATGCGATTTCGCCGATTGCGGCTTGTAGTGGGCCGCAACCGAGGATACTGATTTTGCAACCGGTTGCAGCTCGAGAACAGGGAAGGGCGCGTGGCTATGGCTGAAATTGGCATCGGGATTCTTGGTGGCGGCTATATGGGTAAAGCCCACGCAGTGGCCATGTCGGCGGTAGGGGCCGTTTTCGGCACTGCGTTGCGGCCGCGTCTGGAGATGGTCTGCTCCAGCTCCGCCGACAGTGCGGAGCGTTATCGCAAGGCCTACGGATTCGCGCGGGCCACGGATGATTGGCAGGCCCTTGTCGGCGACCCACTGGTCGAAGCCGTTGTCATCGCGACACCGCAGAGCACCCACCGCGCCGTGGCCGAGGCGGCCTTTGCTTTGGGCAAGCCGGTCTTTTGCGAAAACCGCTGGGCGCGTCACTGGAAGACAGCCGCGCCATGGTGGCGGCCGCAGAGGCCAGCGGCTGTGTCAACATGGTCGGCTTCAATTACATCCGGACACCGGCCAGCCAGTATGCGCGACAACTTGTGGCGTCCGGCGAAATCGGTGAGATCACATGGTTCCGGGGCGAGCACACCGAAGACTTCTACGCCGACCCGCAATCTCCCGCCACCTGGCGCACCTCGGGCATGTCCAACGGCACGATGGGCGATCTGTCTCCGCATATGATCAACGGTGCGCTGGCCCTGATCGGGCCGATCGTGCGCCTGATCGCAGAGGTGGAGACGGTCCACCATGATCGGCCCGGCGGCACCGTCACCAACGACGATCACGCCCAGATGATGTGCCGCTTTGAAAACGGCGCGATGGGACAGATGTATTTCAGCCGCATCTCGGCCGGGCGCAAGATGGGCTATGCCTACGAGATCACCGGAACCAAGGGCGCACTTCGTTTCGATCAGGAGGATCAGAATGCGTTGTGGCTCTATCGCCTTGAGGGTCCGAACGCGACGCGCGGTTTCACGAAGATCCTGACAGGCCCGGCACACCCGGATTACGAACCCTTTTGCCAGGGTCCGGGACACGGCACGGGTTACCAGGACCAGATCATCATCGAGGCCAAGGACTTCTTGACCGCCATCGAAACCCGCAAGGCAGTCTGGCCGACGTTCCGCGACGGAATGGAGGTCAATCGGGTCGTCGCCGCAGCGCTCGCATCTTCGGAAACGAAATCCTGGCAGGACGTCACGGCGTTCTGAGCCTTTGAAAGACCATCCCTAATTGGCAATGCGCCTGGTCGACGCCGGGTTGGCCCATGGCCATCATGCCGATAAGTCTCAGGAAACCGGGTTTCGGTTCGGCTTCGATACCTCGATGGGGCGCAAGGTCCCGCGTTCAACGATTGAACAGGCAAAGATCCGCGCCTCGGGACGGCGCTCGGGGTCGTCCAGCATCGCCACCATGAGTTCTATCGACGAGGCCACGATCTGCTGGACGGGTTGCCGGATCGTGGTCAGGTTGATGTTCTGCCACCCGGCCATTTCCATGTCGTTCAATCCGATGATGCCGATGTCACCCGGGACGGAAAGACCGTTGTCCTCGATCGCCGACAGCGCCCCGATCGAAAGCACGTCGTCACCGCAGAAATAGGCTTGGGCCGGTTGCACCCTCAACAGCCGCTGCATCTCGCGGCGGCCCGCGTCGAAGGAATAGCTGTCGGCGAAAGAATGACTGACCGCGATGTCGGGGTTGCCTGCGAGTTCGGCCATGAAGCCTTGCAGACGGTCCTGGGTTGAGGTTGCAACCTCCGGCCCGCCAAGAAAGCCGATCCTCTGATACCCGCGCTCGACCAGGGTGCGCGCCGCCATGCGCCCGCTTTCGACGTTGTCGATGCCGACCACATGCACCTGCGGCGCGCTGGTGAACCGGCCAAAGGCATGAACAACCGGCATGCCGGCATCGCGGAATGCCCTGGCAAAGCCCGGTGGCAGTGTCGACGAGGCGACGACGACACCATCCACTGAGTATTGCCGCAGCATCCGCACGGAGTTCGCCGGATCGGTTTCATCGGTCAGATTGACCAGCAGCGGGCGCAGCCCCTTGTCTTGAAGCGCACGGGTGAAGAGGTCGAAGACCTCAAGAAAAACCGGGTTGTGGAAATTGTTGGACACCAGGCCGATCAGTTTCGTGCGGCCCGTAGTCAGGCTCGAGGCAAGCGCGTTCGGGCTATATCCCAGTTCGACTGCGGCCTTTTCCACGCGGCGGCGCATCTTGTCCGAAACCGAGGCACCGTCGGTGAATGTCCGCGAGACGGCCGAGCGCGATACGCCTGCGCGCTCCGCAACATCTTTCAACGTGGGTGCCATGGCGCGCAAATCTCCTGTTTGTCGCACAGGCCTTGTGTCGTAGCGTAAGCCAGTCGGGATTTTGCATTCTCCGGCCGTCTTTTGCAACCGGTTGCAAACGGCCGTGGGATGTGTTTATCTTGAAGTTGAACGGCGGACGAAAGCCGCTTTTACGCCGGACAACCGGTCAAACTGGGAGGAAAACATGACATCACTGATGAAGAAACTCGCTCTTGCGACCGCCATTGTGGCAGCGCCACTGATGGCCGCAACCACGGCTTCGGCCGACGGCGAGAGATACGTTCTGGTCAGCCACGCGCCGGATAGCGACACCTGGTGGAACACCATCAAGAACGGCATCAACCTGGCCGGCGAGCAGATGGGCGTGACGGTTGAGTACCGCAATCCGCCCACCGGCGACATCGCTGACATGGCGCGGATCATTGACCAGGCAGCGGCGTCCGGCCCGAACGGAATCATCACCACGCTTGCCGATTACGATGTCCTGAAAGGGCCGATCTCTGCGGCCGTCGATCAGGGCATCAACGTGATCATCATGAACACGGGCACGCCCGAGCAGGCCCGGGAGGTCGGCGCCCTGATGTATTTGGGCCAGCCGGAATACGACGCCGGTTATGCGGCAGGTCTGCGGGCAAAAGGCGATGGCGTCGGTTCGTTCCTGTGCGTGAACCACTCCATTCAACAGCCCACCCTGGCCGACCGCTGCCGCGGTTTCGCGGACGGTCTGGGTATCGAGCTGGGCGATGCGATGCTGGACAGCGGGGCGGACCCGGCCGAGGTCAAGAACCGGGTTATGGCCTATCTGAACTCCAACCCTGATACGGATGCGATCCTGACCCTTGGTCCGGTCTCCGCCGATCCGACCATTCTTGCCCTGCAGGAAAACGGTATGGCTGGCGACATCTACTTCGGCACGTTCGATCTGGGCGACGAGATCGTCAAAGGCATCAAGGCCGGCATCATCAATTGGGGCATCGACCAGCAGCCTTTCCTTCAGGCCTATCTGCCGGTCGTGATCCTGACCAACTACGATCGTTACGGCGTGCTTCCGGGCAACAACATCAATTCGGGCCCGGGTTTCGTGACCGCCGATGGGCTTGAGAAGGTGGAACAGTTCGCCGGCGAATACCGGTAAAGAAAACCTCCCGATTGGGCGGCCGGTGAAGACCGGCCGCCCGTTTTTCAGTTTCAGACTGCAATCGAGAGGTCGCTCATGTCCGAGACTTCAGCAGTTGAGCCGGTCGATGAACGCATAAAGTCGCGATCCCGGTTTCACCAGGCCCTGGTCCGCCCCGAACTTGGCGGTATCTGCGGCACAATCGTTGTCTTCGCCTTCTTCCTTCTGTTTGCCTTCGATTCCGGCATGTTCAACGCGCAAGGCGTGATGAACTGGTCGATCGTGTCGGCGCAGTTCATGATCATTGCGGTGGGTGCCTGCCTGCTGATGATCGCAGGTGAATTCGACCTTTCGGTCGGATCCATGATCGGGTTTTCCGGAATGATGATCGCGATTTTCAGCGTCATTTTGGGCTGGCCGATGTGGATCGCGATCCTGGTCACGTTCGCGATGTGTGTTGCCATCGGTGCGCTGAACGGTTTGATCGTCATCAGAACCGGCTTGCCAAGCTTTATCGTGACGCTCGCGTCTCTCTTCATCCTGCGGGGGTTCACGATCTTTCTTCCGCAAGCCATCGAACGCAAGACCATCATCGGCGGCATCCGGGACGCGGCCGAAGGCGACTGGCTGGCCGCGCTGTTCGGCGGCAAGGTCCTGACGGGCCTGTTCCAGTGGATGGGCGACGCGGGGATCATCTCCACATTCGAACGCGGCGTGAAGAAAGGAATGCCCGTTGTCGACGGCATTCCGATGCTGATCGTTTGGGCGCTGGTCTTGATTATCGTCGGCCATATCATTTTGACCCGCACGGCGTTCGGAAACTGGATCTTTGCCTCAGGCGGTGACGCACAGGCCGCCCGCTACACCGGCGTTCCTGTCAGCCGCGTGAAAATCCTGATGTTCATGTTCACGGCCTTCTGCGCCACGGTCTTTGCGACGTGCCAGGTGATGGAGTTCGGCTCCGCCGGGGCTGACCGGGGCCTTCTGAAGGAGTTCGAGGCAATCATCGCCGTCGTCATTGGCGGCGCACTCTTGACCGGCGGCTACGGTTCGGTCATCGGGGCGGCGCTGGGGGCGCTGATCTTTGGCGTCGTTCAGCAGGGGCTGTTCTTTGCCGGCGTCGAAAGCTCGTTGTTCCGGGTGTTCCTGGGTTTGATACTGCTCTTCGCGGTGATCCTGAACACCTATATCCGCCGCATGATTACGGGGGAGAAGTGAGATGAACCCGGATCAAGCTCCCATCGTTAAGATGGTAAACATCGAGAAGCACTTCGGATCGGTCATCGCGCTGGCCGGGGTGTCGCTCGAGGTATTTCGCGGGGAATGCCATTGCCTGCTGGGCGACAACGGCGCCGGCAAGTCCACCTTCATCAAGACGATGTCCGGTGTCCATCAACCGACAAAGGGCGAGATCTTCTTCGAAGGCAAACCGATGCACTTCGACCGCCCGCGCGATTCCATCGCCGCAGGGATCGCGACGGTTTATCAGGACCTGGCCATGATCCCGTTGATGTCGGTCAGCCGCAACTTCTTCATGGGCAACGAACCTATCAAAAAAGTCGGCCCCTTGAGTTTCTTCGACCACGACAAGGCCAACCAAATCACGATGGACGAGATGCGCAAGATGGGGATCAACCTGCGCGGACCGGACCAGGCTGTCGGGACCTTGTCGGGCGGCGAACGCCAGACCGTCGCAATTGCGCGCGCGGTGCATTTCGGCGCGAAGGTGCTCATCCTGGACGAGCCGACCTCTGCGCTGGGCGTTCGCCAGACATCGAATGTGCTGGCGACCGTCGACAAGGTGCGCAAACAGGGCATCGCCGTCGTCTTCATCACCCACAACGTCCGCCATGCGCTGGCGGTCGGGGATCGGTTCACAGTGCTGAACCGCGGCACGACGCTGGGCACCGCCAAACGTGGTGAGATCACGCCGGACGAGCTTCAGGACATGATGGCGGGCGGACAGGAGCTGGCCACGCTGGAAGGCAGCCTGGGCGGCACGGTCTGAGCCGGTTGCGTCTGAAGACGAACACCGCCGCGCCTCGCGCGGCGGTTCTTTTGTCGTAACACCCGACCACGGATCGCGGTCAGACGGTGTATGCTGACGTCGCGAGTGCAAGCGCGATGCGATCATGATCACCAATGCCGAACGCGCGGCCGCGCGCCGCGGCTATGCGGGGCCGGCGCTGTTCTCCCTAGGCTTCCGGCCGTTCTTCCTGCTGGCTGGCGGGTGGGCGCCGTTGGCGCTCTTGCTGTCGCTGTGGATGATGTTCGGCAATCCCGGCCTGCCGGTCGCCTGGGCGCCGGTCGACTGGCATGTGCATGAGTTGCTGTTCGGCTATCTTGCCGCGGCGATTGCGGGCTTCCTGCTGACGGCGGTGCCCAACTGGACCGGGCGGCTTCCGGTCAAGGGCTGGCCGCTGGCGGGCCTTGCCGTCCTGTGGATTGCCGGGCGCATCGCGGTCCTGATCTCCGAGGCGATCGGGCCGGGCGCGACGGCGGCCCTGGATCTCATCTTCCTCACCGCGCTTTTTTTCGTCGCGGCCCGTGAGATTGTGCTGGGCCGCAACTGGCGCAATACACCGATCGTTGCGGCGGTGGCCCTCCTGCTGGCGGCGAACGCGCTGTTCCACGCCGAAACGGCGGGTCTGTCAGAACCCTTCGGCGGGGCGACCCGGCTGGGGATCTCGGTGGTGACGATGCTGGTTGCGTTGATCGGGGGGCGGATCGTGCCCAGCTTCACGCGCAACTGGCTGGCCCGCCAGGAGGACCAGGCGCTGCCGGCGCCGTTCGGCCGGTTCGACAAGCTGACGCTCGGCCTGACGCTGGCGGCACTGGGTCTGTGGACGTTCCTGCCTGACGGGGCGCCGACCGGTACCCTGCTGGGTCTTGCGGCGGCCGCCAACGGGGTGCGGCTGGCCCGGTGGCGGGGCCTCGCGACGGCGGGCGAGCCGTTGTTGGGCGTTTTGCACCTGGGCTATCTCTGGATCCCGGTCGGCCTGGCGTTGCTTTCGTTGGCGGTTTTCTTTTCCGACGTGCCTGTGGTCGCGGGTCTGCACGGCCTGACGGCCGGCGCGATGGCGACCATGACCCTGGCGGTGATGAGCCGGGCGACCCTGGGCCACACCGGCCGGGACCTGACCGCGTCGCCGGGCCTGAACACGGCCTTTCTGCTGATCACGCTGGCGGCCTTCAGTCGGATCGTCGCGCCGCTCTACGCCGACGGTTATATGCCGCTGGTCACCCTGTCGGCCGCCGCGTGGGTCGGCGCGTTCGTCTGCTTCCTGCTCGTCTGTGGCCCAATGATGGTGCGACCGCGCGCCGGCTAGGACATGTCACAACCCGCCGCAATGGTTCCCTGAAAAAGCCGGGACCTACTGCCGCCGCAAGCTCAGGATATAGGCGATGACGTCGTCCATCTGGTTCTCGGTCAGGACCAGGTCGGGCATGTTGATCTTGGCGTGGGGCGTCTGCAGGAAAACACGCAGGCTGAGCGCGGTCGTCGACGGCATCGCCGCAAGGTCGGGAAAGGGCGGCGCGTCGGCGCGGTAGAGGCCGCTTTGTCCATCCGCCACCATGTGGCACTCGGCGCAGACGTCCAGCGCATACCGCTTGCCGGCGATCGGATCGCCCAGTTGCTGGGCATGGGCACCGGCGGCAAGCACCGTCAGAACCAAGCCGCCGAACAGGCCGCGTGCCGCGAGGGTTGAGAAACGTCGCATGGCGTGTGCATCCATAGTGAAACCGCAAGGACAGGATACTGTGCTGTCCATAAACAAAACCAAAACGTTAGGTCAATGGGCGAACAGTCGCGCCTTATCCCAGTTCGAAGGTGGTGATCCCGAAGATCCGGTCCAGCGGCAGATCCGGTGCCGGCCCTCTGTACATGCGTGCCGTTTCGAAGACGGGGGCCAGGCCGAAGCGTTCGGCCATCGTCACCGCGGCGGCGTTCGGTTGCGGCGGGTCGAGGAAAACCGGGCCGCCTGTCGCATGCGCGGCAAGGCCCAGGAACAGACGCTCGGCGATCTGGGGCGTGTCGGCGAACAGCGGGCCGATCTTGTGCCCGTCGCGGCAGCGGCGCAGGACGCCATAGCCGGTCACGTCGCCTTGCGGTCCCGGCACCCAGAGGGCGGTCCGCCGGACGGGGTCGAGCCAGCAGCGCAGAAAGGCGTCCCGCGCGGACGGGAAACAGTCCCGGTCGTAGGCGGCGATCCGATCGATGTCCTGGGCCTGCACTGGGACGGGGCCGTCCGGTGTGCCGCCGACGGCGACCTTTCCGCCATAACGCAGGTTGCGATGGGCCAGCACGAAGCCGGATTTTGCATAGTTCCCTTGTTGGGCGACCACGCCGTCCAGGCCCACGGTGCGCGCGCCGAGCCGCTCCATGCCCGCCTGCCACAACCGCCAGCCGAGCCTCTGGCCGCGGAAGTCGGGGTGGACGATATAGAACCCCAGGAACCCGAAACTTTCCCCATAGGCGACGACCGAGATGCTGGCGACGGGACGGTCGCCGATCAGACCCACCAGAAAGCCGTCCGGGTCCCCGGCCCGGAAACAGGCGGCATCGTCCAGGCCCGGGTTCCATCCCTCCGCCGCCGCCCAGTCGATGGCGAGCGCAAACTCGTCGGCGGTCATGGTGCGGATTGTGTAGGGGGCGGAGGCGGGTGCCATGGGTGTCGCCCAGTCCTGCGTTCTAGGTTGAAAGAGTATATCGGTGGCAGCCAGACCCTTCGAGACGCGCCCTGCGGGCGCTCCTCAGGGTGAGGATATGCGCAATCCCTCACCCTGAGGAGCGGCGCGTCGCGCCGCGTCTCGAAGGGTCTGGCTGGAAGCGCTAGGACGCCTCCTCATCGTCTTCCTTCAACGACTCCTGCACCTTGAAGTTCAGCCACACGGCGTAGACCGTGGCCAGGATCGACAGGGTCAGCCACAGCCCGCCGTGTTCCATCACCAGTTCGAACACCACCCAGGCCAGGCACACGACGATCAGGGCGATGCGACGGCCGAGCGGCCGGAACCAGGCCAGATCGCCGGGAGAGATCATTTCCGCTACCCGACGTCGGACGGCTTCCAGAACACCGCGTTCTTGTCCATCACCCAGGTGTGCTCCTCGGTGAAGTCGGGAACGGTGTAGGGGTTGTCCGGCAGGTGCCTGATCACCCAGGCGTAATACATACCGTAGCCCGGCGCCGCGCATTGGGCGTGATCGAAGCCGTCGAAGATCTTCACTGTGTCGTACTGCTTGACCTTCATGACGTCGTCGCCCAGCTCGGCATGGCCGTAGCCCTGGGGCTCGGTGAAGCGGTAGTGATAGATTTCCGGCTGCGGATGATGGTGCGGCGGATAGCTGGACCAGCGGCCGGGCATGGTGATCACCTCGCCCAGCACCAGCTCGGCATGTTCGTCGCTGTTCGTCCCGTCGAAGATGGTGCGCACAAAGCGGTAGCAGGCGCCGTCGACCTGGCCCTTGCCGCGATGCTCGTTGGGCACGTCCTCGGGCCCGTAGAAACGGGGCGCGAAATGGCGCGCGTTCGCCACTTCGTAGACGGTGAACTCGCAGTCCGTCTGTGCCGTCAGGCGCAGGTGCACGCCGGCGCTCACGTGAACACAGCTTGACGATTCGTCGAAGAGGGAGCCGCGGCGGAAAAGAACCGTCTTGTCTCCGGCCGAGACCTCGGCGGTTCCCTGCATCAGGAGACACGCAACCTCGTGGGTGGTGTCGATGGCGTGGACCTCGCCTTCGGTCATCTTCAACACGCCGAAGCCGATGCCGGTGTTGTCTTCTTGCTCGTCAAAGCGGGTGACGGCGGTAAAGCCGGGACCAAAGCCGTGGCGATGGTCGGTCAGATGCAGCGTCATTGTATCGGTGTTCCCCTGTCGCGGGTGGGCGCGGCGGTGTTCACGTGTTCCGCTTGTCCTGCCCAAAAGAAACAAATTCTCCATTTGACTGGCAAGTGCGGAATGCGGATTTTGAACCGAAAGGCGGCGGAACCGCCTTAACGGGGGTGAAAGCGGGAGGACAGGGCATGCCCAATCTGGAAGGCAAGATCGGGATCGTCACCGGCGCCACGCAGGGGGTCGGCGAGACCATCGCCCGCGAAGCAGCGGCCTGCGGCGCCGCCGGCATCGCGCTGGTCGGCCGCAATGCGGAGCAGGCCGAAGCCGTGGCACGCACGCTGGACTGCGAGTCTGTGTTCGTGCCGACGGAACTGTCGGACCCGGACGCCTGCCGCACAGTGGTCCCGGCGACGGTCGAGCGGTTCGGCCGTGTCGATTTCCTGGTCAACGCGGCGGGCGCGACCGACCGGGGCGGCATCCTGGATATCGACCTTCGGACCTGGGACAAGCTGTTCGACGTCAATGTGCGTGCGCCGTTTATCCTGATGCAGGATGCCGCGCGGGTGATGGTCGAACAGGGCGTCGCCGGCGCCATGGTCAACATCATCACCATGACCAGCCATGGCGGCCAGCCGTTCCTGACGGGCTATGCCGCGTCCAAAGGGGCGTTGGGCACGTTGACCAAGAACGCGGCCAACGCGCTGAAGTCCCATCGCATCCGCGTGCTGGGCCTGAACATCGGCTGGACCGACACGCCGAATGAGCACAAGGTCCAGGTCGAGACGATGGGCCTGCCGGAAGACTGGCTGGCGCGTGCCGAGGCCGAGCAGCCGTTCGGGCAGCTGATCAAGCCGTCCGAGATCGGCAAGATGGTCGCCTTCCTGGTCAGCGCCGATGCGGGCATCATGACCGGTGCCCTGATCGACTACGACCAGATGGTGATGGGAACGTACGAATAGGAACCAGCGCCGATGATCAATTTCTGCCAGTTCGGAGCGGGGCGGATCGGGCAGATCCACGCCGCCAATATCGCCGCCAACCGCCAGGCATCCCTGCGGTACGTCGTCGACGTGCACGAGGCCGCGGCAAAGCGCCTGGCCGAGGAGTATGGCGGCACCGCCGCCGATGTGGGCGCGGCGCTGGCCGATCCGGAGGTGGACGCCGTCCTGATCGCAAGTTCCACCGACACCCATGCCGACCTGATGGAACGTTCGGCGAAGGCCGGCAAGGCGATCTTCTGCGAAAAGCCCATCGATCTGGACATGGCCCGTGTCAAGGCGTGCCTGGAGGTGGTGGACGCGGCCGGCGTGCCGCTGATGCTGGGCTTCAACCGGCGTTTCGATCCCAGCTTCCTGGCGCTGAAGGCCGGCGTGCGGGCCGGCCGGGTCGGCTCGGTGGAGATGGTGCAGATCGTCAGCCGGGATCCCGGGCCGCCGCCGATCGATTACATCAAGGTCTCCGGCGGCCTGTTCCGGGACATGATGATCCACGATTTCGACATCGCGCGCTGGCTGTTGGACGAGGAGCCCGTGGAGGTCTATGCCAACGCCTGCTGCCTGGTCGACAGCAAGATCGGCGATGCCGGCGACGTGGACACCGCGGCCGTGACCTTGCGAACCGCGTCGGGCAAGCTGTGCCAGATCTCGAACTCGAGGCGCGCGGTTTACGGCTACGACCAGCGGATCGAGGTGTTCGGGTCGGCCGGCATGCTGCAGGCGGAAAACCTGCGCCCCACCAGCGTCGTCCATTCCGGCGCCGAGGGTATTCACTCGGATCCGCCTTACAACTCCTTCCTGGAACGCTATCCCCAGGCCTACCGCGCGGAACTCGATCATTTCATCGATTGCCTCGAAACCAAGACCGCGCCCAGCCCCACCGGAAGCGACGGCGCGGCCGCGCTCGCCCTGGCCGACGCGGCGGTCCGGTCTTATGCGGAACGGCGCGCGGTGGAGGTCGAAGTCTGAGCACCATGGGCGAGATCGGCGTCGCCATCATCGGCGCGGGCTACATGGGCAAGTGCCACGCCATGGCCTATACGGCCGCGGCCGGGACCTTCGATGTGCCGCTGAAACCGCGCCTGGAAATGATCTGCGACGTGGACCGCGCCAACGCGGAAGCGACGGCGCGCCGTTACGGCTTTGCCCGCGCCACCGACGACTGGCGCCATGTTGTGGAAGACCCCCGCGTCGACGTGGTGTCGATCACGACGCCGAACGCGCTGCACGCGGAGATGGCGATCGCGGCGCTGCAGGCCGGCAAGCATGTCTATTGCGAGAAACCCATGGCCCTGTCGCTGGCCGATGCCGAGGCCATGGCCGCGGCGGCGCGCGCGGCTTCGGCCAAGACCCTGGTCGGCTACAACTACATCAAGAACCCCGCCGTCATCCATGCCCGGTGCATCATCGAGGAGGGCACCATCGGCCGGCCTGCACGGTTCAGCGGACATTATGACGAAGACTATATGGCGGATCCGACGATCCCCTATTCTTGGCGCTGCCGGGTGGCCGATGCGGGCACCGGCACGTTGGGCGACCTTGCCTGTCACCTGGTCAGCGTGGCGCAGTTCCTGATGGGCCCGGTCGCCGCGGTCCTGGCGCAGACGGCGATCGTGCATGCCGAACGCCCCGATCCCGAACGCCCCGGTGAGATGGGGACGGTCGAGAACGAAGACGTGGCGGATGCGATGTTGCGGTTCGCCAGCGGTGCAACGGGCGTGATCTCGTCGAGCCGGGTGGCCTGGGGACGCAAGAACCGGCTCGCCTTCGAGATCACCGGGACCGCGGGCACCCTGGTCTTCGACCAGGAACGCATGAACGAGCTGTGGCTCTACCAGGGCGAGGCCGGCGGCGGCGGACGGACCGGTGCGCCGCTGGAGGGGTTCCGCAAGATCCTCACCGGCCCCCAACATCCGCCCTACGGCGCCTTCATCCCGTCGGCCGGCCACGGGCTGGGCTTCAACGACCTCAAGGTGGCCGAGGCCGGGCACCTGCTGACCGGCCTGGCGGAAGGGTCGGAGATCGGCCCCGATTTCGAAGCGGCGCTGGGTGTCGAGCGGGTGATCCACGGCATCGTCGAGGCGGCGTCTACACGCGGCTGGATCGAGACCCGCTAGGCCAACGGTGCGGAGCGCCGTACGGTCTTTCAGCTCGACGCCAGCTCGTTCCGGGTCGGCTGGGCCGCGGCGACCCTGCGCGCGAGAAACCGCGGATCGGCCGTCTGCTTGATCGTTCGGGCAAGGCGATACTGGCATAACAAAAGCCGGCAGCCACCCGCCAGCGAGGTGTGCTCCACGGTCTTGATCTCGGCCGAGAGTCGGAAGATGGCCTGGAAATTGGCTTGTGTGGCGACCAACGGCGGGAGGCCGCTGCGGGCAAGCACATAACTTGCGATCAGTGCCGCCGTACGCTGGTTCCCTTCAATAAACAGTTGCGGTGCGCTGACGATGCGGGCGTAGCACCCGGCCGCCAGTCGTGCGGCGGAGGCTCCTTGATGCAAACGATACCAGTCGATGAAATCGCCGATGCCGCCTTTGCGCTCCGCATAGAACATGCGTTCGGTATCTTCCAGATGGGCTGCGACCAAGATCCGCGTTTCCTCTGACGTTCCGCAGAGCACGAGATGGTTGAGTTCCAACAGGTGTTTGGAACTTCCGTACGCGAACAGGTCGACACCGTCGGCAAGCAGCCCATCGACGTACGTGTAGCCGTCGACGAGGCGGCGGACGATGCTTTTTCGCAGGCGCTCGCGCCGCAGCCTTTTCCACGGCCGCGGTTCCTTTGCTGTCCTGCGCAGGTCTTCCAACGCTGTGGCGATCTTGGCAACGTCCAGCCGCGCATACGCCATGCCCCGGTTCAGCCGCACCCGGCCCGCCGTATCACTTCACGCGCGCCAACAACATGCGCGTCCGCTCAACCACATTCGGCGGCAACGGGATATATCCTGTTTCGACAGCGAGTTCCTGGCCCTGCGACACGCCCCACTCGATGAAGTCTCTCAGGGCGTTGCGGATCTCGGCCTTGTTGTCCGTTTGCCGCAGCAGCAGCCAGCTATAGGTGACGATGGGATAGGACTCCGGTCCGACCGGATCCGGAATGAACTGCCGTCCGTTGTCAGGCATGTCGGTCGCTGCGGCTGACAGCGCCGCCGCGCCCGCTTCCGGGCTCGGCCTGATGAAGTCACCCGCCCGGTTCTGCAGGTGCGCCATCGGCAGACCCAGCCGCTGCGCAAATCCGAACTCCACATAGCCGATCGAATACTCGCTGACTCGGATTCGGCCCGCAACGCCGTCGTTCCCATAGGCGGTCATCGCGGCGCCGGGCCAGTCGATCAGCGTCCCGGTTCCGGGACCGGTGTCGCGCCAGGCCTCGCTGATCGCGCTGAGGTGATTGGTGAAGGCGAAGGTTGTCCCGCTGCCATCGCGCCGCGTGACCACCGAGATCGTCCTGTTCGGCATAAGCGCGCCGGGATTGTCCGCGGCAATGCGCGGATCGTTCCACTTGGTGATTTCGCCGCCGAAGATCCCAAGCAGCGTCTCGCGGCTGAGCCGCAAATCGAGATTGAGACCCGGCACGTTGTAGGCGATGACGACGATGCCAGCCGTGACCGGGACAAGCACGACGCCTTCCTTGACGGCGGCGATCTGGGCATCGGTCATTGCCGCGTCCGACGCCCCGAAATGGACGTTACCCGCCTGAAACCGCTTGATGCCCTGGCCGCTGCCCACGGCATCGTACCTGATGGTGACATCGGGCCTGTCAACTTTGTACTTCTGGATCCAGTTGTAATAGAGCGGCGCCGGAAAGGTTGCGCCGGCCCCCTTGATCTCAACGGCCCAGGCCGGCGCGGAGAGCCCGAGAACCAGGACCAGTACCGCGGAGCGCAGGACTCCCATGGCGTGTGTCCTTTCGATCAGCTGAATTCGCCGGCGACGTAGTCACGTGTCAGCTTCTCTTGGGGATTGGTGAAGATCTCTTCCGTTTCCCCGACCTCGACCAGAAAACCCGTGCGGCCGCCCTTGGAGATGTCGACGGAGAAGAACGCCGTCGTGTCGGCGACCCGCTGGGCCTGCTGCATGTTGTGGGTGACGATCGTCACGGTGTAGTCGGACTTCAGTTCCAGCATCAGCTCTTCGATGATGCGGGTCGCGATCGGATCCAGGGCCGAACAGGGTTCGTCCATCAACAGGACGGTCGGCTCCGTGGCGATCGCGCGGGCGATGCACAGGCGCTGCTGCTGTCCGCCGGAAAGGGCGAGGCCGTTTTCCTTCAGTTTGTCCTTGACCTCGTCCCACAGGCCCGCACGCCGCAAAGAGTGCTCCACCCGCTCTTTGTAGTCCCCCTTGAAGCGGTTGAGGCGCAGGCCGAAGGCCACGTTGTCATAGATGCTCATGGAAAACGGGTTCGGCTGCTGGAACACCATGCCGATGTGGCGGCGCACGGCCACCGGATCGACCGACTTGTCGTAGATGTCCTGGCCGAGGAAATTGACCTTGCCCTCCAGTCTGAACACCGCGATCAGGTCGTTCATGCGGTTGAGGCTGCGCAGGACGGTCGACTTGCCGCAGCCCGACGGACCGATGAAGCCGGTTATCTTTCCTTTTTCCACCTTCACGTGACTGTCCCGGACCGCAAGGAAGTCCTTGTAGAAGATCTGCTTGATCTCCGCGTCGATCGCGATATCCGCCTCGCTCGCGGGAGCGGCCGCAGCCACAGGGGCTGCCACGGCGGGTTTGGGCTTTTTCCGCGCGGCTGTATCGGAAACGGTGGTTACGACATCGGTCATCGGACAAACCCCTCCAAGGCGTCAGACCCTGCGCGCGCCGACGACGCGGCTGAGGATGTTGAAGACAAGCACGATGAGGACAAGAACCAGCGATGCGGCCCATGCCAGCTCAATCTGGTTCGGGAACGGCATTCCCGAGGAATTGTAGATGAGGATAGACAGCGACGCCGTCGGTTCCGTGAAGCTGCCCAGCCAGTAGTTGGAGAACAGCGCCGTGAATAGAAGCGGCGCCGATTCTCCGGACGCGCCCGCCACCGCCAGCATGATCCCGGTCAGGATCCCCGGCAGGCCGGTCGGCAGGACCACCTTCCAGACGACCTGGGTCCGCGTGCAACCCATGCCATAGGCGCCTTCCTTCAGGCGCTGCGGCACCATGCGCACGGCCTGTTCCGACGTCAGCAGGACCGTCGGCAGCATGAGCACGGCGAGCGCGACCCCGCCGGCAAGCGCGGAGTAGGTGCCCATCGCGATGACCAGCCATGCATAGACGAAGACGCCGGAGAGAATCGACGGAAAGCCGGTCAGGGCCTTCGCGATGAAGCGGGTCGCGTCGGCCACCTTACTGTCCGGCGCCATGAAGCCAAGGAGGATACCCCCGAGGATGCCGAAGGGGACGGAGATGACCGAGGCGATCAGCACCATCACGAGCGTGCCCACGATCGCGTTGCCGAACCCGCCGCCAGGCTGGAAGCCGGCCGGTGGCAGTTCCGTCAACAGCTCGATGCTGAGCCGCGCGCCGCCCTGGGAGATCAGCATAAAGAGGACGGAGAACAGCGGAACCGCGGCCAAGCCGGCGACGACCCAAAGGATGACCGTCAGGATCAGGTTGCGCATCGTGCGCGGTTCCCGCAACGAGCGGCGTAACAGCGGACCCTGCCCCGCGCCCAATGCAGCGATGGCTTCGGCGTCTGACCGGGGTGGTTGCGTGACTGCCACGGTTGCCTCACATCACTTCTTGTTTCTTCGAGAACGCCATGATCACCGTCCCCAGAATGTTGACCAGCAGCGTCACGGCCAGAAGCGTGATGGCTGCGTACATCAGCGCCTCCACTTCCTGCGGACCGGCTTCGGGGAAGTTCGATGCCAGCAGCGATGCCAGCGTGTTGGCCGGTGCGAACAGCGACCAGCTGATCTGGTTGGAATTCCCGATCAGCATGGCGAGCGCCATGGTTTCGCCCAGGGCGCGTCCGAAACCGAGCACCAGCGAGGCGAAAATCCCGCTGGAAGCCGTCGGCAGCATCACCTTCAGGATCGCTTCCCACTTGGTGGTGCCCATGCCGTAGGCGGCTTCCTTGACCTTGTAGGGAATCAGCTGGAATGCGTCCTGGCTGATCGCCGCGACGGTCGGCAGCACCATGATCGCAAGCACGATCACCGCGGGCGCCAGGCCTGGCCCGCCCAGGGAGGTGCCGAACAGCGGAATGAAGCCGAAGCTGTCATGCAGCCAGTTGGCGACCGGCCGCAGCGCCGGGATCACCACGTAGATGCCCCAGAGCCCGAACACCACCGACGGGATCGCCGCCAGCATCTCGACGATCGTCCGGAACACCCGCGCCAGGCGCGGCTCGATGAAGTCCTGGGTCAGGAAAAACGCGACGCCGATCCCGAAGATGCCGGCAATCACCAAGGCCAGGACCGATGAATAGAGCGTGCCCCAGATCTCTGCCAGGATGCCGAAGCGCTCCCGGCTCGGGTCCCAGACGGCGGTGGTCAGGAAGTCGGTCCCGTACTTGCTCATCGCCGGGGCAGCCTGAACGCCGATCTTGTAGAGGATATAGATCAGCAGCAAAACCACCAGCGCCCCGCCCGCGAAACACAGGTTCCTGAACACCCGATCCGCCAGTGTTTCAGCGCCGGTCGGCGGCTGGGATATCGACCCGGGCTGGGAGAAGTCCGTCAGTCCCTGTGCCATCTGTCCCCGCGATCTGACGATGATGGGGTGGCCGGCCTGTGTTCCCGCCCTATTCAGGGCTTGGTCCGCAGGCCGGCGGATCCCTGCGTCTGTGGCGCTACTGGATGCGGTCCATTTTTACGCGGACCTTCTCGACGACCACGTCGGGCAGCGGCACGTAGCCAAGGTCCTCGGCCATCTCCTGTCCGTCGGTCAGGCCGTATTCGATCATCTGTTTGATCGCATCCACCGTTTGGGCGTCCTGACCCGTTTCGTTGAACAGGAGCCAGGTGAAGGTCACGATCGGGTAAGGCTCTTCGCCTTCGGGGTCCGTCACGAAGGCGCGCATGTGTTCGTCGAACTCTGCGGTGGCGAGTGCCGCCGAGCCGCCGGCCGTTCCGGCCGGCACGAAGTTGCCAGCCTTGTTTTCCAGAAGTGCCGTCGGCGTGTTCGTCAGTTTCGCGAACCCGTATTCGATATAGCCGATCGCCCCCGGCGTCTGCACGATGGTTGCGGTGACGCCGTCGTTCTTGGGCGCGCGGACAAACCGGTTCGAGCGGGGCCACTGCACGGTTGTGCCCGTGCCGGGGCCGCTTTCGAATTCCGGATTGATGGCGGCGAGGTGGTTGGTGAAGTTGAACGTCGTGCCGGAGCTGTCGGACCGCACAACAACGGTGATCGGAAGGTCGGGCAGGTCCGCGCCCTCGTTCGCTGCCGCGATGCGGGGATCGTTCCAGCGTTCGATCTTGCCGAGGAAGATGTCGCTGTAAATGTCGCGCGGCAGCCTCAGCTCCTCGATACCCTGTAGATTATAGGCGACCACGATCTCGCCTGCCGTCATCGGCAGCAGCACGACCCCGTTCTTCACCTTGTCGATCTGCTCGTCGGACATCGCCGCGTCCGATCCGGCAAAAGCGACGATCTGGTTCGTGAAATCGTTGATGCCCGCGCCAGAGCCCTTGGACTGGTAGTCCACGGTCACGCCGGGCGTCTTTTTGCTGAAGTCCTGGAACCAGGCGGCGTAAAGCGGAAAGGGGAAGCTGGCGCCGGAACCGACCAACCTGACGTCAGCGGAGGCGGATGTGGTTGCGAAGATGGAAACAACAAACGCAAACGTAAGTAATGCACGGTTCATAGCCCTGCTCCCTGTGCGCTCGTTTATCCGAGTCAGCTCAAATGCATACCCGCCTTGTGTGTCGCTTTTGCGAAATCGACTTCCGGCTGTATTTTCGGTGCCGGATGGGGTCAGCATGGACCGAAGCCTTCTTCCCGAGGGGAAGGGGGCTTCGCATGAGGGGGGCGAATGCCGGGAGTTCTACTCCGCCGCAGCGACCTGCTTCGACCCGATCCGCTCCACCTTCGCGGCGCAGAACTTGAACTCCGGGATCTTGCCGAACGGGTCGAGCGCCGCGTTGGTGAGTTCGTTCGCTGCTGCTTCGACGAAGGCGAAGGGAATGAAAACCACGCCCGGCGGGACGGCATTGTCCGCCCGGACCATGATCTCGATCGACCCGCGCCGGGTCGAGACGCGGACCTGATCGCCCGGCGTGACGCGCAGCCTGGCGATATCGGCGGTGTTCATCTGCACCATCGCCTCGGGCTGGACCGCGTCCAGCACGAAGGACCGGCGGGTCATCGCACCGGTATGCCAGTGCTCCAGCTGGCGGCCGGTCGACAGCACGAAGGGATAGTCCTTATCCGGTTGCTCGTCGGGCGGCACGATCTCGGCGGGCACGAACTTGCCGAGGCCGTCGTCGGTGGGAAAGCGGTCGGAGAACACGATGTCCTGGCCCGGATGGTCCGGCGCCGGGCAGGGATAGGCGACCGCATTCTCCGTCTCCAGCCTTTCCCAGGTGGTGTTGTCCAGCGACGGCATCGCCTTCTTCATCTCGGCAAAGACGTCGGCGGGGCCTGCATAATCCCAGTCCAGCCCCATGCGCCGGGCGATCTCCTGGATCGAATGCCAGTCCGGGCGCGCCTCGCCGGGCGCGTCCAGGGCCTTGCGGCCGCGCTGCACCTGGCGGTTGGTGTTCGACACCGTGCCGTCCTTTTCCGGCCAGGCGGTCGCCGGCAGGATCACGTCGGCGAACATGGCGGTTTCGGTCAGGAAGATGTCCTGGACCACCAGGTGTTCCAGCCGGGCCAGGGCGTCGCGGGCATGGCTGACGTCGGGGTCGGACATGGCCGGGTTCTCGCCCAGGATATACATGCCCCGGACTTCGCCTTCGTGGATGGCGTCCACGATCTCCACCACGGTCAGGCCCGGATTGGGGTCCAGTTCCGTGCCCCAGAGGTCCTCGAACCGGGCACGCAGCCCGGCGTCACCCACCTTCATGTAGTCGGGGAACACCATCGGGATCAGCCCGGCGTCGGACGCCCCCTGGACGTTGTTCTGGCCGCGCAGCGGGTGCAAGCCGGTGCCGGACCGGCCGGTCTGGCCGCACATCAGGGCCAGCGAGATCAGGCAGCGCGCGTTGTCGGTGCCATGGGTGTGCTGGGAAACGCCCATGCCCCAGAAGACGATCGCGGCGTTGGCGCGGGCGTATTTGCGCGCAACCGTGCGCAGCTCGTCCGCCTCGATCCCGCAGACCGGGGCCATCGCCTCGGGCGTGAACTTCTTCAGGTGCCGCCTGAGCTTCTCGAAGCCCGCGGTATGCGCCTGGATGTACTGCCGGTCGTAGAGTTTCTCCTCAACGATCACGTTCATGATCGCGTTCAGCATGGAAACGTCCGCACCCGGCTTGAACTGCAGCATGTGGGTGGCATGCCGCTTCAGCGCCTGGCCGCGCGGGTCCATGACGATAAGCTCGGCGCCGCGCTTGGCGGCCTGCTTGAAATAGGTCGCCGCCACCGGATGGTTCTCTGTGGGGTTGGCGCCGATCACGACGATGACGTCGGAATCCTTGACGGCGGTGAACGGTGCGGTGACCGCGCCCGAGCCGATCGTCTCCATCAGCGCGGCGACAGACGAGGCGTGGCACAACCGGGTGCAGTGGTCCACGTTGTTGGTGCCGAAACCGGTCCGCACCAGCTTCTGGAACAGGTAGGCTTCCTCGTTCGAGCATTTGGCCGAGCCGAACCCGGCAAGCGCGCCTGACCCGTGGGTGTCGCGCAGGCGCTTCAAACCCGCGGCGGCCACTTCCAGCGCCTCGTCCCAGCTCGCCTCGCGGAAATGGGTCAGCGGCTTGCGCGGATCCATGTTGATGCCCTTGGGCAGCCCCGGCTTGCGGATCAGCGGTTTGGTCAGCCGGTCGGGGTTGGCAACGTAGTCGAAGCCGAACCGCCCCTTCACGCACAGCCGGTTCTCGTTGGCCGGCCCGCCGGTGCCTTCGACCCAGGCGATGTGCTCCTTGCCGGTCTTCTTGTCCTTGCGCAGCTTGTAGGTGATCTGGCAGCCGACACCGCAATAGGGGCAGACGGAATCCACCTCGCGGTCGGCGGTGCGTCCGCCGCGGCCTTTGTTGTCGACGATGGTCTTGGGCATCAGGGCGCCCGTGGGGCAGGCTTGCACGCATTCGCCGCAAGCCACACAGGTCGACTGGCCCATCGGGTCGTCGAAATCGAACACGATCTTCGACTCCGCGCCGCGGGCGGCCATGCCGATGACGTCGTTCACCTGGACCTCGCGGCAGGCCCGGACGCACAGGTTGCAGTGGATGCAGGCGTCCAGGTTGACCGCCATGGCGGCGTGGCTCACGTCCGGCTTCGGGTTGGTGTCCTTCGGAAACCGCGAGACCGAAACCTTCATCGCCTTGGCCCAGGCGTTGAACGCGGACTCGGTGTCGTGGGCGTCCTTGGGCGCCGGCTGGTCCGCCATCAGCAGTTCCATCACCATCTTGCGGGCGGACCTGGCGCGCTGGGTCTTGGTCTTGACGATCATGCCCTTTGCCGGCCGGCGCACGCAGGACGCGGCCAGCGTGCGCTCGCCCTCGATCTCGACCATGCAGGCCCGGCAGTTGCCGTCGGCGCGATAACCCGGCGCGTCCTTCCAGCACAGGTGCGGGATCGTCGTGCCTTCGCGTTTGGCGACCTGCCAGATCGTCTCGTCCGGCCCGGCGGTTACGTCCCTGCCGTCAAGGGAGAAGGTGACCTTGTCGGCCATCACGACACCTCTTTCTTGAAATGCGTCAGCACCGCACGGATCGGGTTGGGCGCGGCCTGACCAAGGCCGCAGATCGAGGCGTCGGCCATGGCGGTGGAAAGCTCCTCCAACAGCGGCGCGTCCCACTTGCGCTTGCTCATCAGCTTGACCGCCTTCTCGCAGCCGACCCGGCACGGCGTGCACTGACCGCAGCTTTCGTCCTCGAAGAAGCGCAGAAGGTTGAGCGCGGTGTCCGCCATGGAGTCCTTGTGAGACAGGATGACGACGGCATGGGACCCGACGAGGGCGCCGTGTTTTTCCAGAACGCCGAAATCCAGCGGCAGGTCGCCCATGGAGGCCGGCAGGATGCCGCCGGAGGCACCGCCCGGCAGATAGGCCTTGAATTTGTGGCCGTCCGCCATGCCGCCGCAGGCCGCAATCAACTCTTCTGCCGTTGCCCCGGCGCCGGTCAGCACCACGCCCGGCTTCTTGACCCGGCCGGAGACCGAATAGGACCGCACGCCCTTGTGTTTGTTCCGCCCCTGCTCGATGAACCAGGCCTCGCCCTTGGCCAGGATCTTCGGGATCCAGTAGACCGTCTCCACGTTGTGGACCAGGGTGGGCCGGCCGAACAGGCCGACCTGGGCGACGTAGGGCGGACGGTGGCGCGGCAGGCCGCGTTTGCCTTCGATCGATTCGATCATGGCGCTTTCTTCACCGCAGATATAGGCGCCGGCGCCGCGCCTGAGCCGGATGTACCCCTCCGGGATCAGGCCTTCCTTCTCCAGGACCTTGATCTCCTTGGTCAGGATGCGTTGCACGGCCGGGTACTCGTCGCGGAGATAGATGTAGACGGCCTCGGCCTCCACGCCCCAGGCGGCGATCAGCGCGCCCTCCAGGAAACGGTGCGGCTTTCCGCTGAGATAGAGCCGGTCCTTGAAGGTGCCCGGCTCGCCCTCGTCGGCATTGATGCAGACGTAACGCGGCGCTTCGCCGGCGCGAACGAAGGTCCATTTCTGCCCCGACGGAAAACCGGCGCCGCCGAGACCGCGCAACCCGGCCTCCTTCATGGCGTCGATCACCTGATAGGCGGTCATCTCGCCGCCCCGGAGGCGCTTCAAAACGTCGTAGCCGCCATGCCTGAGGTACCGCTTGTATCCCTGATATTTCGGGAGGTCCGGTTTGACGGCGCGCATCTTGGCGGCGTTCAACAGCCCGGAGACCGAGACGTTTCCCTGGTAGTTCTTGCCCACGGCTGCCGCGGGCGCCTTGTCGCACAAACCCATGCAGGGGGCATGCACGACGCGCACATAGTTCGGCGCCTTGTCGCCAAGCCGTTCCAGGATCTCCTGGGCGCCAGCCATTTCGCAGGACAGCGAATCGCAGACCCGGATCGTCACTTCCGGCGGCGCTTCCTCGCCTTCCTTGATGACGTCGAAATGGTGATAGAAGGTCGCGACCTCGTAGACCTCCGCCTGGGCCAGCCGCATTTCCTGGGCCAGGGCGGCCAGGTGCGCGGCGGAGATGTGCCCGTAGCGGTCCTGGATCAGGTGCAGGTATTCGATCAGCATGTCGCGCTGCAGGGTTTGCCCCTTCAGCAGTTTCTGCACTTCGCGTAAGGCCTTCGGATCGACCTGGCGGCCCTTGGGAAAGGCGCGCGCCTTTCCGCCCCTGCGCCCGCCCGGGCGCGGCGGTTTGATGTTCTTGATCGGCCGCATCTCGTTCATCGCTTCCGCCTTATTTGATCATCGGCAGTAGTTTTCGGAAGGTCTCGGTTCCGGCCCTGCCCAGCCATTCGAACACAACCATCTCGGTGGTCACGATGCCCGCGCCCAGCGCGCTCAGGCGATCCAGACATGCCTTCTCGCTCTCCAGGCTGCGCGAGGACGTCGCATCGGTCACCACGAACACTTCGTAGCCGTCTTCCATCAGGTTCGCTGCGGTTTGCACGACGCAGATATGGGCCTCCATGCCCGCGATCACTGCTTGTTTTCGCCCCAGCGCCTTGAAGGCCGCGGCGAAGCCGGGGTCTTCCATACACGAGAAATGGAGCTTCTCCAGCACCGGAAAACCCTGGGCGACCGCTGCGAGTTCCGGGACCGTGTGCCCCAGGCCCTTCGGATACTGCTCGGTCAGAAGAACCGGAACCTCCATGTCGCGTGCCGCCGAGACCAGCAGTTTCGCGTTCCTGATCGTGCGGGCGGGCGCCTGCATCGCGGTGACCAGCCGTTCCTGCATGTCGATGACGATCAGGCATGAATCGGCCGCCCTGATCAGCATCGGTCTGTCGCCGGCCCGCATCTTGCGCGGAAGTCCATCATGCCTGGCCGGTCGCGTCCGGCGACTTTGCCGCCGCCGCCCGGCGGAACCGGGTGTAGACCGGATACAGCATCAGGGCCACGGCGATCGCGATGCAGATCGCCGAGAGCGGACGTTCGATGAAGATCATCACGTCGCCCTGGGAACTCAACAGCGACTGGCGCAACGACCGTTCGGCCAGCGGGCCCAGCACGATGGCCAGCACGGCCGGCGCGACGGGATAGTTCAGCTTGCGCATCAGGTAACCGACGACGCCGAACAGGAACATCAGCCAGACGTCGTGCATGGTCTGGGTCGGTGCGTAGCCGCCGACGACGCACAGCACGAAGATCACCGGTGCCAGGATCGTGAAGGGCAGGGTCAGGACGCGCACGAACACCGGGATGAAGGCAAGGTTGATCAGGACCGTGAACACGTTGGCGATGTAAAGCGAGCCGATCAGGCCCCAGACGAAGTCCGGATGCTCGGAGAACAGGAGCGGCCCGGGCCTGAGACCCCAGATGATCATGCCGCCCAGCAGGATCGCCGTCGTCGGCGAGCCGGGAATGCCCAGCGTGATCATCGGCAGCATCGAACCGGTGGACGCGGCGTTGTTGGCCGCTTCCGGCGCGGCAACGCCTGCGACGTTGCCCTTGCCGAAGGAGTCGGGGTCCTTGGAGAAGGTCTTGGCCAGCCCGTAGGCCATCAGTGAGGCCGGCGTCGCGCCGGCCGCGGGCAGCGTGCCGACAAAGCAACCCAAAACCGAACCCACGACGGTGGTTTTGATGTAGTCCCGCACGTGGCCCAGGTTTTCCAGGAACGCGCGCCACGAGGTCTTGACCCGGTGGACGGTGACGTCGCCTTCGCTCTGCTCCAGAGTCCACAGCATCTCGCCGATGCCGTAGATGCCGATCGCCAGCACCAGGAAGTTGATCCCGTGCAGGAAGCCGGTGATGTCGAAGAAGATCAGGCGCGGCTTGCCCGAAATGATGTCCAGGCCGATCGTGGCCAGGATCAGGCCGATCAGGATCGAAAAGACCGTCTTCGGGATGTCGTCGCCGCCCAGGCCGATGAAGGTGGCGAAGGCCAGCACCATCAGGGCGAATTCCTCGGCCGGACCGAACTTCAGGGCAAAGGCCGCCAGCGGCGGGGCGAACAGCGTGAACAGCACCACGGAGATGGTGCCGCCGATGAAGGAGGCGATCGCGGCGGCGGCCAGGGCCTTGTCCGCCTTGCCGGACTGGGCCAGGGGCCGTCCGTCGAAGACGGTTGCGACCGCCGTCGAGGCGCCCGGGATGCCCAGGGTGATCGAACTGATGGCACCGCCATACATGGCGCCGTAATAGATCGCCGCCAGGAACATGATCGCCGCGGTGGGCGGCACCAGGAACGTGATCGGCAACAGGATGGCGACGCCGTTGACGGAACCCAGCCCGGGCATCGCGCCGATGAACAGGCCGATGACGCAGCCCAGGATGATCATCGTCAGGTTCAGCGGCTGGAACGCCTCGATCAGACCGCCACCAAGGGCCAGAAGTATTGTGTCCATTGCGTGTTCTCGCGTCCCTGTTCGTTTCCCCGCAGCCCTTGCGCCGGGCCTTTTTGCGAGTCCCGTCGGCTCAGTACATCAGGTCATAGATCGGATAGAACAACGGCTCGGAAATCGCCTTGGGCAGCGGAATCGTCAGCGCCCATTCGAACAGGCAGAAGATAAAAACCGGGATGCAGATCGTCAGGGCGATGGTGGCCGTCCAGGAATGGCCGCCCACGAACTTCAGGTAGAACGCCAGGAACAAGAAAAGCGAGATATAGATGCCGACGAAATGCGTGGCGATCAGCAGGAAGGCGATGGACCCGGCCGAAATCCCGACGACATAAAGCGCGTTGCGGGAGATGTAGATCTGGTTCGATCGCGATTCCGGCGTTGCCCGCAAGAACCATCGCACCAGGGTGGTCAGGGAGGCCAACAGCAGCCCCACCGACAGCCAGAAGGGCCAGAACCCCGAACCGGGACCCCTGTCAGGGATCCAGCCGATCGTCAACTCGGCGCTTTTCCACATCAGTGCGAGTGAGAGCAGAATGGTGGCGATCGCCATCCACAATTCGGCCGTCCGCACGCTCATCTTGTCCTCCCGCGTCCCCCGGTTGCGGCAAGTTTCAGCCCATGGGTGCCTGCGTATGCGCCGGCCCCTCCGCCAAGATCGGACTGAAAGCTGGGGAATGATGGGAGCGCGCCGAAACGCGCTCCCAAGTCTTCAATTGGGGCTTACTCGCCGGTGATGGCGGCAGCACCCACTTTGTCGATCAGATCTTTGTGGCGCTTGAGCTGCTCCGTATGGAAGGCCGCCAGATCGGCACCCCCCATCCACTCGGTGCAATCCAGGCCGTCATCCGTGCAGAAGGTCTGCCACTCCTCGGACTCGTACAGCGTCTTGAACAGGTTGATGTACCAATCCTGGGCTTCCTTCGACATCCCCGGCGGGCCGTTGATCGAGCGCTGCATGTAGTACTCGATGTCGTGACCCAGCTCCTTCGCCGTCGGAACGTCCGGGAACGCGGCCATGCGGGTGCTGGTGAACTGGACCAGCGGGCGGCTCTGGCCGGCCTTGAAGAACGCCATCTGCTCAGACGGGTTGTTCACCGTCGAATCGATGTGCTTGCCGATCAGGTTCTTGGCCACCGTGCCGCCACCCGGGAACGGGATGTAGGTGACCTTGTAGTCCCAATTGGCTTCCATCATTGCCGTCAGGATCGAATCCTCCTGGCCGGAACCGGTGCCACCGACCTTCCAGTTCTTGCCGGCCGCGCTCACGGCCTTCACATAGGAATCGAGATCCATGATGTCGGATTCGGAATTGACCCACAGCAGGAACGTGTCCAGGGCCATCCGGCCGATCGGCGTGAACTTGCTGACGTCCACCCCAAGATCCGACTGAATGATCGGCGTGGTGTAAAAGCTGTTCAGCGTCACGAGCACGACATGGTCATCGCCGGCCTTGGACTCCAGGTAACGCAGCGCTTCGGCGCCCGAACCGCCCGGCCTGTTGATCGGGATGAAGGGCCGTGGCGACAGTTCCTTCTTTTCGATCAGGCCCTGCAGCAAGCGGGCGATCTGGTCGGCACCGCCACCCGTGCCGGCCATGATGATGAATTCAACCGGCTTCTTGGGCTGCCACGCGGCCTGAGCAGTGCTCGGACCGATAGCCGCGGCGGCACCAATACTCAGGGCACCGACGAGGGCCAACAAACCACGTCTGGTAAAGGTCATGATGTACCTCCCTAGGTGAGACCTAATACAACGCTACTCCCCACCGGGGCATTTCTGCCAACCGGTCCGACCAGCCCCGACAAGGACCTGTCGTCCCCCACCACCGCTGCCGGTTCTGGCGCCGGCCATTTACCATGGTGTGTGGTATACCAATAACTGAGGGTACCATAAATCCGCACCCATTCAACAATAAGATTTGGCACGGTCAAGTCATTTTAGTTCGCATTTATATTAGTGTGTTAGCAAGACCGGCAGGTCCGTTTCTTCGATGATCCATTGGGTCGCGCCGCCCAGGATCATCTCCCGACCCCGGCTGCGACCGTAAGCACCCATCACGAGGACGTCCGCACCGGCTGCCTTGGCCGCGGCAAGAATGCGTTGACCGATCCGTCCGCCGCTGGACGGGATCGCCGCCGGCGTTGCCTCCACGCCATGGTCCCTCAGGAAGACCTGAAGGTCGGTTGCGCTCAGGTCCTGATCGTCCGCCTTCTCCTCAGCCAGAATGCTGACCCGTTCCGCGTTCGCGATGACCGGCATGCTGACGGCGATCGCCCGTGCGACTTCTGTGGATCCGTTCCAGGCGACGGCGACGTGCTTGCCGACGCTTTTCGGCGCAGCCGGTGGGCACAACAGGACCGGCCGGCCGGTTTCCAGCAATGCCGATTCAAGCGTGTTAAAGCCGAGATTTGACTCCCGGTCCGGCTTGGCCACCGCCACGACGCTGGCAAGCTTGCCCCGTCGCGCCACGATCGCTGCCTGCTTGCCGGTCTCCTCGCTCCAGGAGATGGTGACGGCGTCGTGCGGGGGCGGCCGCGTGTCGCACATCGCCAGCGCGCGAGACTGAACATAGGCGTCGAAACGCTCCCTCACCTTTTCCTCTTCGGTGTCGGCGATGCCGCTTGCCGATGCGGTGATCTGCTCGCGCCATGCCCGCGGCACCGCCACGCCGAACGGAATCATGTCCTCGGGCCGCGGCCGGCAATGGACCACGTCGATATGGGCGTTGAACGGTTCCGCCAGCGCACGGGCGTGGTCCAGAAGCTGCTCGCCCTTCCCGTCGCCGCGGACGGGGACCAGGATCGTCCGGATCGTCATTGCACTCTCCCTAGAACAAACCCTCGATGAGGCCCATGTCGTTCAGTTGAATGGCCTCCGCAGAGGGAACCCGCGGCAGGCCCGGCATCGTCATGATCTCGCCTGTGATGACCACGATGAACCCGGCCCCCGCGGAGAGGCGGACCTCCCGGATCGCGACCGTGTGCCCGGTCGGGGCGCCGCGCAGGTTGGGATCGGTCGAGAATGAGTACTGGGTCTTCGCCATGCACACCGGAAGATTTCCGTAACCCGCCTTTTCCCAGTCCTTGAGCTGGTTGCGGATCTTCATGTCGGCGGCCACGTCGTCCGCCCGGTAGATCTGCGTGGCGATGGTTTTGATCTTCTCGAACAGGGGCATGTCATCCGGATAGATCGGCGCGAACTCAGCCTCGCCGGACTCGACGATGTCGACCACCCGTTCGGCCAGATCCTGGATGCCCGCGGAACCGTCGGCCCAGTGACGGCACAGCACCGCCTGGGCGCCCTGGTCGGCCGCATAGGCCTTCACCGCCTCGACCTCGGCGTCGGTGTCGGTGACGAAATGGTTGATCGCCACGATCGCGGGAACGCCGAAACGCTTCAGGTTCTCCAGGTGCCGCCCCAGGTTGGCGCAGCCTTTCTGCAGGGCTTCGACGTTCTCCGTCCCCAGCTCGTCCTTGGCCAGTCCGCCGTTCATCTTCAGGGCCCGCACGGTGGCGACGATCACGACAGCCTTCGGATCGAGGCCTGCCTTGCGACACTT
>Ga0066187_1000108_pt1 | contig 37305 bp, 35 predicted proteins | sample WorMetexBAHAMAS1_FD_58706 | JGI IMG/M metagenome (GOLD analysis project Ga0066187, IMG submission 58706) | Marine gutless worms symbiont microbial communities from Max Planck institute for Marine Microbiology, Germany - Inanidrilus exumae... | ecosystem: Host-associated > Annelida > Digestive...
TTGCATGATCCCGCCATTAATGATATGCAATGATGATAAAACGCTATTCAATGAATACTGGATACAGACTTCAGCGGGTTGGAAGTATCCTGAAGCACCCATTTAGCAAAGCCTTTTTCATGGGAAGCCTTCCTGGCCTAAATTGGGTGTAACGGTTTTGTCCTTTTCTTCGTCTATACCAACACCATCGAAAACGAAGTTTTGAAATGAGCCGATTTCTATACATTCATTAGGTCCCCGGAATGGGAGGAGACACGTGACGACATCTCTAGATAAAAATATGAATCGAAACCATCTGGAAAATGTTTTTTTAAATCACAAACGGTGGTTGGATTCCAATGGCGAAAAGGGAGCACGGGCCGCCCTTAACGGGGAAAATCTTACCGGAATGGACCTGACCGGCAGGGACCTTTCCCGTGCGGACCTGGCCGGTTCCGATTTTCGCGGGGCGGTATTGAGAACCGCCAACCTTTCGGCGGCCAATCTGGATCGTACCGTTTTTCAAAAAGCCAGCATGCAATGGTGCATTCTGAAAGGCGCCGATCTGAGGGATGCTGATCTCAATGAGTGTCAGCTCCAGTTCGCCGACTTGTCTTCTGCCAGGATGGGCGGTGCACGCCTTAAAGGCGCTTTCCTTCACAACACCTATTTTTACAGGACCCAACTGGCCGGGGCGGATCTTGAAAATGCCAAACTGAGGTTCACTTGTTTCGATGCCGCAGACCTGAGCGGGGCCTGTCTGAAAAATGCCAAGCTACAGAAAGCCAGATTGGTTAAGGCGGATTTAACGAGAGCCAACCTGGCCCATGCCCGGATATTGAGCTCCAACTTAAATGGGGCGAACCTGGAAGGATGCGACCTGTCCGGCGCCAGGCTGGACAAAGTGGATTTAAGGGGCACCGATTGTGCGGGCATGCGCTGCCGGAAGACGCGGTTTTGGAATATACAATATCAACCGGTGAAGGAAAATCCCTTGCACATGATGCCTGCTGAATCGCCGGTCTGTTCTGATTTAAATGCGTCTATATCCAGCGCAGCATTATAGAAAGTTTCCGGGGGCCGATGCAGATCGGTTCCATCAAGCGCACCCTGACATCCCTTCCCTCGGAAAGGAGGCGGCGCAATTCCGTTGTGATGACCCGCATCCGGTCATAGGTCGCAAGGTCAAAGCAGTACAGCCGGGAACGCATCCCGGTTTTTCCGCCCGGTGGAATGGGAAGCGCTTTTGATTTGGGGATCGTTCCATTTTGACGGATATCCCCTTTGTGGATCACTAGGTACCGGATCCCATTCGATTCACGGCCGCGCAACTCCCATGCCAGGGAAGATTCGCATAACAGACAGAAAAACCGCGCCCTTCGGACCATTCGGGCGCTTTGCCGGACCGATGATTCAAGGGCCCGGGCCACTGCCTCAACAGACCAGGTAAAGGGGCTGTCCTTTTCCGTTTTCTCCTCGTTCTTCTCCTCATCGACATCCTCCGATGCCGCTTTTGCCTCTTTTTCCTCAAGGCGTTTTCGCCAGAGCCGGGCCCCCAGGCGCAGCAGCTTTGACGGACACGGATCCTGATGAAGGGTATCGTTTCGTCGATAAAACAGGCGAAATCCCTCCATGAAGCAAGCCGGTTCGGGCGCGTATGCCGGCGACAAGTTAAGGGATGCCCGGCACAGGGTCTCGATCTCTTCTGCTGATAACCCCGGTTTTGCAAGACACAATCGAACAATGGCTGAAAAAGGATGTATGGGAACCACGCCTGGAAGCGGTCCGACGGTGTGGACGGCATCGGGTCTTTCCGACAGGGAGGTGTAATCCCGGACCGCAAATCCGGGAAAGCGATCCCGGCTTCGCAGGGCGATGTTGTAGGGAGGCGAGAGGTGTTTGATCCGGTCCGATTCCAGAACCGCCGCTTCCAGAGCAGAGCCGGTCACCGTCACCTTAAGATCCATCGCCTGGCTCAGCATTTCAAGAAGATGCTCCGCATGCCGCCGGCCCCGGTGGAAATAGCTTCCCACCCGTTTTTTCAAGGAGGTCGCTTTGCCTACATAGAGCACGTCTCCGTTGGACCGCATCATCTGATATATTCCCGGCCGGTCCGGCACCCCTTTTCTCTTCTCCGCGGGCATGGGGTAGACGCGTTTTCGCCGGCATGTGCCGGTGTCCTGATGGAGCCACTGCACCAGATCCGGCCAGGTGGCCACACCATACTCCCGGTTCAGGCGACGGCACAGATGATGCCAGACCACGGCGGTTGCCGTAACGTGGTGGGCGCACCTTCGTTGCTCCGGTACGGAATGTCCCAGGTATCCGGCCAGGGCCCGGATCCCCAGACGGGGGAGGTCCGGCAAGAGACGCCGGGCGATATGGTGGGTGCAGACAATGCTGAAAGGAAATGGCATCTTCGGCGTGATCTCCTGGTGAAGCGCACTTAGAAAGGGTTTTTCGTAACGTGCATAATGGATCGCCGTAGGAAGCCGGCTATCTGGAAGGGGTCGTCTTGAGTCGAGGAACCGGACCAGGCGCTGCCAGACCGCTTCCGGATTCTCCGCGCGTCGAATATCCGTTTCACAAAGTCCCGTTATTTTTTGAACCCTTGGGGGGATGGTTTCCCCTTGGGGCAGACGGGTAACGAATGTCCGGATCGGGATCACGAAATCCCCCGGGGCATCGCAGGCGCGAACCATCCCCCAGCCCATCTCCAGCAGGTGCCCGTTGGCCGGTCCCGCCCCCGTGGCCTGGCAATCCACGATGAGAATCTGAAGACGGGCCAGGTCAGACATAATTTATTTAGACCTTGAAAACCACGTCCAATGGGCGTGGTCAGAGATAGATGGTATTGTCGGGTAAATAACCGTCAAGTGAAGAAAGTGAACGCGGCGCAGCCCAGGCGCCCGCGCCGCGTGAAGTTACAGGTGGCGAAAGTTTAGGGATCGGTCATGGCCAGCTTGAGTCCCAGCAGACCGAAAATCACTGCAAAGGAGCGCTGCAGACCTGCCACCACCTTTGGCGAGTGGACCACATGTCGGCGGACCCCGTGGGCAAAAGCACCATACAGGATAAAGATCCCGAGGGTCATGGCCATGAATACGGCGCTCAAAAGAAACATCTGCCGGAGGGGGGATACCGCTTCAACGGTAACAAAAAGAGGAAGAAACGCCAGAAAGAAGATGGATAGCTTGGGGTTGAGAATGTTGATCAGAATTCCCCGTAACGCGATTTGTCCCATTCCGGTCTGCTTTTCGGGAGCGGAGAAGGACAGGGCGCCGGTTTCCCGCCACATGGTCCAGGCCAGATAGATCAGATAGGCGGCTCCAGCGAATTTGATCGTTTGAAAGGCGACGGCGCTGACGTGGAGGATGGCCGACAGCCCCAGGATGCTGGCCAGCAGATGGGGGACGATGCCGGCGGTGCAGCCCATGGCGGCGGCAATGCTCGCCCGCCAGCCCCTGAAAAGGCCTGTGGATACGGTGTAAATCACACCTGTGCCCGGAACCAGAACCACCACCAGTGAAGTCAGGAGAAATTCAGTGTTCAACATTTTCAGCGCCTCTTTTTCACCATCGATCCACCGCTTTACAACGATTTTTTTGCAGCCGCACTCTTTAAGGTGTGGATCCGTTCGTTGTAGTAGGCGATCACCTCCCTTCGGTTGAGCATGCCGATAAGGATGCCGTGATCGTCCGATTTCACTACCGGGAGACTGTCGATGTTTCTTTCGGTAAATTTCTGCAGTACCGTGTTGAGGTCCTCGTCCAGGGTCGTTACGATGATATCGAAAATGCACAGATCCCGCATAATCACTAAAGGCTCCACCTCGGGGGAAAAAAGGACCCCCCGGATATCGGTACTGGAAAAGATTCCGATGAGTCTTTTGTAGTCGTTCATCACCGGGAAATAGTGCTGCTTGGTGGTGGAAAAAAATTTCTTGAACTCCTTGAACGGCATGTCCTGGGGGATGAGGTCCACCTTTTTGACCATAGACATCAGATCCCGGACATGGATGGTCTGAAGCACATCCACAAAAAAATCGCCTTCGTGTGCCGGGGATTCGATCTTGTTTTTGACCTGGTTATGAAAGATGGTCCAGCGTTGGGAGATGAGATAGCAGACCGAACAGACGGCAAGGCTGGGAAGCAGCAGATGGTAGGAGTTGGTCATCTCGTTGACAAAAATGATGGTAGAGATGGGGGTGTTGGACACCGCGGTGAAAAAACCCGCCATACCCACCACCACGAAAGCCCCCGGTTCGGTAACCACCCCCGGCATGATCTGGTGAAATGCGATGCCCACGGCGCCGCCCATGGCGCCGCCAATCACAATGGAGGGGCCGAATACCCCCCCGCTGCCTCCGGAACCGATGGAGAATCCGGTGGTGAAAATCTTGCCGATAGCAAGGGTGAGCAGAAACGGGATGGTCAGTTCGTTGTTGAGGGCTTTCTGGGCAAATCCATAGCCGAATGCCAGGGTCCAGGGTAAAAAGAACCCGATGATGCCGGTACATAGACCTCCGATGGCCGGTTTGATGTGGTTGGGGATCTTCAGACGGTGGAAGATGCCGATGATGCCGTAAAACGATTTGACGTAAAGCAGACCGGTGAGGGACAGCACGATCGCCAGTACGAAATAGGGCCCCAGTTCCACGGGATTCCGAAACACAAAATCAGGGGAATCGAAAAGGGAACCCCAACCGAAAACCAGGCAGAACAGGCAGTAGGCCACCACCGATGAGATCCCGGCCGGTATGATCACTTCCGATTCAAATTCGGGATCCCGGTAGAGCACTTCGGCCGCGAAAAGGGCGCCTGCAAGGGGGGCACGGAAAATACTCCCCACTCCGGCTCCAACGCCCGCCGCCATCATGATGCGACGCTCCCGGTCCGAGAGGTTCAACTTCGTGGCCAGGAACGATCCGAACCCGGCACCGATCTGGGCGATGGGGCCCTCCCTGCCTCCGGAACCGCCGGTGGTCAGCGTGATTGAGGAAGCGATGGTCTTGATGATGGGCACCCGGCCGCGGATGAAACCGCCCTTCCGGTGGTAGGCGTCGATGGCCGCATCGGTGCCGTGGCCCTCCGCCTCCGGCGCAAAGGTGTAGACCAGCCATCCGCTGAGGATCCCACCCAGTGCCGGGAGGATGAGCATGATCCACCGGTTGAAAGGCGTACTGGTTTGGGGCAGCAGGTGATGTTCCCCGGCGGGCGACGGAGGACGATACCCCGCCATCAGATCCATAAAAAAGTGAAGGCCCAACTGGCAAAGGTAGTGGAAGATAATGGAACCCAGGCCGGCGATGATACCGATGATAACGAAATAGAGGCTCCACTTTCCGGCGGCGGAGATGTCGATGCCGGCCAGGTTACGGATGCCCGCTGTCAGTCGTTTCAGGTGTGTCATATTGATCGGTCTAATCCGTCCTGTTTAGATCTTCCACTCCCTTTAGGATGATGTCGAACAGCTCGGAAACCTGGTGCTCGTCGATACAGGAAAAGGCAATTCTCAGGTTTTTTTCACCGATCGCGATGAGCCCCACGCCATACTTGTCCAGCAGGTGCACCCTTAGGGTTTCCGCGTCCACCGTCTTCAACCGAAGGCACATGAAATATCCGGAGTTGAACGGATAGACATCCCAGGCATCCTTGAACCGGTCATCGGCCAGCACCTCCTTGACCCGCATGGCACGCCCTTTGAGGATATTGAATTTTTCCTGTTTTTCCGCCTCAAACCGTTCGTCTTCCATCGATTTGAGAACGATGCGCTGTCCGAGATGGGACGCGTTGGAAATATTGCCCCGGATGCATCCGGCGGTTTTTTTTGCAAGGGCATCGTAAACCGGTTCAGGATCGCCTTCTGCCGCACAGCCGTACGTCACGAACCCGACCCGCAGGCCCCAGACGAAGTTCTCCTTGGTGGCACCGTCCAGTTTAACGGCCAGCAGCCGTGGGTGCACACCGCAAAGCCTTGCGAACAGGGATTCCTTTAAAGTCTCCTCCTCATAGAAAAGACCGAAATAGGAGTCATCCGTTGCGACGATCACCTGTGTTCCCTTTTCAGCGACGTCGGTAAGGATCTCAACCATCCGTTCCCCTTCAGCAACGCTGATGGAATATCCCGATGGATTCTGGGGGAAATTGAGGATGACACATATTTTCCCACAGGCCGCGGCTTCTTCCCGGACCGCCGATTCGAAGGCTTTAAGATTGTAGCCGCCCGACTCGGCAAACAACGGATAGTGGCGAATTCGGGCGCCCCGTCGGACGTTGAGGATCATATTGTAGTTGCCCCACATCATCTCCGGCAGGATCACAACATCCCCCGGGTTCAGCCAAACGTCTCCGAACATGCTGATGGCATGGGTGATGCCATTGGTCACCACCGGGAGGCTGATCCGCTTGCCGGAAAGGGAGGGGTTTTTCCTATAAAGGGACGCCTGCCAGACCTTCCGCATCTCCGGAATACCGAAAGAGGGAGCGTAGGTCAGGGACTGACTGGGTCGGATATCCTGGACCGAATCCACCACCGAATCGAAGCACATGGTCTGCCCTTCCTGTTTGGCGATGCCTGCGGTCGCATTGAACTTATGGGCCTTTTCCTTGGCCTCGGCGCTTTGGGTCAGGATCCCCTTGGGGAAGAAGAGCTTTTTCCCGGTTTCGGACAGCATCTCCATTAGAAACGGGTTTCCGGCTTCAAGGATTTCATTGAGCTGTTTTGCGATCGGGTTCATGAGTGCCTTCTCCTGATTTGATTGTATCTTCAGTGAAATAGAGGTGATTCGGATGCGATGAACAGATCGGGTATATCTTTACACAGCTTTGAGGTATTAACGGTTTCGCTTGAATGATGTCAAGGGAAAAGAGGGGGGGAAACCTGGATGGATATTCATAAAAAAAACCCCGTCCTGAGTCAGGACGGGGTTCATGTCTGGCTCGATGACCGCATTATTTTTTTCCTCTCTTGGAAGCTTTGAGCGGATTGAGCTTTTGCTTGTTTTCGGAAACCGCGGATTTCACATGGGTGGCCATGGTGCAGTTGCCGTTTCTCCATTTTGCGGAAGGCTCGGGAAACGCCGTGCAATACCACCTGGATGCAAACTCCGCCGTCCGGTTGCATCCTTCACATTTGTCCACAACCTCATGGCAAAGCCCTTCCTTGTAGGAACATCCCGCTTTCGTCATGAAAGCACACTCCGCACCTTTACGAATCGTTTCACAAATCATTGGAATCACCCCCTTGGTGTAGAAATAAAGGCCGAATGTCATCGACGCCCGGCCCCATTAAAATATAGGTTGAACGAAATTGGCGCGGAATATAAAGGGTGTTGTGGGCCTTGTCAACCAAAATCCGCCATTTTTTTGGAATATGGCAAATCCCCCGTACGGAAGGCTTCGGGACGGGTGCGGTTGACAGGCCAATGAATCGTACCAAGCTTGGGAATTTCTCCGGGTCACGTCTGGGCTGCCGGGCGGGGCGCAAACGATCAAATGATCACTTGATTTTTATTGGGAAACTTGTAACGATTTCTTTTAATTCAGGGTAAGAACCAACTGGAAGAACCTATGACCTCACAAAATATCATCGAACAAGCCATTGTCGTCCTGAAAACCGAAGCGGAAGGTATACTCGGTTTGGTGGATCGGATGGACCACCGCTTCAACGAAATGGTGGACCTGATTTTGGGGGCGACGGGTCGCATCATCGTGGGGGGCATCGGCAAATCCGGTATTGTCGCGCGTAAGATCGTGGCCACCCTCAACAGTACCGGCACCCGGTCTCTTTTTCTCCACCCGGTGGAAGCGATGCATGGCGATCTTGGCATCGTCGGTGCGGATGACGTATTCATCGCCCTTTCAAGCAGCGGTGAGACCGATGAGTTGAACATTCTGGTGCCGAGCATTCGGAGTATCGGCTGCCGGGTCGTCGCATTTACCGGCAACCTGGAATCCACCCTGGCACGGGAAAGCCACATCGTCATCGATGTCGGGGTGAAGCGGGAGGCCTGTCCACTGGGGTTGGCCCCCACGGCGAGTACCACTGCCATGCTGGCCATGGGAGATGCCCTGGCAGTGGTCCTGATCAACCTGAAGCAGTTTAAGCCCAGTGACTTCAAGAAAGTTCATCCCGGCGGCCGCCTGGGGCAGCGGCTGGCCAACGATGTGCGGGATTTCATGCTCACCGGGGATCTCATTCCCCTGGTTTCTCTCGGGACCTTCATGGATCGGGCCGTTGCTGAAATCGACCGTCACGGACTTGGAGTGGCCTTCATCGTGGATTCCGGCAACAAGCTGTCCGGCATCATCACCGACGGCGATATTCGCCGCGGTGTTGCCCGGGGGATCGATTTCCCCAGGGTGTCGGTTGGGGAGGTGATGACTTCCAATCCCAGAACCATCGCCCCCAACGCACCTGCCTACGACGCTCTCAACCTGATGGAAAAATATGAGATCACGGTGTTGCCCGTCACCAGCGAGCGTGGTGAAGTGCAGGGTATTCTTCACCTTCACGATATTCTCGGCAAAGGGGAATTTAAATTCAACGGGACCTGATGACGGAGGACGCCATGACCCCGGTAATGACCGAATATGATATTCCCACCCTTGGTGAGCCTAAAATCCTGTCCCCGATCCTGAAGGATAAAGATAAATCCCATTCCCGCCATTTTATACCGGACGATCAGCGAATCCTGGTCTACATATCCATGAAACAGCTTGAAGAGATGTCAGCCGAAGGCGCGGTGCCGCCATCCCTTGAACTTGCCGGCCCCCGGGAGCACATCTATTTCGATCCCAGTAAACTGAGATGCGCCCTGGTGACCTGCGGCGGGTTGTGTCCCGGACTCAATGACATCATCCGGGCCGTGGTCCTGGAATTGTACCATCACTACGGTGTCCGGAACATTTACGGGATGCGTTACGGTCTGGAGGGTTTTATCCCTGAATACGGGCACGAGGTAATGGATCTCACTCCGGAATCGGTGGCGGAAATCCTCAACATGGGGGGATCCATTTTGGGGTCCTCCCGTGGTCCGCAGGATATGGACGCCGTCGTGGATTGCCTGGAGCGGATGAATATCGGAATCCTTTTCATTGTGGGTGGCGACGGTACATTGATGGCGGCCAGCAGGATTGCCGATGTCATTTCGGAAAGGGGCCTGAAGATCGGTGTGGTCGGCATCCCAAAGACCATTGACAACGACATCCATATGGTCTCCCGATCGTTCGGGTTCGATACGGCAGTGGATGTGGCTTTCGAAGCGATCCGGGGTGCCCATAACGAGGCGCTGGGATATCCCAACGGCATCGGCCTCATCAAGCTCATGGGCCGTCACTCCGGTTTCATTGCGGCTACCGCCGCTCTGGCCCAGCAGGATGCCAACTTCGTATTGATACCGGAGATCGATTTCGATCTCAAAGGTCCCGACGGGCTGCTCGCCCAGCTCGAAAAACGGCTGGAGATGCGAAAACATGCGGTTATTGTGGTGGCCGAGGGGGCGGGGCAGAAATTCTTTGAAACCACCGAAACCGAAACGGACGCCTCCGGCAACATCCGGTTGAAGGATATCGGTCTGTTTCTCAAAGAGAAGATCATCTTCCATTTCCAAAAGCGGAAGATTCCCATCTCCATCAAGTATATCGACCCCAGCTACCTGATCCGGAGCCTGCCTGCCAATGCCAACGACAGCGTGTTCTGCGGGTTTCTCGGAAGGGATGCGGTCCATGCCGGCATGGCGGGCAAGACGCGGCTGATCATCTCCCACTGGAACAACCACTATGTCCACGTACCCATGGGACTGTCCGGCGGCAAGAGAAAGCAGGTCAAACCGGATGGGAAACTCTGGCGCACCGTACTGGAGGCCACGGGTCAGGGGAGTTTGAAAAACGAACCGTTAAATTAACCCAGGCGATCCGATCGATCCAGCAGATCGCAGATTACCGCCGCGTGCTTAACGGCTGCTCCGGCATGGGATTCGACAGCCGCCCGGGCGCGTCTTCCCGTTTCCGTGGATCGGTCGGGGTCGGCCAGCAGACGGTTGACCCTTTCGGCCAGTTCCGTTTCATCCCCCACCTGTATGCCCCCTCCGAACCGGTCGAGCAGGTCCTTGGCGTCCTGAAAATCCTCCATGGAGGGTCCGTACAGGACGGGTACGCCCCAGACGGCTGCTTCCAGTACGTTCTGTCCGCCTAAAGGAACCAGGCTGCCACCGCAAAAAGCGGCGGACGCCAGGCCGTAGACCGATGTCAGCTCTCCCATGGTATTGAGGATCACCACGCGTGCGTTCCGGTCGACCCGTTCGAGATCGGTTCTTAACTGGCATGCGAACCCCCTCTCGGCGGTCATGTTTAGAATGGCCCGAGTTCTCTCCGGGTGGCGCGGTGCGATAATCAGCACTGCCTCTTTATGCGTGATTGAGATGTCCCGGAAGGCATCCAGGATTCTCTCCTCCTCCCCGTTTCGGGTGCTTCCCGCCACCAGAACCGGTGTGGTCTTCGACAGGTTGTAGATCCTTTTCAGTTCGCTGAGACGCCGGGGATCGGCTCTTTTGATCAGCAGGTCATATTTAGCGTTACCGTTGATGGCGATTTTATTACGAGGCGCACCGATACGGTGGATTCGGTCTCCGTCGGAGGGGTGGATCATGCTGAAAGTGTCCACGTGGCGCAGGGTCTCTTTGATAATCGGACGGGCTTTCAGATAGCCGCGGATCGATCTGACGGAGATCCTTCCATTGACGATGGCGGTCCGGATCCCCTTGCGATGGGCTTGGATGAGCCAGTTGGGCCAGATCTCCGTTTCGATAAGGGCCAGAACATCCGGCCTCACCCGGCGAAGTGCGTTTCTGACCGAAGCGATGAAATCCACCGGTGCATATACACAGGCGGCGGTGTCAGCCAGTTTTTTTTTCGCAATCGCCAAGCCGTTTTCGGTGGTGGTGGACAACGTGATGTGGCAGTCCGGCCTGATCCGAACCAATTCACCGATAACGGCAGCCCCCACTCCCACCTCCCCTACAGAGGCAGCGTGGAGCCATATTCTCGGTCCGGCACGGCCGCCTTCAAACAGGCGGCGGGGATAGATTCCCATTCGCTGCCTGAACTCTTTCCGGTAGCGGCCCCTCAAACCCGAAAGCAGCGCATAGGCGGGAAACAGCAGGCAGAACGCACCGGTTCCAAGGGCATTGTAGGCGGCATAGGCGGGATGCATCATGAAGGTTCTTTGACGGTGTGTGGCGTTTCCGTTTTCAATTCGATAAACGTTTCTCCTTTGATCCGCAATAGCCGCATCGGTTTGGTCGCATCCCCGTCGGTGTCGAATATAGTGGGGCCGGTCAGGCCGTCATACACCCCGCCGCTCAGCAATGCATCCCTCAAAGCGTCCCGGGTGGTCGTCAGGGGATTTTTTATTGCCGACAGCAGGAGCATGGTGGTGTCGTAGGCCACGGCTTCCACAAAACCGGGTTTTTCGCCGTACGCTTCTTCGAACAGACGGGTGAAGCGTGAAACCTTATTATCGACGCCGCCGTCAAAGAATCCCACGGGTATCACCGCGCCCTGGCTGTACTGCTGGGCCATATCGATGAGATCAGTGGAATACCATAGATTGGTTCCCAATAGGTAGACATCTTTGACGTCATGATAGGCCAGCTGGGGAATGATCAACCCGGCCTTTTTGGGAGAATCGGGGATAAAGATCGCACCAAAATCGACGATCGCCTCCGGTTCTTCAGGTTCCTCCATGCCTGCTTCCGATGTCCCCTGGCCGCTTGAAATCCCGAAAGGACCGGAGAGCGGATCCGAAAGGGGTCTGGTAAGGCCCGTTCCGAAACTGAGTGAATCTCCGGCGAAAAGGTCCGGCCGTGTTTTCAGATCTTCGGGAACCTCGTAATAAAGGCCCACCAGCTTTTTTATGGGATTTTCGAAATCGGTGAGAGACCGGTCGTAGGACTCGACGCCCGTCACGATTCCCCCTGCTTGAATCACCTGGTCCCAGAAGAGATTCATGAACTTTGATCCGTATGGCTCGTTTGGATATAGGATGGCGAACCGCTCTACCCCAAGCGTATGGGTGCAATAGGACACCAGTGCCTTTACCTGCATTTCGGGGGTGAAAAAATTTCGGAATACATAATCTCCGATTTGCGCGATTTGCTCCTTCTGAGTCATGGTGATGATGGGAATACCGGCTTGCTGGGCTTCGAGGGCCGCGGTTTCAGCCGTGATGATGGAACCGATAACACCGGCCACATGGTGCTCTTCCACCAGTTCTTTAACCGCCCGGGCCGCTTTTTCCGGATCCCCCCCCGTGTCTTTGAAAACGATTCGATAGTCTGGAGGATCGGGCATTGCAGCGACCCGGGACAGGGCCAGTTCGACCCCTTTGAGGGCGCGCTTCCCGTATCCGGCAAACCGGCCGCTCAGGGGCAGCAGGCAACCCAGACTGAAACGGTGATAGACAAAGGGACCGGCGAGGGTTTTGATCAACTCTCCGGCTGGAGAGGACTGCAGGCCGGAAACCAGTGATGTGATTTCGGATGGAGACAGCAGGCGCAGGGACTCGTTAATTTTCGAGCGGATCAGCTCCTGTTCTGCGGGTGTGGCCCGGGTAAATGCGCCGGCGTAGGCAGCGGCTGCCTCTGCCGTCGATCCGGTGATCCAGTAGGTATCTCCCATCATCAAAAGCGCTTCCTTTGCCGGAATGAGCGGCAGAATGGAGAGGTCGATACCGGCAAAGGCGGCGGCTGCGTTTTCATATTGCCCCTCCAAGAAGAAGGTATGCGCGATACCCACGCGGGCTTCAGTGAGAAAGGTCGAGTCCGGGATCCGGTCGATGATCTCTCCGTACGCAGCGCGAGCCGACGCATAATCTTTCACCGCTTTACCGATGGCGGCGATTTTCATGAGCGCTGCGTCGGCCAAGGGGCCGTCCGGGAATTGGTCCAGATAAGCATGGAACTGGGTGAGCGCCGCCTCATATGCCTGTGTTCCGAAAAGATGTTCACCCTGGGTGAATATCTCTTCCCCTGAAACCACCGGTTCGGGGACCGGAGGCGCTTTTATCTTTACCTTGGGTGCGCAGCCCCAGACGATAATGAAAAGGGCAGCGGCAAGGATCAGTGCCCGCTTCCAATGTTTTATATCGCGACGCGTGATCATGGAATTTCTTTGATTCTCCCTATAGGTGCAACTGGCACGCTTATAATATGGTCTCCCAAATTCTGCAACCCCCGCCGGACCCCCCGTACGGACGTATCGAGGGTTCTGCATCAGCGGCCCTTTTTAACTTTGTCGATGATTTCAACTATGGTATATAATCGGTATGGATGTTTATACAGAAAAAAGCGTTTGCGGTTTACTATGAACTAAAATATCCTGAGGATCAAAAGCTGACTGCAAGGAGGATAAAAATGCCCGAAAAAATGAATCCGGATTTTGAAAAGGCGCTCCAGATCGGTCGCCCTCCCAACGTTCAAAAGCTGTTTCCCAACTCCAAGGCGCTTATCGTCAGCGGCAAATTCATCGATCTTGCCATGCTGGAAAAGGGAAAGGCCATCGCCATGGCGGCTAACGGCCGCAACAGTTTCGTGATCAGAGGGGCGTTGAAAGCGGCGCAAAAGGCCAATGCCGCTTTGATCATCGAGATCGCCAAATCGGAAGGGGGCCGCGGCGCCTATTGCGCGGTAAACTACTGGAACATCGCAAGGATTGTGGATGCGGCCTGCAATGAACTGGGAATCACTATCCCGGTGGCGATTCATGCGGACCATTACGGCATCAAATCGGATGCGGATGTTGAATCCGCAAAGGTTGAAATCCCCTCCATCTTCGAAGCGGGTATGACCTCCATCGCCATCGACGCCTCTCATCTTCCCGACGAACAGAACCTGCTTTCCAACCTGACTTTAAATCCCTTCGTGCCAAGATGGGCGGGCCTTGAGACAGAGGTGGGAGAGATCAAAGGCAAGGAGGGATTGTCAACGGAGGAGGAGGCATCTTTTCTCATCAAGGGACTCAATGCCCACGATATCTTCCCCAATTGGATTGCATTGAACAACGGCACCACCCACGGGATCGAGGCCAGCGGACAGGGCATCCAGGTGGATTTGACCGCCGGGATCCACGAAGCGCTGACCCCCTACCGCATATCGGGGGCGCAACATGGGACCTCCGGGAACAACTCAGACCGGTTGAGGGACATCGCCGCCCGGACCCGCACCACCAAAGCCAATGTTGCCACGGCCCTTCAGATGATTTCATGGGGGCTCGAGGTCAATGACTATGGAAATGCCATCCTGGATGAAAATGGCGGATTCATCAAGGTGGAAAACGAAGGGGTGACCGAGGAGATGTGGGCGCAGATGACCGCCCACGCGGAAACTACCGGACTCAAGGGCGGAAATTACAAAAAGCTGAACCTGCCCTTTGAAAACCATCTCCTGGCACAGACCCACGACGTCCGGGAGAGAATGATCGCACGGGTGGAATCGTTTGTGCACAATATGCTGGTGAATGTATTGAATGCCAGCGACACCGCAGATCTTGCCGTTTCGGCGATTCTCAAGGCCGGTTCCTTCGATCCGGGGCCAAAGGCGGAACGGATCGAATCTCCCGATGACTGGACGCCGGATAAGATCCATGAGAAGGCTTCGGCAATCGACAGCGACAAGGGGCCCGAGGGAGACTTTGACGACTAACCGGCTATTATATCATTTCATTCCCATTAAATAACGATCCCGGCCTGTCGTCGTATCGCAGGCCGGGATCGTTATTTAGGCTTTAAAGATAGATGACGATGCATCCAAAAACCCACTGCTGCTATTGCGGCGGTCCGCTGATTCGTAAGCATTACGAGGATAGAATGCGGCTGTTCTGCGAGGCATGCCAGGCGGCGATTTATGAAAATCCCGTACCGGCCACCTGCCTTGTTGTGGTGGATCCCACCGAACGGCTCCTTTTGGTCAAGCGGAATGTGGATCCGAGAAAAGGCTGGTGGTGCCTGCCGGGGGGCTACATGGAACTCGGGGAGGAACCGGAGGAGGCGGCCCTTCGGGAATTGGCCGAAGAGACCGGCATTTGGGGGAAGGTCGACCGGTTGTTGGGTGTCACCGCCAATCCCAGCGATCTGTATCATACCGTAATGATGGTGGGATATCTGGTGACCGATTTTTCAGGCCAGCCCATACCCGGCGACGATGCGTCGGATATCGGCTGGTTCCCTAAGGAGAAGCTACCGGAAGTCGCTTTCAGGAGCCACCGCAAATTTATCGAAAAATATTTTTCAACAACTCGCTAAAGGTTTCGGGGTATCGGCCGATAATAGGATCAAAAGGCATTTGAAAATGAGACCTTTGCCATGTGGGAAAGGTTCCAAGGAGAAAAAAATGATACCCACACATCAGATGCACAATGTTTTGAAAGCGTTTTCGAAGAACCTGGTCCGCAACGGCAGTCTGCATATGACCGACGGCAAGGGAGCCATTCCCTATCCGGAATTGGATGGCGGCTCTGTGGATGGGAAACGTCACGCCATCATGGAAAAGATCTCCTCTTCCATTGTGGACCAGATCGCCAGAATCGGTGTCGAGGACAGGGCAACCCCCCTCCCACTGACCGAACATCCTGAAAAACAGGAGCTGCGATCCACCCTTCGGCCGGAAGAGGGTGTCCGCTTTGTTTATCGGATCATTACAGATGACGGAGAGAAAAAAACGCGGGAATGTTTTTTCGGAAAACCAGATGTGCTCGCTGCCCAAGCAGTTGGATGATGACCGGTAATATCGGATTTTTTCCCTAACAGGCCAGGGGTCTCCTTGTTTCGGTGCAGGAACCCCGGCTTTTGCTTATTCCCTGTCCGACACCTCTTTTTTGGCCTGCTCCCACAAACGGTCCAACTCCCCTCTCGAAGCAGAATCCAGTCTTTCACCCCTTTTTGCAACGGTCTGCTCCATATGCAGAAAACGTTTTTCAAACTTCTGGATCGATTGGGTGAGGGAGGTCTCCGGATGGATGCCGGCCAGACGCGCCACATTGACCAGCGTAAACAGGATATCACCGAATTCCATGGCCAGCCGATCCTTGTCTTGTGATCCGGTCCCCCCTTCTTTCATTTCCTGGCAGAATTCAGACCATTCCTCTTCCGCCTTATCCATGACACCCCGGACATCGTTCCAGTCAAAACCGGTTCCGGCAGCGCGCTCCGAGACACGATAAGCCCTCAGCAGCGCCGGCAGGCCCACAGGGATGGAATCGAGGATAGAGGCCGATTTGGAATCCTTGGACTCCATCTGTTTGATCTCATGCCATCGTTTGCGGACGGCTCCGGCATTGTTTGCCTGCTCTTTTCCGAATACATGGGGATGGCGCCGGACCATCTTTTCATTGATCATGCGGGCGGCGTCTTCGATGCTGAAATCCCCGGTTTCTTCAAAAAGCCGAGCGGTAAACAGCACCTGGAACAGGACATCTCCCAGTTCCTCGCAAACCGCTTCCGTCTGGCCCGACAGTATGGCATCCACCAGTTCATATACCTCCTCCACGAGATAAACGGCCAGGGAGTCAGGGGTCTGCTTTCTGTCCCAGGGACATCCGTTTTTTCCCCTCAGGACCTGGATCAAGCGGATCAGAGAGGCAATTTGCGGTGTTTGAGGATTCAATTACCGTTTGTCCCACGTTTTTTTAAGTTCGGCCAATTTGGCGGTAAACGCTTTTTTCATATCCTTGGAAACCACTTTGGCCATATTTTGGGAAATGATGGTCACATGGGGTGCCAGCCTGGAGTCCCGGATCACCGGGGCGCCTTTGGTGAGAAAGGCGGTGAGTGTGATGAGGACCACCGATACGATCAATATCCCCTTTACGAAGCCGAAGCCGGCCCCGCAGATGCGGTCCACCCAACCCAGAAAAGCGATTTTCAGGACATATTTGATGATCACACCGAGGATGCTCACCAAGATAAAGAGAACGCAAAAAATAATTAGGAAACTCAGGATGTTAAGGTAGGATACATCGGAGATCCATCGGGCCAGGAGTCTCGCCACCACCGGGTAATAGGTATAGGCACCGTAAAACCCGGCAAAAACGCCGACAATGGCGGAAATCTCCCGGATCAGCCCGCTGAAGATACCCCGTATCAGGCAATACGCCAGAACGATGATGATAAATATATCGAGAAAATTCACGTTGACTTAAATTACGAAGACGGGACTCTGAATCGCCCTGCAACTGAAAAAGCCGTCGATACAGTCGGTTATCCGATAAGTCCCCATCTTGTGGAAATAATGAAAATGATTAAATAATTTAGGCTGCTGAATTATCAAAGGGGGATTTTTCCGTCAACATGTTTTTCCCCGGTCTAAAGGGGCTTATAATCATCGATTGCATTGGCCGGAATGGTTGTGATATCAATCCAGATTGTCCGGTCCTACCAATATCCGCGGAACACGGGTTCCGAGCCGTTGGGGCCGGTCGGTGATCAAAGCAACAAAGCGGTGTATGCCATTACATATGGAAACCGAGCCAATTCAAGACATAAGCGGCCACGGCCACCGAAAGCTTCGTTTAACCTTCTCGGATAACAGCCTGGCGCGGCAGCTCTTTGGTGAGCACAACCGTCATCTCGGACAGATCGCAGAGGCTTTGGAGCTATCCATCGATGCCAGGGGAAGTACGGTGATCCTGACAGGGGATCCCGTTTCCGCTTCGCTGACCCAATCGATTCTCAAGCAGCTTTATGGGTTGCTCAAAGAAGGGTTTCCGGTCTATCCCTCCGATATCGATCATGCCATTCGTGCCCTGAGTGCAAATCATCGCACCGACCTGAAGGACCTTTTTTTGGACACGGTCTATATCACCTCCAAAAAGCGGCCGATCACGCCCAAAAGCCCCACCCAGAAAGAGTACATCGACGCCATACGGAATTTCGACATGGTGTTCGGTATCGGCCCGGCCGGTACCGGAAAAACCTATCTGGCCATGGCCATGGCGGTTTCGGCACTTTCCAAAGGACAGGTCAGCCGAATCATTCTCACCCGCCCCGCAGTGGAGGCGGGCGAAACCCTCGGATTTCTGCCCGGGGACCTTGCGGACAAAGTGGATCCCTATCTGCGACCGCTTTACGATGCCCTTCATGACATGATGCGGTTTGAAAAAGCATCGGGCCTTATGGAGCAGGGGGTGATCGAAGTGGCCCCGCTGGCGTTCATGCGCGGCCGGACGCTGAATGATGCGTTTGTGATACTGGACGAGGGGCAGAACACCACTTCGGAGCAGATGAAGATGTTCCTGACCCGCATCGGGTTCAATTCAAAAGCGGTGATCACAGGGGATATCACTCAAACCGATCTGCCGGGCGGGAAAGTGTCCGGTCTGGTAGAGACCCGGGATATTTTGCAATCGGTAGCGGGCATCCGGTTCGTGTTTTTCTCGAAAGATGATGTGGTCCGGCACCGGTTGGTTCAGGATATCATCCGTGCCTATGAAGAGCTGGAGCTCAGAAGAAACAACGGGGAATAAGCTGTCTGCAGGCCGGAACGGCTTTTCCGTTACGTGTGTTTATGGTCAATAAAAGAGACATATATTCCGTCAGGGCATTTATCAGGTCGGGGCCGGTATTTCCCTGGCTGCTGCTGGGTGCCGTTACGGTCCTTTTTATGGTGATCCTGTACCCCACCCTCATGACGTCGGAACACGAGTATCGGGCAGGGGACATTGCAGATGCCGACATCAAAGCACCCAAGGATTTTTTTATTGAGGACCACGAATCCACCCAGAGCAAGCGCCGGCAGGCCGTGGACGGGGTTCGGACCGTCTACGACCACGATCTTTCTCTTTCCATTCACCTGACACGGCTGGTGAGAGAGGCCTTTGGCAAATGCCGGCAGGTGTTCGATGCAAACCGGGAGGTGCTTTGGATCGAGCCCAACGCCGAGAAGGAGACCGACCTGCCGGTCATCACCGATGAGGCGTCCATCCACGAACAGCTTGCCAAGTTGAAAACTGAATTTGCGGAGATCATCGGCATTTCCATCAGCGATGGAGCCTACCGCATCCTTGAAAAACAGAGGTTTTCAAAGGAGATCGAAGATCTTATCGTCCGGATTTTAACTGAGATCCTTAACAACGGTGTTGTATCCAACAAGGAGTTTCTCTTAAAAGAGACCGAACGCGGAATCACCCTGCGCAGCCTGGGGAGCGGAACCGAAAAGGGGGTTCGCAATTTAAAGCAGTTCTACGGTCTGGACCAGGCAAAAACCATGGTGAGAATCATCGGGCAGCCGCTCCTCAAAGACCTGAACTATAACCTCAGGAACCTCATCGTTGATCTCGTGCAGCAGATGATTCAGCCCAACATCACCTTGAACCGGAGCGAAACCCAGGCCAGGAGAAAAAAGGCGGGCCGCGAGATCAAACCGGTGCTCTACAAGATCAAGGCGGGAGAAATGCTCCTTCGTGAAGGGGAGCGGGTGACCGACGTGCAGCGTCTGAAACTGGAGGCGCTACAGGCACAAACCCGTCAGGAGAAACACGTGACCACCGGTGTCGGTGCCGCATTGATCGTGTTTTGTCTTCTGGTCATCACCTATATTCTCCATATGAGTCAGCAAGCTGATTTTCAGCGGAACCGGAATACCAACCTGATCTTTATCGCCTCGGTCCTCATCTTTTTTTTCTTCCTGGCGAGGCTGTCCATTCCTCTGGGCGGAGCCCTCGCCAGCAATGCGCCCCTCTCCCTGACCCCCGCCTCCATCTATTTCGGCATCCCCATGGCTTCTGCGGCCATGACCCTTTGCCTTTTCATGGGGATCGACATCGCCCTGGCTTTTGCCATCGTGATATCGGCGGGCACTGCCATCATCTTGAAGAACAGATTCGACCTGTTCCTTTACTTTTTTCTCAATTGCACCATGGCCGCTTTCTGGCTTCAGAGTTGTCGGGAACGGAACGTCTTTATCAAGGCGGGTTTGAAAATCGGGGTGCTCAACGTGGTGCTCGTGACCGCCATCGATATTTACACAGCGGATTTCACCGGGGTCAAGATCATCTGGGACTGCGCCTTTGCATTCCTCGGCGGTATCGGTGCCGGTATCGTGACCGCCGGCATTGCACCTCTAGTGGAGATGGCTTTCGGGTATACCACCGATATCAAACTGTTGGAGCTGGCCAACCTGGACCGGCCGATTCTGCGCCGGCTCATGCTGGAAGCCCCCGGGACCTATCATCATTCAGTGATCGTGGGATCCCTGGTGGAGGCGGCGGCGACCGAAATCGGAGCCAATCCTCTTTTAGGGAAGGTGTGCGGATACTATCATGATATCGGAAAGATTAACAAGCCTTTGTATTTTATAGAAAATCAGAGGGATGGGAAAAATAAGCATGACAAGCTGGCCCCCAACATGTCCAAACGCATCCTTATTGCCCACGTCAAGGAAGGGGTGGAGATCGCCGAAGAGAACCATCTTGGGCAGACCATCGTCGACACCATCCGCCAATCCCACGGAACCAGCCTGATCTCGTTTTTCTATGAAAAGGCCAGACAACAGGTGGGCAATGATGCGGTTAATCCCGATGACTTCCGATACCCGGGGCCCAAACCCCAGACTCGGGAGGCGGGTCTGGTGATGCTGGCGGATATCGTCGAGGCGGCATCCAGAACCCTGGAAAACCCCACGCCCGCCAGGATTCAGGGACTGGTACAGAATTTGATCAACAAAGTGTTCTCGGACGGCCAACTGGACGAGTGCGAATTGACCTTGAAGGATCTGCACAAGATCGCAAAAAGCATCAACAAGATACTGACAGGCATCCACCATCATCGCGTGGAATACCCGGAAAAATCGGGAACGGGGAACGGAAGGGAAAAAAATGGCCGTTCTGATCGACAACAGGCAAGACAGCATCAAAATTTCACAAAGCGAGATTCAGGAGACGGCTCAAGCCGTCTTAAACGCCTTGGACTGTCCTGAAGGGGAGCTTTCCATTCTGGTGGTGGACGATCCACAGATTGCGGAGCTCAACTGGACCTATCTCAACCGCAAAGGACCCACCAACGTCATCGCCTTCCCCATGCAGGAGGGGCGGTTTTCCGACGTTACCCCCGATCTTCTTGGAGATGTGGTGATCTCCGCTGAAACCGCCCAACGTGAGGGAGAAGTCGCGGGTGTTGGATTCAAGGTGCGTTTTCTCTACCTGTTGGTGCACGGCGTCCTTCATCTCTTCGGTTACGATCACGAGATGGACGAGGCGGAGGCGGCGCGGATGGAAAACAAGAGCGATGAATTGATAGATATGATCGGCGCCCTGGAGTAAACCGGTCTGACAGAGGCGTCTTTTCTTCAACCGTCAGGAAACCCATGCCGGATTTAACCGTTAAAATCGATCATGTCGCGCTGCTCCGGGAGATACGAAAACGGGGCTATCCCGAGCCAACAGCGGCGGCCATCCTGGCCGAGCTTGCCGGTGCGGATCAGATTGCGGTCCATCTCTACCGCCGGCGCCGCCACATCCTGGACCGGGATGTCAAAATTCTTCGGAGCTGCATTCACAGCGGTTTGGTATTGGAGATCTCCCCGAAAACGGAGATGGTGGGGACCGCCATTGATATTAAACCGAAACGGGTGATCCTGGTCGAAGAAAGCGACAGTCTGCCCACCTCGGAGGGTGGACTCGATTTGCTGATTCACAGGGACACCGTTGCCGATGCATTCAACACCTTTGAGGGACACGGTATCGGGGCATCGGTCTGCATCGATCCGGATCCGGAGCAGATCCGGATCGCGCACAAAATTGATGCCCCGGGCGTGCAGTTTCACACCGGTGTGTTTTGCAGCGCCAAAACTACATTGAGAAAGAACCGGGCATATCTGCAACTGGTAGATGCCGTCAGCCTCGCCAGGAAACTGAAATTAAACATCAGCGTGGGGCATGGACTGTGCTACAGCACGGTGAAGGCGCTAGTCCGACTGCCGCAGATCGACGAGTTTTATGTCGGCCACAGTATCATTGCCCGGGCAGTCCTGGTGGGAATGGAGCGGGCGGTTACGGAAATGCTGGCACTGGTGAAAAATGGGTGAGCCGGACAGTCTGATAACCTGCGTGACCCGCTCTGCCGAATCCACCCGGGAATTGGGTCGTGAAATCGGACGTTTGATCAAAGGTGCCTTTCGCATTGGTCTGACCGGTGATCTGGGATGCGGTAAAACGGTTCTGGTCCAGGGACTGGCCCGGGGACTGGAGGTGCCGGACGCCGATTATGTTACAAGTCCCACCTACACCCTGATCAATGAATACGAAGGACGTCAGCCGCTTTACCACGTGGATCTCTATCGGCTCACCGGTACCGACGATATCGAAGGAATTGGATTTTTCGAGATCCTCTCCTATCCGACGGGCGTGGTGGCAGTGGAATGGGTGGAGCGATTCGAAGACCCGATCGGCGAGGAACATCTCCTAATCTGTATGGAAACAATGGGAGACGGGGTCCGCAAAATCGATCTAAAAGCTTATGGACTTGAACCCGACAATCTGATAAGGAGCCTCGAATATTCGGATGCAGCAGACAGGACAAAGGAGTAAAGATGGCTCTGATCGTTCAAAAATTCGGAGGCACTTCCGTTGCCGATCTTGAAAGGATCCGCAACGTCGCTGGAAGGGTCGCAGCAACCTACGAGAAGGGAAATGACGTCGTGGTGGTGGTTTCCGCCATGGCGGGCGTCACAGACGGATTGATTGATATGGCCAAAGGGGCGGCCGACGATCCGAGTAAACGGGAACTGGACGTCCTTTTGGCCACCGGAGAGCAAACCACTGCGGCGCTTTTGGCGATGACGCTTCAGGCCATGGGGTGCAAGGCCGCCTCTCTTCTGGGGCACCAGGCGGAAGTCGTCACGGACTGTACCTACGGGAACGCCCGTATCGTGGATATCGGCGCCCGCCGGATCCGCGACCTGCTCGAAGATCGGAAGGTCGTCATTATCGCAGGCTTCCAGGGGTGCGATCCCAACGGAGATATTACCACCCTGGGGCGCGGCGGTTCGGATACATCGGCTGTCGCCATAGCCGCAGCCCTGGATGCGGACACCTGTGAAATTTATACCGATGTGGACGGCATTTACACCGCCGACCCCAATATCTGCAAGAAAGCACGGAAAATCGATATTATCTCCTACGATGAGATGCTCAACATGGCCAGCCTCGGCGCCAAGGTGCTGCAGATCCGTTCCGTCGGTTTCGCCAAAAAATTCAATATCCCCGTGCATGTTAGATCATCGTTTTCCGAGGAGGAAGGGACCATGGTGGTTATGGAAAATTCAGGTATGGAACAATTGGTGGTTTCCGCCGTTACCCACGACAAGAATCAGGCACGCATCACCTTAAAGAAAGTCCCGGATCAGCCGGGGATAGCGGCCAAGATATTCTCTCCCATTTCGGAAAAAGGGATTGTGGTGGATATGATCATTCAGAATACCCGGGCCGGCGGCCAGACCGATCTCACCTTCACGGTTCCCATGTCGGACTATGAACGGGCGCTGGAGATCGAAAAGGGTGTGGCTGACGAGATCGGTGCCGAAGAGGTGTACGGTGACCAGAACATCGCGAAAGTATCGGTGATCGGCGTGGGGATGCGAAACCATTCCGGCGTCGCCTCGACCATGTTCAACACACTGGCCGGGGAGAACATCAATATCTCCATGATCAGTACTTCGGAGATCCGGATTTCCTGTGTGGTGGAGGAGAAATATACCGAATTGGCCGTTCGGGTTCTGCACAGTGCCTTCGGGCTGGATCGTGAGGAGTAAAAAAATCCAATCCTCTCTCCTTCCAGTTTTACACACACCGGAAAGAGAGGTAACGGCCCTCCAGTGGCATTACCGTCGCCTGCATCAAAGATGAAGTATTTCAGCCCCGATCAACTCCCCGTACTGCTGTTGATCGGGGTTTTCATTCTGTGCCTCACACTATTCCGCATCATGACCGGTTATTAGGGTTGTTTCTGCGCAAGGCTCTCCGCAATCTCGTCTGCAATGCGTTCGGCCGCTTTTCTGGGATGGGCCGCATCTCGGATGGGCCGGCCGATCACCAGGTAGTCCGATCCCCGCGCGATTGCCTCACCGGGGGTGGTGATCCGTTTCTGGTCATCGCTTCCCGTTTCCCAGCTAGGACGGATTCCAGGTGTAACTGCGATGAAGTCCGCACCCATCTGTTTTTTTAAAAGGGCGACCTCCCGACCGGAGCATACCACGCCGGCACACCCCGCCTTTCTGGCATCCGCCGCTTTTTTTATCACCAACCGGGATACATCGCTGTGGTAGGCTTCGCTGTATCCGGCCGAGGCAAGATCCGTTCCGGAGACACTGGTCAGGACGGTCACGCCCAGTACACCCACCTTACCGCCGCCACCGGAAACGGCGGCTGCCAGCATTTCGGGATTCTCACCGCAGTGCACCGTGGCGAAGGTGACGCCCAGATCGGCGATGCCGGCCATGGCCCGGGAAACGGTCATCGGAATGTCATGGAGTTTGAGATCCAGAAACACACCGGCCGAGCCGGTTTGGTGAATATGCCGGACAACGTCCGGCCCGTAACGGATAAACAGTTCCAGTCCCACCTTGAACATGCCCACCGACTCTGCAAGGCTTTCGATATAGGTTCTGGCAGAGACGAAGTTGGAAACATCCAATGGGAAGATGATGTAGTCTTTTGGGGATTTGATCTGCATGGAACTTTTTACCATTCTTTACACTGCCGTGTCCATACCCGATTGTTCCATGATTTGGGGAACCCCATTTGGAATGGGTATATCCTGTTTGCCCGAGGTTACATCGATCAATGACCGTCCAACGCCCAACATCAAATGAAAAAACGCTCACTTCAGGCAAAAGAAAGTTATTGTAACCGTCCAGAGGTAAATGGTATGAAATCTGTTTAATTTTCACCAAAATCCGCGGGCCGGTTGATAGGATAACCCCCCGTTCAGACGGAAACGATGACGACTGACAAAGACAAACAGCAACTGCTGAGGCAGCTTCCCGGGATCGATCGACTTTTGGAGTCCGCCAAATCCAGCGCCCGGTTCGATGGTGTCCCCAAAACTGTGATCACCGATGCGGCCCGTGCCCTCGTGGACGGGCTGCGGAAATCGATATTAAGCGGCGGGGCCGAGTTGCCGGAGGTCTCGTTTGCCGATGAAGCCCTCCTCGAGCGGATGGAAGAGCGGGTTCAATCGGCCATGGCATATCACCTGGTCCAATGTGTCAATGCCACCGGCGTGATTGTTCACACCAATCTGGGCCGGTCGATGCTGGCCGATGAAGCGGCGGAGCATGCCCTTTCCGCAGCCTCTCGCTATTCGAACCTTGAATATGACCTGACAAAGGGCCGACGCGGCTCCAGGCACAGCATCGTCGAAAAGATCCTGTGCGAAATCAGCGGTGCCGAGGCGGGCATGGCGGTGAACAACAATGCCGGCGCGGTGCTTTTATGTCTAGACACCATTGCCAGAGGGCGAGAGGTGATCGTATCCCGAGGAGAGCTGGTGGAGATCGGCGGATCCTTCCGAATCCCCGATGTCATGGCCAAAAGCGGTTGTATCCTCAAAGAGGTGGGAGCTACCAACCGCACCCACGCCGCCGATTACGAGAATGCCATCAACGCAGAAACAGGGCTCTTGCTTAAGGCCCATACCAGCAATTACAGTATTGTCGGCTTTACCACCGCCGTTTCCCTCAAAGATATGGTGGCGTTGGGGGGGCAGTACCAGCTCCCCGTGATGGAGGACCTGGGCAGCGGGACCTTCATCGATTTTTCCAAGTACGGCCTTTTCAAGGAACCCACCGTTCAGGAATCTGTGGCCGCGGGGGTCGATATCGTCACCTTCAGTGGGGACAAGCTGCTGGGTGGGCCCCAGGCCGGGATTATTGTCGGAAAACGGCAGATTCTGGATCGGATCAAACAAAATCCGTTGGCGCGGGCGCTACGGTTGGACAAGATGACGCTGGCGGCCCTTGAAAGCACCATGCGTCTGTACCGGGACGAGGAAGAGGCAATGGCCCGTATCCCCACCCTGCGGATGATCGCAAGGCGTAAAAGCGAGATCGAACGACAGGCCCGGCGACTTGCCGAAATGCTGGAAAAAATCGGCGGCGGAAAGCTTGCCGTGCGACTTGTCGACCTCTCTTCTAAAGCCGGTGGCGGTTCCCTTCCCGACCTGGATCTACCCAGCAAAGGAGTTTCCGTACGCGCGGACGGCTTTTCCGCCAATAGGGTGGAGGCGCATCTGCGCGGCCATAAGCCCCCTGTCATCGGCAGAATTGAAGAGGATCGCTATATACTGGATCTAAGAAGCGTGCAGGAAGATGAGACCTCCATCATTCAGGATGCTTTCTCAAGCTTGCTACAAAAGGCCCCATCATGACCGAACCATCCAAGAAGTTACAACGCGACTGCAGCTCCGATCACCATTTCCTTTTTTGCAAAAAGGACACCCAAAAGCGGGAAAGCGCAGCCCAGCCCCCCCCTCCCGATCTCACCGACCTGTTGTCCCGTGAATATCCCGGGATGGCCACGGGCACCGCTTTTCTTGAAAAGGCAATGCATCATGTGGCGGAAATGGACGGTTTCATCTCCCTTGTTATCCGCATCGACCGGGAGAGCGCAAAAGAGGATATTTTTCTGGATGCGGCGGCCAGGGTCGCCCGCGTGGTTCATGGGGCATGCGATGAAAACGGCGGCCTTTGGGGGTGGCTCGGCTCGGATCTGTTCGGCGCCGTATTCCCGGCAAAAGGTGATGACGGGGGGACCGGTTACGCAGACGCCATCATCCGGATGGCACGGGAATCGGACGCGGGATCGGTCACCATCGGGATCGCCAGTTTTCCCACCATCGATTTTCCCAAGAACACCATTTTAGACAATGCCCGAAAGGCCCTTGACCACGCCACCTTCTTCGGGCCGGGCAGCCGGGTCCGTTTCGATGCAGTCAGCATGAATATCAGCGGGGACCAACTGTACCAGGCCGGGGACCTTACCGGGGCCGTGGCTGAATTTAATAAGGCCCTCGAACTGGATCCGCTGAACGTCAATGTCCACAACAGTCTGGGCGTCTGCTACGGCGTCCTCATGGAGTATGAAAAAGCGGCGGCGTCCTTTGCCCGGGCGACCGATCTGGACCCAGATGAGGCGATGGCCGTCTACAACCAGGGCCTGATCCATTTGACCGGTGAAGAGAACGGGGAGGCAGCCTTAAAGTGTTTTCTCGATGCGGAAAAAATCGACGGGGAGATCTATGAGGTGCAGCTTCAGATCGGCAAACTCTATCTGGACAGGGAAGAACCCGAAAACGGGTTGATCCATCTGGAAAAAGCGGCCCGCCTCTCACCCACTGCAGGGATTGTCCAGCGATATATCGGGGACGGTCACAGGGTTCTTGGAGACCGGACTGCGGCCCTTCATGCCTATAAAAAGGCGGTGAAGTTGAATCCCAATGATCCCGATGCCTTGTCGGCACTGGGTTTCTTGATGGGAGAGGTGGGAGAGAATCCCGAAATCAGCGTAACCTTCTGCCGGCACAGCGTAGAAATCGCTCCTGACAATGGATTGTTCAGACACCGGCTGGGAAGACTCTATCTGAATCAGGAAAAAATGGAAGCGGCCCTTGCCGAATTTAGAGCCGCTTCGGAATTGGGGCATCCCTCCACGGATGAGATCGAAAAGATCACTGCACGGATAGAGCGAGAGATGGGGGATGAGAAGAAGTTCAGTGCGCTTTCCTGAATTTCCTTTGGAAATGAGATGCCAATACCACCACCGGTGCTTTTTCACTCAGGATATTCGGACAGAATATGCGCCATGACAGGAGAGAAGATGGAAGCGGTTGTATTAAAAATTTTGGAAGAGAGCATCGCAGTCAAGGAGGCATTTATCAGGGAGCATCTAAATGCCATTACCGATTGCGCCGACCGCCTGGCCAGCGGTATCGCGGCAGGCAATAAAATCCTGCTTTTCGGAAACGGCGGCAGTGCCGCCGATGCCCAGCACATTGCCGCCGAATTCGTCAATCGGTTCCTCATCGAAAGACCGCCGCTGGCCGCACTGGCCCTGACTACCGATACCTCTGTCCTGACCAGCATTGGGAACGATTACGACTTTGACGATATTTTTTCTAAACAGATCCGTGCACTGGGGAAAAAGGGCGACATCGCAATCGGCATCAGCACCAGCGGCAATTCACCCAATGTCATCAACGGGATTCGGGCGGCACGTGAGCTCGGTCTTTACACCATCGGCTTCGCCGGTTCGGGTGGAAAACTGGCACAGTACACCGACCGCTTGTTTTCCGTCAATTCTTCCGCAACCCCCCGAATCCAGGAATCCCACAGCATGCTCGGGCATATCCTCTGCGATCTGACGGACCGGATTCTGTTTCCGGAGGGGGCCGCGTCATGAAAAAGCGCATTCCCCCCATCGATCTTTCGGGACTTACGACTTATCCGCTTTGCAGCCGGAAGAGCAAAGTGTCCTCAACCGATTTCGCCGCCCCCTGGTCTTGCGGAGGCTCTTTTTCCAATTTTCTCAATAGTCTGCCCGATATTCTTGCCGCCGGCGATGTCCGGTCGGTCATTTCCGCCATGGCAACCGCCCACAGGGAAGAAAAAACGGTGGTGCTGGCCATGGGCGCCCATGTCACCAAGGTCGGCCTCAACCCCGTGGTGATCGACCTGATGGAACGTGGCGTCATCACGGCGGTGGCCATGAACGGCGCCGGAATCATTCATGATACGGAGATCGCCATGAGCGGTTCCACTTCGGAAGATGTCGCCGCCGCCCTCGGGGACGGATCCTTCGGGATGGCCCGGGAAACCGGGGAGTTTTTGAGCAGTGCCATCACCGATGCCGGGAAAACCGGTTCCGGCCTGGGCGAGGCCGTGGGCAAGGCCATTTGCGATGGCGGTCTGCCGGTTCAGGACCAAAGCATTCTGGCGGCCGGTGTCCGTTTGGGGGTTCCGGTGACCGTCCACGTGGCCCTGGGGACCGATATCATCCACATGCATCCTTACTTTGACCCGGCAATGGCCGGCAAGGCGAGCCATGACGACTTTCGAATCTTCTGTTCGGTGATCGCCACCATCGAAAAAGGTGTGTATCTCAATGTGGGGTCCGCGGTGATCCTGCCGGAGGTGTTCTTAAAAGCGGTGACCCTGGTCCGGAACCTGGGGCACCGTATCGATGACTTCACCACGGTAAACCTTGATTTTATCCAGCATTACCGGCCCATGACCAATGTGGTCAACCGGCCCACGCTCAAGGGTGGCAATGGCTTCAGCCTGACCGGCCATCACGAGATTATGCTGCCGCTCATCGCCGCCGGGATAATCGAAGAGACGGATTGATTTAACGGAATTCATGATTAATTTGGTGGCGTCGCGCGCAGTAACGATCCGTGCGGGACGTCGCCATTTTTGAGAGAGTAAAAAAAAGCTGAACCAGGAGTCAACCTTATGCCGATTTACGAATATCACTGCGAAGCGTGCGGGCAGGATTTCGAGTGCCTCGTCTTTGGAAGCGATACCCCCGAATGCTCCGCCTGTAACAGTAAGAAGATCCACAGGCTCATGTCCGCTTGCGGTTATGTCAGCAAAGGCAGCGGCGGGGAAACGGTCAGTCGAACGGCGGGCGCTTCTTCCTGCGGCGGCTGTACCTCCTCGAACTGTGCGGGTTGTGGACACTGATGGGCGCTGGCACCCTCCGTATTGGAACCCGCGGCAGCAAACTGGCACTTTGGCAGGCCCATTGGGTCCAATCGCGTCTTTCCTCCCTCCACCCCGATCTTGATATCGACATCGTCGTTATCAAAACCAAGGGCGACAAGATTCTCGATGTGCCCCTGGCCAAGGTGGGCGGCAAGGGGCTATTCGTCAAGGAGATCGAGGAAGCCCTTCTGGACGGCCGCGTGGACCTCGCCGTTCACAGCATGAAGGACATGCCGGCTGAAATGCCGGCAGGCCTTGTCATCGGACCGGTACCGGAAAGGGAGGATCCGAGGGACGTGCTGATTTCAGAAAGCGGGGAAACGCTTTCCGATCTGCCGGTGGGCGCCCGTATCGGTACCAGCAGTCTGCGGCGATCCGCCCAGCTTCTCCACGCCCGTCCCGACCTTGAAATTCGCTCCATCCGAGGCAACCTCGATACGCGGCTTAAAAAACTGGAAACAGAGGACCTGGACGCCATTGTGCTGGCCGCTGCCGGAGTTCGACGCCTGGGTCTTGAAGACCGGATCACCCAGTACATAGAGGAGCGGGTGATGCTGCCTGCCGTGGCTCAGGGCGCGCTCTGCATCCAGATCCGCAAGTCGGATTCATATGTAGAAAAGGCGGTCAAGCCCCTAAACCATCCCGAAACCCGCGGTGTGGTATTGGGGGAGAGGGCCTTTTTGAACCGTTTGGGGGGGAGTTGCCAGGTCCCTGTCGCCGGGCACGGTCAGTTGATGGACGGTCGGTTTGAACTGACCGGACTGGTCGCCGATCTGGGTGGATCGTTGGTTTTGAAAGAGACCTTGGCCGGAGACTTCGATCGGTCCGCAGACGTCGGCATCGACTTGGCCGAGCGGCTGCTGAAAAAAGGAGCGGCGGAAATACTCGATACGCTCACCGGGGTGGAATCAACATGACAGGAAAAGTGTTTCTGGTGGGAGCGGGCCCAGGAGATCCCGGGCTGATCACGTTAAAAGGGGTGACGTGCATCCAACAAGCCGATGTGGTCATCTACGACTATCTCGCATCTCCCCGCCTTCTCAAATACGCCGCGAAAGAGGCGGAAACCCTCTACGTTGGCAAAAAAGGGGGGGACCATACCTTGTCCCAGGATGGGATCAATGACCTCATCGTCGAAAAGGCGTTGGCCGGAAAGACAGTTGCCCGTTTGAAGGGGGGCGATCCCTTCGTTTTCGGCCGGGGCGGTGAAGAGGCGGAAGTGCTGGCCGAAAAGGGGATTGCGTTTGAGATTGTACCGGGAGTCACGTCCGCCGTGGCGGCCCCGGCCTATGCGGGAATCCCCCTGACCCACAGGGAGCACACCCCCACTGTGGCGTTTGTCACCGGGCACGAAGATCCCACCAAGGCGCAGTCCGGTATCGACTGGGCTTCGATTTCAAAAGGAATCGGCACCCTTGTCTTTTTCATGGGCGTGAAAAATCTGCCCCGAATTGTGGCGAAGCTCACCGAAAACGGGAAATCCCCGGATACCCCTGTCGCACTGGTCCGATGGGGCACCACAGCCCGTCAGAAAAGCGTGGTGGGAACCCTCGATACCATCGTCGACCGGGTCCGGGCCGCTGGTCTCACGGCCCCTGCCATCATCGTGGTGGGTAACGTGGTTAAACTGCACGACACCTTAAGATGGTTTGAAGACCGCCCCCTTTTGGGTAGAAGCATCATGGTGACCCGAGCCCGGCAGCAGGCCAGCGGCCTGATCGATCGTCTGTCCGATCTGGGCGCGGAATGCCTGGAGTGCCCCACCATCACCATCGCCCCCCCCAAAAGCTGGGAAGCCGTGGACCGGGCCATCAAAGACCTGTCCAGCTACGACTGGCTGGTTTTCACCAGCGTCAACGGCGTCAAATTCTTTTTCGAGCGCCTGTTTGCCATCGGTAAGGATGTCAGGGCGCTGGGACATCTCAAAACAGCGGTGATTGGACCGGCGACCCGGGATAAGCTGGCCGAATTCGGTTTGAACAGCGATATCGTTCCGGAAACCTACCGTGCGGAATCGGTGGTGGACGCTTTTTTGGGCAAAGCCGTGTCAGGCAGCCGAATTCTCCTGCCACGCGCCAGGGAGGCGCGGTCGGTCCTGCCCGACCGCCTTACCGAGATGGGCGCCACCGTTGATGCCGTGGAGGTCTATGAAACGAATATCGCAGCCGGCAGTAAAGATGCCCTCATGCAACACTTGCGCTCGGGCCGGTTGGATATGGTGACTTTTACCAGTTCCTCTACAGTGAAGAACTTCAAATCCCTTTTGCCTGAAAGCGGCATTGAGGCGTTGATTGGCGGCCTGGTGATGGCGAGCATCGGCCCCATCACCACCGACACCGCCGAGTCCCTCGGATTTTCAATCGATGTCAAGGCGGAAAGCTACACCATCCCCGGACTTTGTGATGCGATCGTTGATTACTACCGGAACCGGGAGGGTGCCGATTCCGGCTCGCCCCGATAAGGGCCCGAAACCGCCTATGACACCCGTTCTCGAAGTAAAAGATCTGGTGAAAGACTATCCCGGTATCCGGGCGTTGGACGGCATCAGTTTTGCCATCCCCCGCGGGACTTGTTTCGGCCTGCTGGGCCCCAATGGGGCCGGGAAGACCACCGCCATCGAGATCGCCGAGGGGATCATCCCCGCCACCTCGGGTGAGGTGCTCTACAAAGGGTTGGAAAGGGACGGAAACTTCAGGGAAGAGGTGGGGATTCAGTTCCAGACCACGTCCCTGCTCTCTTTTCTCACCATCCGGGAAACCCTTGAAACCTTCCGGAAACTTTACCGGCATCCGCGTTCCCTTAAAGACCTGATCCGGTTCTGCCATCTTGAAGAGATCCTCGAAAAGCGCAACGACAAGGTGTCCGGTGGGCAGCGGCAGCGGCTGCTGCTGGCCATGGCGCTTGTGAACGACCCGGAGCTGATCTTTATGGACGAGCCCACCACCGGACTCGATCCCCACGCCCGGAGACATCTGTGGGAGATCGTGGAAACTATCAAATCGGAGGGCAAAACCATTGTGTTAACCACCCATTATATGGAGGAAGCCGAGGTACTGTGCGACACCATCGCCATCGTGGATAAGGGGCGGATTATTGCCAGGGGAACTCCCCGCCAGTTATTGGCGGAACATTGCGCAGACGTCCGGATTCGGCTGCCCAAGGGAAGCCTTCCTTCCGATGCAGCGTCTATGCTGGATTCGCTCACCCAATCCGGTGCGGTGCATGAGGTCCAAAAAGGGGATGACGGGTATGTCACCCTGATCACAGGGCATTCAGATGCCGTTCTTGAGACCCTTTTGACCCATGGGGCGGACTTATCCGATATCAGTGTTCAGCAACAGAAACTGGAGGACCTTTTCCTCCGTCTCACCGGCTCCAGGCCCAGGAACTGAATCCGTTGGGACTCCGACGATTTTACGTCATATTTACCGCCCGCAATAAGGAGTATTACCGGGACCGGGAAGCGTTCGGATGGAATTTTGTGTTTCCCTTCCTGATTATCCTGGGTTTTGCCCTCATGTTTCAGCGGGGCGCCCAGACACCCTATAAAATCGGCCTGGTCGATACAAACGAATCCCGATCGGTCTGTCGTGAAACTTCGGATCGGCTTTCCGGGGTCGATTTTTTTGAGACAGTCCATATCGGCAACCGGTCCGACGGGGTTGATAAACTCAAGCGCCACCGGCTGGATCTGTTGCTGGAATGCGGGCACCGTCCGCCGAAATACTGGATCATCGACTCCTCCCCCAAGGGAAAGATAGCAGAAGGGTTGTTGCTCAAAGCCCTCGGAGAGAGAGAAACACTAGAAAAAATCGGGAAACGCCAGCTGATCCGGGGCAAGCAGGCCCATTACATCGACTGGTTGTTCCCGGGCATCATCGCCATGAACGCCATGTTCAGTGCATTGTTCGGGGTCGGGTATATCGTTGTAAGATACCGAAAACAGGGTGTGCTGAAACGGTTCAAGGCAACCCCCCTGACCCCCTTTGAATACCTGGCGGCCCAGGTGATGTCCCGCCTCATCGTACTTATCGGGACCAATTTTATCGTTTTTGCCGGTTGCACCCTGATCTTTGACTTTAAATGCGAGGGCTCCTATCTGGACCTGACCCTGCTCTTTGCCCTGGGCTGTGCCAGCCTTATCTCGCTGAGCCTGATCATTGCCGCGAGAAGCAGCAGCGAGGAGTTTGCCAACGGCGTGCTCAATTTTGTCGCCTGGCCCATGATGTTTTTATCGGAAGTGTGGTTTTCCCTGGAAGGGGCCCCGCGCTGGATCCAGACCTTTGCCCAGTTTTTGCCTTTGACCCATGTGACCGAGGGGATGCGGCGGATTATGAATGACGGGGCGGGTCTATCCGATCTGGGGTATCAGCTCGCCGTGCTGGCCGTGATGACGGTGGTGTTTATGAGCATCGGGTCCGCTTTGTTCAAATGGACCGATTGATTTTGGGAATCCGGCCGGCGACGGCTGGGTCTTTCCGGCCGGATGGAAATGAAATCGGCAGGTTACACAGCGTCTTTCAATGCCTTACCCGCCTTGAATTTCACGACGTTGCACGCCTTAATCTTCATCTCTTCGCCGGTCTGGGGATTGCGACCCATGCGCGCCTTGCGCCGGCTTTTTGAAAAGGTGCCGAATCCCGTCAGGGTGATCTTCCCGTCTTTTTTCTTGAGCGCCTGGGTCACGCCGCCGATAAATGCATTGAGGGCTTCATTTGCGGCCGCCTTCGTGATCCCGGCATCCTTTGCCATCAGCTCGATCAATTCAGCCTTAGTCATCTGCGTTTCTCCTTTATAACTGTTTTTTAGATTGTCCATCCGGGAGTGGCCGGAGGGCATATGTCGGTTCCGACCCCGCCCTGCCCGTGGATAGGGCATAAGGGCCTTTTTGGTGGGAACGGTTGGATGTAAACGGTCTGGGGTAGATATGCTGATTCGGTGGAAAAAGCAATACAAAAATAGATAAAATCGAAAAAGTATGTAGATTTCGCAATGCAGCAAAACCCGCTTGGTACAGGCATTTGCCGGGAGAAAGGCCCTTCAGTGTTCCATAAACCCTTTAAATTTAAGGGATTGGCACAAGATCAATTCATAAAACCTTTCACCACGGGCAGTTCATGCACCTGCCTGTCTGGTTCTTCTATTTGCCGACCGCCGATGCTTTCATCCGCTTTCGCAGGGGTTCCACATTTATGCCGTGAGGATGGTTTTTGTCATCCACTTCGGTGTGGTGTCTCCCTTTACGGAGCGCGGATGACCGTGACGAAGCCTTCCGCGAAGGCGGGCCATGTAATGGGGACCATGGGTTTACACGTGGGGGGCCATTTCTCTTGACAGCCAAAATTTCAGGTGCTATCTGCCTATCTAACATAAAGGCACGTAGCTCAGGGGGAGAGCGCTACCCTGACACGGTAGAAGTCGGGAGTTCAAATCTCCCCGTGCCTACCAGTAAAATAAAGGGTTTATGGCGATATTAAGCTGTGAGCCCTTTTCAATTAGGGGTTGAGGTGTAGAGGTGCGCGTAAAGCGATAGTGGGTTAGCTTTTGCAGAAGTTGGGAAATAAGCGTGTTTTTTGCATTCATTTTGTACCCGGTGTCTTACAATTCGCCTTTTCAAGCCTGATTGCCGCCGCCTGATTTACGGGTTTCTTAAGGCGAGTGTACACGTTGATAACAGTGAGACAACAGCTAGGGGTTCGGCTTTCCTCGAACCCACCACCATGCTTCTACTTGGAACAGGCCTTGTCGGTTTGGCTGGTGCTCGACGGAAAATGAGAAAATAGTCACCAGGAGAAAATGCATCTCGTGGAGGCGGGGTCTGTCCGCTTGAATAAACGGTTTATCGATCCCGGTCCCGATACCATTCCCGACTCCGACCCATGATAACGGTGCCCAACTATGGTTTTGCAGATCACCGCATTCCATCAAATAGAGTCCTTACCCTGCTGTGCATACGTATAGATACAACAATAATAAGTGGTTGATATTCAACAGAAATAAAATAGATTGCGGGGTGTGAAATGAACAGACTTCTTGTATTCGGGGTATTTTTTCTACTGATAGCCTGCAGTTCCAATATTGAAAAGGATATTGTTGGTGAGTGGGGGGGGACGATTGCACAGCAGGATTTGGTATTTTATAGCGACGGGCGTGTCGATATGAAAGGTCATAGCCATGGCGTTTATCAAGGTGTTTATAAGATCGAAAACAGCAATGAACTTACCTGTACATTTCCACGTTTATCGAAACCTGTAAAATCGACTGCCAAGATTAGTGGTGATAATCTTACCCTCATTTTTCCGAGTGGTCGGAAAGAGTCCTATTTGAAAAAATGAGCCGTCCTTACGATTCAAACTGTGTTCAACCTGAGATGAGCGTTTTCTTGCATAGAGATGTACCAAGATCTTGATGTAGAAACGTTCGCAAAAACCGCAGGCATACCCGTCGCTCTGTCGAGTATTTTTACGAACGCTCAATGCGCAGAAGATCGGTGCAGATCGAGTAAAAAATCGCTCACCTCAGGTATAATTTTTTAAAGCGCGTTAGTCACCTCGTCCGAATCCCCGTCGGTCGGAGCGACTCGAACAAAGCCCCTTTGATACCCTGGTCCGGTCCGAAGATTCACCCATTTTGATTTTAGCCATATGTATGCCATTCCGCTGATATCCCCCCCCTCAATATTCAAATTACACTATGGCTTTCAAAACAATTTTTCCACTCTGGTCATGCGAAAGGAGCTTGATCGTCGTCTGAGCGCTTCGGGTCGTGCATTTGAGTGTTTTGAAATCAAAACAGATAAAACCATGCCGGGAAAAAACAATATCCATACCGGGCGGCACTTCAGGGTAAAGTGAAAGAGGTTGAGATTCATTTCAAATTGGGCAATGCGCTGAGCAGAAAAGGGAATTTTGAAGATGCCGGGAAAAGTTTTTTGGCCGCCATCGCCATTGAGCCCGATCACGCAAGGGCGCATAACAACCTGGGCATTGTTCTGATGCATCAGGGCGATGTGCCCGGCGCTGTGGTACATTTTCGGGACGCAATCAAATACGACCCGGATTATGCTTTGGCAAAAGAGAACCTGAAGAATGCAGTGAAGCTTTTGGATGACAGCAGGAATAATCCCTAATCTAAATTGAATAATGAGGGTTCTAGATGCCGAGGAGCCATTTTCAGAATTACCAATTCATTTATCAGAAAATTACTTTGGGTATAATCGGATGAGATCGCTGGACATGGACGGAACAAGAAAGCTACCGGCGTGGATCTATCCGGTGAAAAGATTGGTGCTGAGCCGGAACACGGACATATGGTGCCGATTGCCCTATCCGGGGCATCCCCGGGGCTGTCCCAATTATGGAAAGAAGTCTGAATGTCCTCCCCGGGCAGAACGTATCGGAGAATATCTCGACCTTCAAAAGCCCCTGTTTCTGGTCCACTCGGAATTCAACGTTCTAGCCCAGGCGGCCCGCATGCATAAGCGACATCCCAAATGGACCGACCGGCAGTGCCGGAACCTTTTGTACTGGCAGGCAACCAGCCGGCGGCAACTACATGATCGGGCGGCCCGGGCCGCC
>Ga0066187_1000109_pt1 | contig 36593 bp, 37 predicted proteins | sample WorMetexBAHAMAS1_FD_58706 | JGI IMG/M metagenome (GOLD analysis project Ga0066187, IMG submission 58706) | Marine gutless worms symbiont microbial communities from Max Planck institute for Marine Microbiology, Germany - Inanidrilus exumae... | ecosystem: Host-associated > Annelida > Digestive...
CGAACCTGCGACAACCTGATTAAAAGTCAGGTGCTCTACCAACTGAGCTACGGGCCCGCCTAGAACGGCAAGAATCGGACACGCGCGAACGCGCCGCGAACCATATATTGGCCGCGCGCGGGCCGGTCAATGCCCTCGGCTCAGTCTTGGCTTCGGTTTTTGTCGTGTGCCCCCCGGCAGGGTGGGTGATTGGAATGGCCTGCAACCACCGCTAAAGGCCAGTGTCCAACCAAACGGACGCGTCGATCAGAACTCGAGACTCGAGCCTTCCGATTCGTCCTTTTCGAACGTGTTGGCCATCGCCTGCACCAGGGCGCGGACACGGTCGCGTAGCTGCTGGTCCTTGATCTGGTAGTAGGCGCGGAACAGTTCGAGGCTCTCGCGAGCCGAGTAGGGGCCGTCAACCTTGCCGTCCTCACTCCGGTTCGATCGACCCGAGCCGGCCAGATCCGCCGGCATCTCGTCGAAGAAATACTGAAGAGGGACGTCGAGAGCGATGGAAAGCCGCCAGAGCCGGCTGGCGCTGACGCGATTGGCCCCGCGCTCATACTTCTGAATCTGCTGGAAGGTCACCCCGGAAGCTTCACCAAGCTCCGTCTGGCTCATCCCCAGCAGCGTGCGACGCAGCTGGATACGGCTGCCCACATGCACATCTACGGCATCGAACGCCACGTTGCTTCTCCTTCTTAGTTTTGTCCGCCCCCTTCTGGATAGCGCAGACTTATTTGCACATCCGTACAGTGATTTCCAGTGTACGAACGCTCCCCATGAGAGCATAAGGCCGTGGCGATATATACTATAAATTGACGAGCCAGGAGCGTTTCCTAACCCGTCCAGTGCTGTCCCCTCAGCACTATACCCTAAGTTCAATCACCTAATAAATGATTATCTCCAATAGAAAATCCCTTTTTGCGTGACATACCCGGAAATGCAGTATTTGTGCCGTAATGTTTCGTTAATCGCGCTGGAGGTTTGAACGAAAGCGGCGCGAGATCCGCCGCCCTTCGGCCCCGTCGGATTTCTTCAGTTTTACTTAACCAGAGTCGGCGCCCGCCGCGCGGGGGAGATCGGACGGCCACCGGTGCCCGTTCCGGTGGAGCCGGAGGCCGCCGGGACGGGCGGCCGGCGTTAAGGTTTACTCGAGGGGAAAGATCTCGCCCTCGACGCTTTCCTCGAGCAGTTCCATCAAGGGCGGCACCATCAGCTCCATGACCTGGTCCTGGGCCAGGCTGGTGGGATTGCTCAGCGCCTGGCCGCTCCAGACCACTTCCTCGCCCTGCCTGATTTCCACCGTGAGCCGGTAGGTGGGCAGCCGGACGTCGCCGTGCTCGTACTGTCCGAGCACGGTGAAGTCTCGGTTTTGCGAAGCACTGAAGGCGCTGGAGCGATTCTCCAGGTTGGCGTTGAGATGCTGTGAAGCCAGCGTCGACCGGGGCCGGTAGTCCCAGATGATCTCGCCGTTGAATTCAACCACGAGCGGCGCGCTTTCAACGATCTCGCGCTCCAGGTTTTCAACCGCCTCTTCGAACGTGCCGATGAGCTGCTCGTTTTCGACCGTGTCCGACAGCGGCCGGACCGCCATCGGCCCGGACGGAATGCCGCCCTCGTAAAGCTGGGTCGTGATCGTCGCCTGCAACGGCGCGCGAATGCCGCGGGCCGGCGCATCGGTCACCGCGCCCATCCAAACCATGGCCACGGAAAGTGCAGCCAAACAAACCCGAAATGACATGCGTCCTGTCATCAGCCGGTCCTCAATTGTCGCAGCCCCAAAATCGGCGCGAGCGCGCCGCCCCGCCTCAACACTAGCGCAATTATTGCGGCGGACAATCGGATTCGAAACAGGTGTGACCGGATCGTCACGCCCGGCCGCCGTGATTTCCGGCAATTGCCCGCGAATCTCCGTTTGGATTCAATGCGTCCGGGTATATAAGGGCCTGCCCGCCAACGAGGGTTCTATTTCGCCCTCGGCGGTGCGGTTCAGCGAGGAACAGATGTCGCCAGAAAAGACTCGGGACAAGGACCACCATCCGCACAAGCGGTTTTCTCCGTTCGGGCGGCTGCGGGCCTATTTTCTTGCCGGCATCCTGGTCACCGCGCCGCTGGCGATCACGGTCGCCTTGGCCTGGTGGGTCATCGATTTCGTGGACCAGCGAATCGTTCCGCTGATTCCGGCGCAGTACAATCCCGACATCTATTTGCGCGAAGTGCTCGGCGTGGAGATCGGGCTGCCCGGTTTCGGCCTGCTGGTGCTGGTCGTGGGCATTACCCTGATCGGCGCTTTGACGGCCGGCTTCCTGGGTCGCACCCTGGTCCGCTGGGGCGAACAGATCCTGGACCGGATGCCGGTCATCCGCAGTCTGTACAGCGCCTCGAAGCAGATCCTGGAAACGGTATTGCAGCAGCAGTCGAAAGCGTTTCGCCAAGCCGTGCTGGTGGAATACCCGCGCCGCGGTCTATGGGCCATCGCCTTCGTCACCGCGCCGACGACGCAGGAGATCAGACGCCACATGGACGATCTGGGCGACGACGATTTCCTCAACGTGTTCCTGCCGACGACACCCAATCCCACCTCGGGCTTCCTGCTGTTCGTCCCGGCCAAGGATGCCATCCCGCTGGGCATGAGCGTGGAAGAGGCGGTCAAGATGGTGATCTCCGCCGGGATCGTCACACCGCCGGACCGCAAGGCCGCCGAGCGGCTGAAGGGCGGCCGCATTCTGCCGCCGGACGAGGTCCCCACGCTGGCGCCGACGCCCGAAAAGATCAGCCAGACCGGAGATTAGCGACCACCGAGTCGCGTTCGAAGAGATACAGCAGCACCCGGACCGCCCGGCCGCGCTCTCCCGTAAGGTCCGGGTCGCGTTCCAGCACCAGCTGGGCATCGTCCCGGGCCACCGCCATCAACTCGGCATGGGCCGCCAAATCGGCAAGTCGAAACTGGGGCAGGCCACTTTGCCGCGTACCCAGAAGCTCACCCGCGCCGCGCAGTCTCAGATCCTCCTCGGCGATCAGAAAGCCGTCGTCGGTTTCGCGCAGGACCTTCAACCTGGCCCGCGCCGTATCCGTCAGCGGCGCGCTGTAGACGAGCAGACAGGTTGATGGGCGGTCGCCGCGGCCGATCCGGCCCCGGAGCTGGTGCAACTGGGCCAGTCCGAAACGCTCGGCATGTTCGATCACCATGACAGTGGCGTCCGGCACGTCGACGCCGACCTCGATCACCGTGGTGGCGACCAGAATCGCCGGCGGGCCGTCGCCGAACCGCTCCATGGCCGTGTCCTTTTCGGCCGCCTTCATGCGCCCGTGCACCAGGATCACCCGGTCGTCGCCCAGGCGCCCGCGAAGCTCCCGGGCGCGCTCTTCCGCGGCGGTCACGTCCAGGACGTCCGAATCCTCTACTAGTGGACAAACCCAGTAGATCTTGCCGCCCTGGTCCAGCGCCCGGGCCGCCGCCTCGATGACCTCATCCAGCCGGTCCACCGGCAGCACCCGCGTGTCCACAGGCTTGCGCCCCGGCGGCTTGCCGGTCAGGCGCGATACGTCGAGGTCGCCATAGGCGGTGAGCATCAGCGTCCGGGGTATCGGGGTCGCCGTCATCACCAACACATCCACGCCGCGTCCCTTGTCGGCGAGCGACAGTCTCTGATGCACGCCGAAACGGTGCTGCTCGTCGATCACCGCCAGCATGAGATCCCGGAACTTCACATCCTCCTGGAACAGGGCGTGGGTTCCGACCACCATTGCAATTTCCCCGGCGGCAAGCGCATCGATCAGCTGCTGCCGGGGGCGCCCGCGATCCCGCCCGGTCAGCAACGCCGCCCGCACGCCGGCCTTTTCCGCCAGCGGGGCGATGGTCTCGAAATGCTGGCGCGCCAGGATTTCCGTCGGCGCCATGATCGCGGCCTGGCCGCCGCACTCGACAGCGTTGAGCATGGCAAACAATGCCACCATGGTCTTGCCGCTGCCCACATCGCCCTGCAGAAGGCGCAACATTCGCCCCGGGGCCGCCATATCGGCGCGGATTTCGCGCAACGCCTGAACCTGAGCCTCGGTCAGCACAAAGGGCAGGGCGTCCAGCACGGCGCGGCTCAGGCCGCGGTCGCCGTCGATGGAACGGCCGGGCAGGGCGCGCGCCTGGGCCCGGATCAACAGAAGCGCCAGCTGGTTGGCAAGCAGCTCGTCATAGGCCAGCCGCGCCCGGGCTGGCGTGTGATGATCCAGGTCCTCTTCACGGGCCGGCGCATGCGCCGCCATCACCGACGCGCGCCAGTCCGGCCAGCCTTGCTTTTTCCGGAAGGCGGCGTCCTGCCATTCGGGCAGCGACGGCACCCGCTCGAGCGTCTGTTTCATCGCCCGGTTGACCACGTTCGGCGTCAGCCCCGCCGTCAGCGGATAGACCGGCTCGACCCTGCGGACCGAGTCCGCCTCGTCGACACCGACCACATGATCGGGATGAACGATCTGCGGCGTGCCGCGATAAAGCTCGACCCGGCCGCTCACCACCCGCTCCTCGCCCTCGGGCAGCAGGCGCGCGAGATAATCTCCCTTGGCATGGAAGAACACGAGATGCAGGTCGCCGCTGTCGTCGGCGCAGATGACGCGATAGGGGCGGCGCCGATCTGGCGAGGGCTGGTGTTTGAGAACGCGCACCGTGAGGGTAGCGATGCGGCCGGACGGTGCGTCGGCGACGCGCGGCGAAAAGCGGCGGTCGACGATCTCCCGCGGCAGGTACCAGACCAGGTCGACAATGTGCTTGCCGGCCACGCGCGCCAGCAGATTGCCGATGCGCGGCCCCACGCCGTCGAGCGCGGTCAAGGGAGCAAAAAGCGGGAACAGGATCTCGGGACGCAAGGGACCGGACTCGGTTGGCTGGGCACAGCGCGAACGCGTTCTATCTTACCGCACAGAACGCGCCTGTCGCCAAACAGGGATGCGGTTTACGGTCGGGTCCGTAACGCCTATATCCTCGGCTCGACTTCAATCGGCGCACGGGACCGGACGATCATGAACCAGGCGGCCAACGAAGACGCCCTCGACATCCGACGCAAGCGACTGCGCTACAGGGCCTCGCATCGGGGAACCAAGGAAATGGACATCCTCCTTGGTCGTTTCGTCGACACGCAGCTTGCCGGCCTGTCGCCGGCCGAGATGGATGTGTTCGAACGTCTGCTGGAAGTGCCGGACCAGGACCTCTACGGCATCCTGGTCGGCGACGCGCCCGTCCCGCCCGCGCTGGACCAGCCGGTGGTTCACCGCGTCATTGCCGCATCCCAGGCACAGTACCGCCCTTGAACCCGCTTGCGGCCCACCTGCAGACCGTGGGCCGCACCACGGTCTCCGGCGTGCCCGCCGGCCATGACGGCCTGTTGCTGGCCGGGGCGGCTGCTGAGCGCGCGCAGCCGACGCTGTTCGTGGCGCGCGACGATGCGACACTGAGCCGGGTCGCCGAAACGATCGCGTTCGCCGATCCCGCGCTGCCGATCCTGCGGCTTCCCGCCTGGGACTGCCTGCCTTACGACCGGGTCAGCCCCAACGCCGAGATCGTCGCCCAGCGGGTGAACACCCTGACCGAGCTCGCCACCAACCCCGACGCGTCGCGGCTGATCCTGACCACGGTCAATGCCGTGCTGCAGCTTTTGCCGCCGCGGGCGGCGCTGGCGGGCGAGACATTGATGGCGGGTCCCGGCGACAGCCTGCCCCAGGATCGCCTGATGTCGTTCCTGGCAAGCCATGGCTATCACCGGACCGGCACCGTCCGCGAGGCCGGAGAATTCGCCGTGCGCGGCGGGATCATCGACATCTATCCGCCTGGCGCGGACCATCCGGTGCGTCTCGACTTTTTCGGCGACGAGCTGGAATCGGTGAGAAGTTTCGACGCCATGTCGCAACGGACGCTGCAGACGGGCGGCAAGCTTGTCCTCAAGCCGGTCAGCGAAGCGTTGCTCAACCCGGAGACGATCCAGCGGTTCCGTCAGGGCTATCGCGAGTGTTTCGGCGCGGTGACCAGCACCGACCCGCTTTACGAGGCGGTCACCGCCGGCCGTCGTTTTCCCGGCATGGAACACTGGTTGCCGCTCTATTTCGAGAAGCTGGAAACCCTGTTCGAGTATCTGCCGGCGGCCGCCGTGGTGCTGGACGCCCAGGTCGAGCAGGCCGCCGAAGCGCGGTTCGACACAATCGCCGACCATTACGCCGCCAGGCTTGATCTGCTGCCCAAGTCCGAGCGCGAAGCCCGGTCCCGCGGCGACGGCGAGGAGGCGGCGGTCTACAAGCCGGTACCGCCCGAGCACCTGTTCCTGAACGACGGCGGCTGGGCGTCCGCGCTCGCCGGGCGGGCCGTGTGCGCCCTGTCACCATTTGTGCAACCCGACGACGGCACGGCGCAAATTATCGATGCGGGCGGCAGGCAGACGACAGACTTCGCGGCGACGAGGGCGCGGCCGGACGCCAACCTGTTCGAAGCGGTGCGCCAGAGGCTCGACTCGGAGACCACCCGGGCGGTCACCATCACGGCCCACAGCGCGGGCTCGCGCGAGCGGCTCGCCGGCCTGCTGCGCGAGCACGGCGCGGAGGCAGTTGCCGAGTGCGAAACACTCGCCGACGTGCGCGAAATCGCGTCCGGCGTCACGGGCCTTGCGGTCCTGGATATCGAGCACGGGTTCGAGACCGAGGACCTGGTTTTCATCAGCGAACAGGACATCCTGGGCGAGCGGCTCGCGCGGCCGACCCGGTCGCGCCGGCGCAACGAGAACTTCATCACCGAGGTATCCAGCCTGACCGAAGGCGACTATGTGGTCCATGTGGACCACGGCATCGGCCGTTACGAGCGGCTGGAGACGCTCGAGGTCGCCGGCGCGCCGCACGACTGCCTTCGGCTGATCTATGCCGGCGACGACAAGCTGTTCGTCCCGGTGGAGAACATTGAAATGCTGTCGCGTTTCGGCTCCGAGGAGTCCAGCGTGGTTCTGGACAAGCTGGGCGGGCAGGGCTGGCAGGCGCGGAAAGCGCGAGTCAAGGAACGCATCCAGGAGATTGCCGAAGACCTGATCAAGATCGCGGCGGAACGCACCTTGAAAAAGGGCGACGTCTTCGATCCGCCGGAAGGCATCTATCACGAGTTCTGCGCCCGGTTCGGATATGTGGAAACCGACGACCAGCTACGCGCGATCGACGACGTGCTGTCGGATCTGGAGCACGGTCGCCCCATGGACCGTCTTATCTGCGGCGACGTCGGGTTCGGCAAAACGGAAGTTGCGCTGCGAGGCGCCTTCCTGGCCGCGATGTCGGGAAAACAGGTTCTGGTCGTGGTGCCCACGACCCTGTTGGCGCGCCAGCACCACCAGACCTTCACCGAGCGGTTCCGTGGTCTGCCGCTGAAGATCGCCACGCTATCCCGTTTGGTCACCGGCAAGGACGCCGAAGCGGTCAAATCCGGCTTGGCGGACGGCACGATCGATATCGCGATCGGGACCCACGCGCTGCTGGCCAAATCGATCGAGGCCAGGAATCTGGGCCTGTTGATCATCGACGAGGAGCAGCATTTCGGCGTCCAGCAGAAGGAACGGCTGAAACAGCTGCGCGCGAACGTGCACATCCTGACCCTGACCGCGACGCCGATCCCCAGGACCCTGCAGATGGCGCTGAGCGGCGTGAAGGACATGAGCATTATCGCCACGCCGCCGGTCGACCGGCTGGCGGTACGCACCTTCGTCCTGCCGTACGATCCCGTGGTAATTCGCGAAGCCGTCCAGCGCGAGCATTTCCGGGGCGGGCAGGTGTTTTATGTGTGTCCGCGCATCCGGGACATTTCCCGCGTCGAAGAACGGCTGAAAGAACTGGTTCCGGAACTCAAGATCGGGGTGGCCCACGGACAGCTGCCGGCGCGGCAGCTTGAAAGTGTGATGGGCGCGTTCCTCGACGGCCGCTACGACATCCTGCTCAGCACGAACATCGTCGAATCCGGGCTCGACATCCCGACCGCCAACACCATGGTGGTGCACCGGGCCGACATGTTCGGTCTCGCCCAGCTGTACCAGCTGCGCGGCCGGATCGGTCGATCGAAGGTACGGGCGTACTGCTATCTGACGGTGCCGCCGGACCGGATCCTTACCGAAAGCGGCGAACGCCGGCTGGAGGTAATGCAAACACTGGACAGCCTGGGCGCCGGCTTCACGCTCGCCAGCCACGACATGGACATTCGCGGCGCCGGCAACCTTCTGGGCGAGGAGCAGTCCGGTCATGTCCGGGAGGTGGGCGTCGAACTGTACCAGCACATGCTCGAGGAGGCGGTCTCAGCCCTGCGCGCCGAAGGCGGCGAGTCGGCGATGGAGGAATCATGGTCGCCCGCCATCGCGCTGGGGTCGGCCGTCCTTATTCCAGGTGCCTATGTCTCCGACCTCTCGGTGCGTCTCGGACTGTATCGCCGTCTGTCGACGCTGACGGACCAGCGGGAAATCGACGCCTTCGCGGTCGAACTGGTGGATCGCTTCGGACCCTTGCCCCAGGAAGTTGAAAACCTCCTGCAGATCATTCGAATCAAACAGCTTTGCAAGCTTGCCGGCGTCGAGAAGATCGACGCAGGACCGAAGGGCGCGGTGGTGTCTTTCCGCCACGACCGGTTTTCCCATCCCGAACGGCTGATCGGCTACATCCAGAAGATGGCCGGCGGCGTCAAACTCCGGCCCGACCACAAGCTGGTCTACATGCGCCTGTGGGACGACGGCCAGAAGCGCCTGGCCGGCGTCAAGGCGTTGATGCTGGAGTTGAGCGAACTCGTTGCCTGATCGGTCGCCGAGTTGCCGAACGCTGATCCAGATTAATGAATGGTTAACGTCTGGCCGCGATCATGGCGCCTCACGGCCGTCGCTACCATGGTCGTTTTTCCGCCAGACCTCCGAGGCCGCTACGGCCAGGGCACTTTCTTCGGAAGGGGACAAAGGTGCAAAGCGCAACGGTTACCGCGCGCCCCACGAACTCCGCGCGGGATCCCATCAGCGAAGCCAAAGCGCGTCTTTCCCAGTACCTCACGCAAGCCGACGCGCTGATCACCCACATCACGGCATCGCCGTCGCCGGCCCTGATTCTGACGCCGGACACGGATGCGGACGGCCCGACCGTGCTGTTCGCCAACCCGGCCTTTCTCAATCGCGCCGGCAAACGGCTGAAGGATATCGTCGGACGGTCGGCGTGGTCCTTTATGGTCGATCCGTCGGATGCAACGGGGCTGGGGCGCCTGCGCGCAGAACTCGCGGAAGCAGGGTTCGCCCGCACGAAGCGCCGCTACACGCGCGGCGATACGACCTATGTGCAGGATGTGATCGTCAGCAGGCTCTTTGACGAGAAATCGCGGCGGGGCGTCTTCTTGGCCGTTCAACCGGGCACCTGACGACAGCGGGCCAGCCTTTCTTGGGCGGCGATCAGTCGCCAGCGGGGGCGAGCGCGTCTTCCTGGGCTGCCATATCGAACAACGGATAGAAGGCCGCCGGCTCCTGGGCGCCGGAGAGGGCGTATCGGCCGTTCAGAATAAAGCAGGGCACGCCGTCGATGCCCAATCTGCGGGCGAAGGCATCCTCCGACCGGATATCCTCGGCGAACTCTTCCCCCTGGAGAAACTGTCGGACAATGTCGCCCTCAAGTCCCGCCGCAACGCCGAGCGCCCTCAGGACATCCGCATCGCCGATGTCCTGCCCGTTCAGGAAGTAGGCCTCGAACAGCGCATTCACCAGACCGTCCGCCATACCTTCGCCCTCGGCCAGGCGAATCAGGCGATGTGCCTGCAGCGTGTTCGGCGTCGTGGCAATGGCGTCAAACTTGAAATCTATGCCCTCGGACTGGCCGGCCTCATCGATCGCCTTGTAGATCCGGTCCGCCTGCGCCTCGCCGCCAAACTTCAGGGCCAGATAGCGCCGCCGCGGCATGCCTTCGGCCGGCATCTGGGGATTGAGCTGGAACGGCCGCCAGCGGATGATCGGGGTGACGTCGGGCCTGGTGTCCAGGGCGCGTTTCATGCGCCGGTGGCCGATAAAGCACCAGGGACAGACGGGATCTGAAAAAACGTCAATCTGCATGGCCGACAATGTCCGTTTCCAGAGGCGGATGCGCCGCAGCCGGGCTCTGCATCGAGCCTTGGCGGGCGACCGATTATAGTGCTACCCAGCCAGGGAAAAAGGGCAAGAATAGCCCCAGGGCAGGGCCCGCCGACGGGAGGACCATTCGTGAACGACCGGCCAGCATCCTTCGATTCCGGGTTGGATCCCAATCCGGCCAACTTCACCGCGCTCACGCCGGTCAGCTTCCTGAAGCGTTCGGCCGAGGTGTATCCCGACAAGACCGCCGTGATCCACGGCGAAACGCACTACAGCTACCGGACGTTCTACGAACGGTGCCGCCGACTTGCGTCGGCGCTGGCCGGTCGGGGTATCGGGGCGGGCGACACCGTCTCCGTCATGGCGCCCAACATCCCCGCGCTGCTGGAAGCGCATTATGGCGTGCTGATGATCGGCGCGGTCCTGAACGCGATCAACGTGCGGCTGGATGCGTCCACCATCGGCTTCATCCTGGACCATGGGGGCGCCAAGGTCCTGATCACCGACCGCAGCCTGTCCGGCGAGGTTGGCAAGGCGCTGGAGCACCGTCGGGAAGGGCTGCTGGTCGTCGATGTGGACGATCCCCTCGATCCATCCGGCGAGCGCCTGGGTGAAATCGACTACGAGGCCTTTCTGGCCGAAGGCGATCCGGGTTTTTCCTGGTCGCCGCCCGCCAACGAATGGGACGCGATATCGCTAAACTACACCAGCGGCACCACGGGCGATCCCAAGGGCGTCGTGTATCACAGTCGCGGCGCCTACCTGAATGCGCTGGGAAACCTTATCAGTTTTGGCCTGACGCCCGATTCGGTCTATCTCTGGACGCTGCCAATGTTTCACTGCAACGGCTGGACGTTCACCTGGGCCGTGACCGCGATCGGCGGCACCCATGTCTGTCTGCGCAAGGTGGATCCCGCGCTGATCTTTCCGGCCATCCGGGATCACCGCGTCACCCACATGTGCGGCGCGCCGATCATCCTCAACATGCTGGTTCATGCCCCGGACGAGGAGAAGACGGCATTCCCCCAGACCGTCGAGGTTGCCACCGGCGGCGCCGCGCCACCTTCGGCCGTCATCACGGCGATGGAAGAAATGGGCTTCAAGGTCACCCATCTTTACGGGATGACCGAGTGCTACGGCCCCAGTACCATCTGCGCGCCGCAGGCGTCGTGGCAGACGCTGCCGGACGACGAACGCGCAACGCGCATGGCGCGCCAGGGCGTGCACTATCTGACCCTCGATGGCCAGCGGGTGGCCGATCCCGAGACGATGTCCGACGTGCCGGCGGACGGCGAGACCATGGGCATGATGATGTTGCGCGGAAACACCGTGATGAAGGGCTATCTGAAAAACGCGCACGCAACGGAAGACGCCTTTCGCGGCGGCTGGCTGCATACCGGCGACCTGGCGGTGATGCACCCTGACGGTTACGTCGAGATCAAGGACCGGTCCAAGGACATCATCATTTCGGGCGGCGAGAACATCTCCAGCCTGGAGATCGAAGAGACGCTGTATCGGCATCCCGACATCATGGAGGCTGCCGTGGTCGCCGCACCGTCCGAAAAATGGGGCGAAACACCCTGCGCCTTCGTGACATTGAAACCCGGTGCGGAAGACGCGCTCGACAGCGCCGACGTGATCGACTTCTGCCGCGCCAACATGGCGCACTTCAAGGCGCCGACGATCGTGGAGTTCGGACCGCTGCCCAAGACATCGACCGGCAAGATCCAGAAGTTCGTTCTGCGCGAGCAGGCGCGCACGCTGACATGACGCAAGCGGGCATAAACGGAAAGGCCGTTCTCGTCACCGGCGCGTCGAGCGGACTGGGCCGGCACTTTGCCCTGTCGCTTGCGGCGGCCGGTGCGCGGGTGGTCGCCGCCGCCCGGCGAGCCGATCGTCTCGAATCGCTCTGTTCGGATATCGCCGCAGCAGGCGGCGCGGCCCGGCCGGTAGCGTTGGACGTGTCCGACGAGGCGCAAATCGATGCCGCACTCGACAAGGCCTTCGACGCATTCGGCACACTCGATCTGCTGGTTAACAATGCCGGCATCGCCATCGGCCGGTCCGCCCTGGAGCACAGCGCCGACGACTGGCATCGGACCATCGACACCAACCTCTCGGGCGCCTGGTTTGTCGCACAGGGTTTTGCGCGCCGCTTGGTGGCGGCCGATCGTCCGGGCGCGATCGTCAATATCGGCTCTATCCTGGGCGAGCGGGTGAGTGGCAACGTTGCGGCCTACGCGGTCTCGAAGGCCGGTGTGCTGCAGATGACCCGGTCCCTGGCGCTGGAATTGGCGCCGCACGGCATCCGCGTCAATGCGCTGGCGCCGGGCTATGTGGAGACCGATCTCAACCGCCGTTTCCTGCAGAGCAGCGTTGGTCAGTCCATGCGGTCCCAGATTCCGATGGACCGCTTCGGCGCCCCCGCGGACCTGGACGGCGCGTTGTTCTTGCTGCTGGGCGACGCGGGGCGCTACATCACCGGCAGCACCATCGCCATCGACGGCGGCCATATGCTGGTCATGCCGTAGCGCGTCGGGCGCAGGCAGGAAAACAGACAGGGGAGCAGGTCTGCACGATGGACTATGCATTGCCGGCGGAGATCGAGGACATTCGGTCCCGCATCCATCGTTTCGTGGAAGAAAAGATCATGCCGCTGGAAACGGACCCGGCGGCATTCGACGACCACGAGAACATCAACGACGACCGACTTGGACCGCTGCGCGACGCCGCCCGCGAGGCCGGACTGTGGAGCCTGTCCATGCCCAAGGATCGGGGCGGCCAGGGTCTCGGGATCGTCGGCATGGCCGCCTGCTACGAAGAAATGAACCGGTCCATCTTCGGGCCGGTCGTGTTCAACGCCGCCGCTCCCGACGACGGCAACATGATCTTGCTCAACAAGGTCGCGCGCGACGATCAGAAGCAGAAATGGCTGCAGCCGATCATCGATGGTGCGGTCCGGTCGTCATTCGTCATGACCGAACCGGCGCCGGGCGGCGGCTCCGATCCATCGATGATGCGCACGACGGCAACACGGGATGGCGACAGCTGGAAGATCCAAGGCCGGAAATGGTTCATAACCGGCGCCGGAGTCGCCAAACATTTCATTTTGGTCGCGCGGACATCGGACGATACGCGGCGGGGCCTCACTGCCTTCCTGTTTCACGCCGATCAGCCGGGCTGGCGGATCCTGCGGCGTATCCCGATCATGGGCCCCGAGGAACATGGCGGCCATTGCGAGCTCGAGTTCGACGGTCTGGAGATCCCGGACGAGAACCGACTGATGGAAGTAGGCGAAGGGCTGAAGGCGACCCAGATCCGTCTCGGCACCGCGCGTCTTACCCACTGCATGCGCTGGCTCGGCTTGTCGAAGCGGTCGCTGGAGATCGCCGGCGCCTACGTCGCCGAGCGCGAGAGCTTCGGCTCGACATTGATCGAGCACGAAGGCGTCCAGTGGATGTTGGGCGAGGCGGCCATGGCGATCGAGATCGGCCGGCAATTGACCATGCGCGCGGCTTGGCGGCTCGACCAGGGCGCCAAGGCCCGAAAGGAAGTCTCCATGGCCAAGGTGCATGTCGCCGACACGCTCCACAAATCCGTCGATACGGCAATCCAGCTTTGCGGTGCTCTGGGTTATTCCAAGGATACGGTCCTGGAATGGATCTACCGGTATGCAAGACAGGCGCGCCTGGTGGACGGCGCGTCGGAGGTCCACAAGATGGTGCTGGCGCGACGGTTCGCCGCCGAGGGCAATGAATTCTGGTCGTGGAGCTGAGGTTTGAGCGCCAACATGAAGCTGGGCACAATCGATGTCGCGGACCTGGGCGCCTGGCTGCGCCAGGCGGCTCAGGCCGATGAACTGAGGTTCCTGTCCGCGGAAAGACTGTCGGGCGGTGCGATCCAGGAGAACTGGGCGCTCGACCTCGAGTTCGACGGCGGCCCTTTCGCCGGCATGCAAGAACTGGTGGTCAGGACCGACGCGCCTTCAGGCGTTTCGGTCAGCCACAGCCGGGAGCACGAGTTCGCTTTTTTGGAGGCGGCATTCGAGGCGGGCGTAGCGGTACCAGAACCCCTGTTTTTGTGCTCTGACGAGTCCGTCGTCGGCAAGCCGTTCTACGTCATGCGACGCGCCGCGGGCACCGCGATTGGACAGAAGATTGTCAAAGACCCGGCGCTGGGCGGCGACCGCGACGCCCTGACCTTTCGATTGGGCCAGGAGCTGGCGAAAATCCATACCATCACCCCGGCGACGCATGGTTTTCCGTTTCTTTCCGCCCCCGACCCGGATCCCGCCTCCCAGGCCATTGCCGAGTTCTATGGCCACTTGGATGCGCTGGGGCGCCCGGTGCCGGTGCTGGATTGGGGCCTGCGTTGGCTGCAGCGCCACAAACCCTGCAGGACGGAAGTGGTGCTGGCCCATCACGACTTCCGGACCGGCAACTACATGGTCGACGACAACGGCCTGACGGCGATCCTGGACTGGGAATTTGCCGGCTGGTCGGACCCGCATGAGGACATCGCCTGGTTCTGTGCCGCCTGCTGGCGCTTTGGCCAGCGCCAGTTGGAGGCCGGCGGCATCGGATCCCGCGAGGCTTTTTATGCCGGCTATCAGGATCAATCAAACCGCGTGATCGACCCCGAAGCGATCTACTTCTGGGAAGTCTTCGCCCATGTGCGCTGGGCGGTGATTGCTTTTCAGCAAGGCGCACGGCATCTAGAGGCGGGCGAGGACAATCTGGACCTGGCGCTCACGGGGCGGCGGCCGCCGGAGATGGAAATGGAGATCCTGCGCATGACCGAACCGGGCAAGGGGGCGGCGCCATGATACCCGACCGGCCGGATGCCCCCGAACTTCTCCGGATCGCCGCCAAGGTATTGCGCGACGACATTCTGCCGTCGGCGCACAAGAAGCTCCGGCTCGAAGGGCTGATGGTTCTGCGGGCCATGGCGATCGCGGAAAGGGAAATCGAGCACGGAGCCGCAGCGGCGCTCGAATCCCAGAAGGCGCTTGCCGGCTACTACCGCGAACCGCTGAGGGAAGGCGACCCCATGCAGTCGGTCATTCTCTCCATTTTACTGGCGAACGACATCCGGGCAGGCCGCTGCGACGGGGAGGACGTCGCGGCTAAGGTGCATCGTATGCTTGTGGAGGACGTGGAGCGGCGCCTCGCCGTCTGCAATCCCGGCTTTCTGGACCGCCGGACCTAGTGACGGGTCTGTCGCGACCCCGGACCTGAGTGGCGCTCCGCCGCGCCGACGTCGTCGTCGTCGTCTTCCCGGCGGCGCCGCAGTTCCGGTCCGCGATAGAACGGATCGCCGCGTTGGCGGCGGTCCGGACCGAAATAACCGTCCGTCCTGATGAACTCGGTGGGGTTCTCGATGGCCGAGATGATCGTGGCGTGCAGCACTTTGCCCACGACCGACTTGGCCAGGAATCCGGTGACCCCGGCATCCCTGGCGGGCATGACCCGGTAGCTGTCGTCATCCGCCGTCAGAAGGATGATCGGGACGAACGGATTGCCTTCGTGACCGGCGCTGCGGACCCGGCGAACGAAATCAAGTCCGCTGATCGGCTCCATCTCCCAGTCGCAGATGATGAAGTCCGCCGCCAACCGGCCCAGGGCCGATATCGCCTCCTGGGGATCGTCGAAAATGCGGATGTCGCGGGCGCCGTGCCGCACCAGAAGCGACGGGATCGTGTCACGCATTTCCGGATCCTGAGAGATCAGGAAAAAGCATGTCTTTTCAAACGAATATTGCAAAGTCCTGACATCCCGCCTGCGGCAAAGGTGCCGTCAGAATGCGGGGCGAGGCTTAATGCCGGATTAACCGTGACCGCCGCACCGGCCGATCGTCGGCCCGAACCGGTTTCACGACTAGCCTAGAACAGGCCGCCGAACCGCTTGCGCCGTTTCGCCAGGTATTGCTGGTGGTACGCCTCGGCCGGATAGAAGACTGTCGCCGGCGTGATTTCCGTCACGATCGGCGCGCCGAACCGTCCGCCGGCCTGGTAGGTTTCCTTTGACGCGCGGGCAGCGCTCTCCTGATCCGCGTCGTGGGTGAAGATGGCCGAGCGATACTGTGTCCCGAAATCGGGGCCTTGCCGGTTGAGCTGCGTGGGATCGTGCGCATCCCAGAAAGTCTCGAGCAGGACGTCAAAGCCGACGGCCGCCGGATCGAACTCGACCTCCACCGCCTCGGCATGGCCGGTCTGTCCGGTGCATACCTGTTCGTAGCTGGGGTTCTCGACCGTTCCGCCGGTATAGCCGACCGTCACATCGGTCACGCCCGGAACCTTGCGAAAGGTTTCTTCGACACCCCAGAAACATCCTGCGGCAAATGTGGCCTTGGCCATTTCAGCGTCCTCCGAACAATTCCCCTGCGTGCGACAGATCTGGGGTCGCCGGCGTCGGATTGCCAGACCCCGGCGGTTCCGCGGGCGTGGCGCTATTCGGTGATCAACCCGCCGCAGCTGGTCGATCCGACGGTCACGGTCACCGTCGTGGTTTCCGCCAGGCGCACGCCCACATAGGACGGCGACACCTGGGTGATGACCCCGCGGTGCAGGAAAGCGCCGTCCAAGGCCTCGGCGATCGCCTTGCTGCGATCGGGATTGGTGAATTCGCCGATGAAAGCGTCGACGAACCGTGTCCGGATCGCGTCGCATTGGGACACGAGTGCATCCTCTGTGCGCTTCACGTCGATGACGATCTTGATCGATTCGTTGGCCCGGTTCGGCATGATCTGCACGGACATGGGCGACTTGAACCGCTGGGCCTGGGACAGGGCGATCTGAAAGAAGCGGGTCTCGAGATAGAAGATCCCCAGGTCGAACAGCGATGCCCGCTCGTCCTGCAGATATTCGTAGGCGCTGACCTGGGCCGTTGCCGGCCTGGCCACCGTCAGCAACAGCAAGAGGCCGGCCAGCGCCGGGATGATCCTGGACACGCTCGATTCCTCCTCGACCCGCCGAATTCAGACGGCCGGATGGTAGGGGCCGCGAGGGCCGCAAGTCCAGCCTCAAGAGGCGGCGATTTCCAAGTTCCTTCAAACCGTTATCTCAAGCCACCTTTTCAATGCCGACGGGTGATTTCCAGCTGTCGATTTGACCGTGCTGACCCTATTCTTCGGGACCTTACGAAGGAGGCCGGCCATGGCGACCTTGGCGCACGACAATCCCGTCTTCACCGTCCTGGTGCAGATCTCGACGCCGCCGGAGCTGCAGGCGGAGCTTGTAGCGACGATGCTTGAAACGGCGCCCGTCTTCGCCGCTCAGCCCGGTTTTGTCTCATCGCACCTGCATCGGAGCCACGACGGCGAATTGGTGGTGAACTATCTGCAGTGGCGGTCCCAGGCGGACCATGAGGCCTGCCTAATAAGCCCGGACGTCGCCGCCGGTGGACGACCTTTCATGGACTTCCTCGAACGCCACGGGCTGGACATGGACGTCACGACCTACGAGATCGTCCAGAGCCTGGGGGCCTGAACCGGCCGCCAACCGCCACAAGGTCACACCGGGTCCCTGGGGCCAAAACACCCCGGATGGCGAGGTGAACGAATTTGCTTGAAAAGTTCCATATTTGTTCCCATCTATGAGTAGCTGAGCCGAAAAACAAGCAAAGACAACACGCGCAGAAGACGACGAACGGCGGATATCGGACGCCGGATCGATGCGGCTGGCTGCGCACCACGCAACAGCGGGACCCGGCCCAGCTATCGTCAACAACCGTTGCAGGGAACATGAACGTAAAAAAGCTCGACTCCGAAAACAGCCTGGATCGCCTCATGGCAGAGGCGCGCCGTTTCCCCATGCTCAGCCTCGAAGAGGAGCGCGACCTCGCGACTCGCTGGCGCGATGAACGCGATCGCGATGCGCTGAACCAGCTTGTGGGCAGTCATTTACGGCTTGTTCTGAAGATGGCGCGCGGCTTCCTGGGCTACGGTCTTCCTCTCGCGGACCTTGTCTCGGAAGGCAATGTGGGACTGATGCGCGCGGCCGAGAAGTTCGATCCGGAACGCGGCTTCCGCTTTTCGACCTATGCCGCCTGGTGGATCCGGGCGGCAATACAGGAGCACGTCCTCTATTCTTGGTCGCTGGTCAAGATCGGCACCACCGCCGCGCAGAAGAAGTTGTTCTTCAACCTCCGCCGCCTGAAGGCCCGGCTGGAGGAGTTGGAGGACGGCGAACTTTCGGACGAGAGCATTGACTGGATCGCCGAAGAGCTGAGCGTGCCGCGGGACGAAGTCACGGCGATGAACCGTCGGCTGACCGGCGGCGATTTCTCGCTGAACGGCGAACTGTCAGAGGACAATGGCAGCTGGCTCGAACGCCTGGTCGACACCGGGCCGACGCCGGAACGCATCGCCGTCGATGCCAGTGAACGACGCTGGCGGCGGCGGCTGCTGGACGAGAGCCTGATCGTTCTGAACGATCGCGAACGGCATATCCTGAGCGAGCGGCGCCTGCGTGAGGAACCGCAGACTTTGCAGGACCTGAGCGAGACCTACGGGATCTCGCGGGAGCGGGTCAGGCAGATCGAAAACCGCGCGATCGAAAAGCTGTCCAAGGCGATGCACGAAGCCGCCGCGGATGCCGCGCGATTGAACCGGGATCAGGGCAACTCCGACAACGGGCGGAGCCTGGAACCAGCCTGAGCGGCCGGTTGCCGCAAGGGGCCAGTCGACCTCAATACAAGACCCGCGGCGGCCGCCACCTCAGCACCAATACGACGGCGTTGAGGCACCGCGAGCGGCCGGCCAGCGGGCCTGGTCACAATGGTTCGTCCTTCGCACGGTTCTCGTTCCCAGACGGGTCACCAGTCCGGTGCCGAGCCTCCCTGGCTTTTCTGTTCTGGACTGCCCCACCGTGGCGGCAGGACGCTATATCAGGTCCCGCGCGATTGCATTGATCCCCGTCAACACCCGGAAAACGAATTGCGGTACTGTGCGATCAACGGCTTCTCAACACGGGTCCGCCCGCCGCGGATCGTCAATCAAAGAGTTCAAACGCCATGACGAGTGTTCTGGAAGGCAAGAAGTTCTGGAAGACCGGCGACCATGGTCATGTCTGGGTCGTCGACGCCGTCCTGCCCAAGAAGGACGGGCAGGGACACTATGCGATCCTCGTCAGCGAGGATGGGATCACCTGCGAGGACGTGGATCTGTCCCATCTGGAGAACCCTGAAAATTATACCGCCGTACCGATGACCGAGGCGGAAAAGGGCTGAACGTCATGCCCGCCGCTTGCCATCGGCCTGTTTCAGCAGGTCGACCACCTCGTCGTCCGTCAGCTGAGAGAAATCGGCGTAGTACAAACTGATTGCTCCGAAAAAAATCGGACTCTCGAGGCAGATCACCTCGTCGGCCTCGGCGCGCAATGACTCGATCGTATCGGACGGCGCAACAGGCACCGCCAGCACCAGCCGGCCGGGCTCTGCCCGACGGACCCCGATCAGCGCGGCCCGCACGGTGGCGCCGGTTGCAATACCGTCATCGACAATGATCACCGTTCTCCCGGCGAGCGGCGGTCGCGTGCGGCCGGCCATATAAAGCTCGCGCCGCTGTTTGATGATCTCCAACTGGCGCGCCGTTTCCTTTTCGAGGAAATCCTCCGGTACGCTGACCATCTCGGCAACGTCGCGATTGATCACCGTCTCGGGCGCCGCGCCGTCGACGACGGCGCCGTAGGCCAACTCGGGCTGATAGGGCACCCCGATCTTTCGGACGAAAATCAAGTCGAGCGGTGCATTCAGGTCGCGCGCCACTTCCAGACCGATGGGGACGCCGCCCCGCGGCAGGGCAAGCACGACGGGGTCCTCTGCGCCAAAGCGTGACAGTTCGGCGGCGAGACGCCGTCCCGCTTCGGTCCTGTTGCTAAATCCCCCGGCCATCAGGCATGCGCCCGTATTGTCAGTTCTTTCAAAAACCAGTCTCGCGCCATTTCAATGACGGAGTCCAGGGTGCCTGGCTCTTCGAACAGATGACCAGCCCCGGGCACGATCTGCAGGCTCTTGGGGCACCGCAACCGTTCGTAGGCGGCTCGGTTCAGATCGATCACCTGACCGTCGAAGCCGCCGACCACCAGCAGGGTTGGTGCGGCGACCCTGTTGAGAGCCGCGTCCGCGAGATCGGGACGGCCACCCCGGGAGACCACCGCGCCGACCCGGTCGGGTTGGTCGGCCGCGGCGACAAGGGCCGCAGCGGCACCGGTGCTGGCACCGAAATAACCAAACCGCAGATCCCGCGTTACCGGTTTCTCCGCAGCCCAGGACGCCGCCATCCCGAGACGCCGGGCCAGCAGCGGAATGTCGAAGACGCGGGCCCGGTCCCACGCCTCGTCTTCCAGCAGAAGGTCAAAAAGCAGCGTCGCCAGTCCGGCGTTTCGAAGCGCGTCGGCAACATAGGTATTGCGCGGGCTGTGCCGGCTGCTGCCGCTGCCGTGGGCGAACAAAACCAGCCCTTTTGCCTGATCCGGCATTCCCAGCAAGCCGTCCAGACCCAGCGGCGGGATCTTCACCGCGATGGGTGGGCTGGCTGAACGATCTGCCTCTAGCGGCATGGCGCTGGTTCCCGAAGCGACGGACGGCCCCCGGGCCGGTCACCCGGGAGTATGCGCGAAGGGTAACAGGCGTTGCCGACGCCCTATTGATCCAAATCATCGTAGGAGCCGTCCGCGCCTGCTGCCATGAATGCCAAGGACAGGAGGGCCCATGGCCCGTCATCCCGGCCAAGACGACCATGCCGATACAGGCCGGCAGCCTTTGGCGCCGGCAAGCGACGACGTTTTGCGATCCCGCCCGCAATCGGATCATCTGGGCCTGGCCGAGAAGTTGATGGCCCTGGGACGGACGCAGACCTATCGACAGCCACCCGGATTGATCGAGGTCCGCGAAACCCACATGTCGTTTGTCATCCTGACGGACCGCCACGCCTACAAACTCAAAAAGCCGGTCCGCTACCCGTTCCTGGATTTCAGCACGCTGGAATCGCGCCGGGACGATTGCAGCGAGGAGGTGCGGTTGAACCGGCGATTGGCCCCGGACGTCTATCTCGGCGTCACGGCCCTGGTTCTGGCCGCCGACGGCTCCCTCAAGCTCGGCGGCGAGGGGACGGTGGTGGAGTGGCTGGTGGAGATGCGCCGACTGCCCGCGGACCGCATGCTGGATCACCTGATCCAGCAGGACGGGGTGTCACTGGCCGATATGCAGGCCGTCGCCCGGACCCTGAACGCATTCTATCGACGCTGTGACCCGGTACCAGTGACCGCGGCTGACTACCGGACTCGCATCGGATCGACGGTCGAGACAACACGACGGGCGCTCCTGGAACCCAAATACCAGCTGCCCGCCGACAGGGTCGGCGAAATCGCAGACGTGTTGCAGGATTTCATCGAACACGCGGCACCGGTTCTCGACCGCCGGATCGATGATGGCCGCATCGTCGAGGGCCACGGGGATTTGCGGCCTGAGCATGTTTGCGTCACCGGACAGGATCCCGTCGTGATTGACTGCCTGGAGTTCAACCGGGACTTCCGCATCACCGATCCTTGTGACGAACTGGCGTTTCTGGCGCTGGATTGCGAACGCCTCGGGGCGGCGTGGCCCTGGGATGTGCTGTTCGGGGTCTACAGGGCTGAGAACGGCGATCCCGTGCCTGACGACCTGCTTCGGTTCTACGCCGCTTGCAAGGCGCTGGTGCGCGCCAAGATCGCCGTCTGGCATCTGGATGAACCGCATGTCCGGCATCCGCAACGATGGCCGACGCAGGCTGCCGCCTATCTGGATCTGGCCGAGCGCCACGCGGCGCGTCTTGGCGTTCGCACGTAGGTCCTTATTCAGCAGCGTCGATGACGGCTACCGGGGGGCCGAATACCGGTTCCTGGATATCTGAAATGGAACCGCCTGCATGGACGCAGTCGATGGCCGCGGCGAACATGGTGCTGGCGTCCAGGACTTCCAGCTTCCACGCGGCAACGTCGCGCGCCAGTCTCAACGGCGGCAACGTATTTGTCGTTACCACGCGCCCGAAAGCGGGGTTGGCAATCACGGCGTTGGCGGCGCCCTGGAAGACGCCATGGGTCGCGGCGGCATAAATCTGCGTCGCGCCATTGTCCCGGCAGGCCTGGGCGGCTCGCAGGATCGTCGTGCCCGTGCTGATGATGTCGTCGACAATGATCACCGTTCTGTCCCGGACGTCGCCGACGATTGCCCCACCGGATACCACGCCGGCGCTGCGCCGCTTCTCCAGAAAGGCAAGCGGGACATCCTCGCCCGTGACCCTGGCCAGTGTCTCGCGCAACGCATCTGCGCGTTTTGCCCCACCGGAATCTGGTGATACGACCGCGAACTGCGCGTTGCCGTGCCGGGAGATGAAATACTCCGCGAACAGGCGCCGGGCTTCCAGGTGATCGGTCGGACACCGGAACGCGTTCTGGAACGCGGCCAGATTGTGGGCATCCATGGTGATGACACGGTCGGTGCCCACGGCCTCCAGCAATTGGGCCACGTATCGCGTCGTGACCGGATCGCGGGGTTTCGTTTTGCGATCCTTGCGGCCATAGCACAGATAGGGCACCACCGCCGTCACCCGGTCGGCGGATGCGTCCTTGAGCGCCCCGATGAAGAAGAGCAGGCGGCACAGCTTGTCGTTGACGCTCTGACACTCATCGCCGTGCAGCGACTGGACCACGAAAACGTCGCGGCCGCGGACCTTCTCCAGCGGCCGTGCTTTGTGCTCCCCGTCCTCGAACTCGCGCTCCTCGTGATCGGACAGGCGCAATCCAAGAGCGTGCGCCACCTTTTCGCCAAAAGCGCGGCTGGCATCCAACGCGAATACAGCAAGATCGTCCGTGGCCATGAATGTCCCCTTCGACCTGCAGGTGCCGTGGAACCCTGAACGAGATTGCAGTGTGGCCTCGGCAGTCGTCGGCGCGCATTGACCGGCATCAAGATCGCGGTACCGGGCCGCGCAAATAGCGATTTATCAAGGCGAGACGAGGGCGATGGGATCCGGCCCCGCGCGGGTGACGATCCGGCCGGCCAGGCGCCAGCCGTCCAGGTCGACCAAGCAGATTTCATCGTCGAGCGTGCTCAGCAGAGCGCGGTTCCCGGTCGCATCGAACGCGACGGAGATTGGCCTGCCGGGCAGCGTCAGCAGGTCCATCCGGTCCGCCCGCGTCGGTTCGATCCGTGCCAGGCCTTGTTGGTGATAAAGCGCGACAAGCAGACGTCCGGCCGAGTCCCAGCAGAGCCGAACCGGGCCCGGTGGCGTATCGATGCGATCGACCACACACTGCCGTTTCACATCGATCACGGTGAGATCGGCAGATTCACGGTTGGTCACATAGAGTCGTCGTTCCTCTGCATCGATGGCCGAGCCTTCCGGACGCGCGCCCGCTGACAGCACGACTGGCTGCCGCTCCGGTTGGCCGGGAAACAAGATACTGAGCGTGTTGGATTTCATGTTGCTCGAGAAGGCAAGGCGGCCGTCATCGCAGACGGTGACGATATGCGATCCAGCGCCGCCCGTCGGTTGATGCCGGTCGAAACGACCAGAGGACGGATCGTCGCAGACCAGCAATTCACTCTCGCCCTCGCTCAGAACGTAGATGCGCCCTTTGCTGTCGACGGCGATCCCGTGCGGGCGGCGCCAGGGTCCGCAGTCGATCGTGCCCACGCGTCGACGCGCCGGTATGTCGACGATGGAAACCGTGTTGCCGCCGGGTCCTTCGTCCTCGGCCAGCGCGACTCCGAAATGGCAGCTGTAGGCATAACGGCCGTCGGGCGACAGCGCGAATTCGTGCGGGTAGGGGTCCAGCGCAACGCGCGCCAACTCCAAACCCGTTGTAAGATCGTAGTAGCCCAGCGAGTGGTCGTTCTTTTGAACCACGACGGCGATGGCGGCCATGGCGTGCGGTCCCTGTTCCGTTCTTTCCTTCACTGTTGCGCGATGCCACCGAAACACGGTGGACGCGGTCACGCTTTGCGATTAACGTATACGCTAATTCGCGACGCAAACACAGAGCCTGGCATCCAATAAGCCGGGCCCGGTGCTAGGGAGAGGCAATGGCGTCCGTCGAGATTCGGTCCGTACGCAAGGCGTTTGGCACCACGCAGGTCCTTCACGGCGTCGACGTTACGGTTCCGGATCAGTCGTTCACGGTCCTGGTGGGCCCGTCGGGTTGCGGCAAGTCCACACTCCTGCGGATGATCGCCGGTCTGGAAAAGATCACCGGCGGCGAAATCTCGATCGGCGGTCGCGTCGTCAACATGGTCCCGCCCAAACAGCGGGACGTTGCGATGGTGTTCCAGAACTACGCGCTCTATCCCCATATGAAGGTCTTCGACAACATGGCCTTCAGCCTGCAGTTGGCGAAGGTGGACCCGTCGGAAATCGCGGACCGGGTGAATCAAGCCGCCGCGATCCTCAACCTCGAGGAGTATCTGGAACGATTCCCCCGCCAGCTGTCCGGCGGACAACGTCAGCGCGTCGCCATGGGGCGCGCCATCGTACGCATGCCCCAGGTGTTTCTGTTCGACGAGCCGCTGTCCAATCTCGACGCCAAGTTGCGGGTGCAGATGCGCACCGAGATCCGCGAGCTGCACCAACGCCTGGACAGCACCTCGATCTATGTGACGCACGATCAGATCGAGGCGATGACCATGGCGGACCAGATCGTGGTCATGCGGGACGGCAATGTGGAACAGTGCGGCGATCCGCTGCACGTTTACGACCATCCGGACAACATTTTTGTCGCCAGCTTCATCGGCTCGCCGGCGATGAACCTCATCGAAGGCACGATCCAGTCCCACAACGGTGGGGCGGGGGTTACGCTGGACGGGGGAGTCACGCTGCCGCTCGCCAACGGCGCGGGCGCGCCTGACGGCACCCAGGTCTATTACGGCGTACGCCCGGAACACTGGACGCTGAGCGGCCCGAGCGAGGGCATTCCCGTCGAGGTCTCGGTAATCGAGCCGACTGGCGCCGACACGCTGGTGGTCTGCAAGCTGAGCGGCCGGGAGATTCAGGCGTCGTTCAATGAGCGACACGATTTCAAACCGGGCCAGCAGATCAATCTGAGGCCCAATCTCGACGTCGTGCATCTGTTCGACGTCGCCAGTGAACGGCGGATCTGAGAAAGGAGCCGGCGCGTTTGCGATCACACGGTGCGCCCCTGGATCCGTCGCGGTTTCTACGTGGGAGGGCACAAGGTTCACCCAAACAACAAAAAGGTGAAGGAGGAAACGATGCGTGATTTCACAAGAAGACAGGTGCTGAAAACCACCACCGGGCTTGCCGTCGGCGCAGCCATCGCCTCGCCATCGCTTCTGGCGGCGGCTCGGGCCTGGGCAATGGACAACCCCTGGGAGCCCGAAAAAGGCGCCGAGCTGCGACTGCTGCGCTGGAAGCGGTTCGTCCAGTCGGAGGAAGAGGCTTTCACGGCCTCCATCGATGCATTCACGAAGGCAACCGGCGTTTCGGTCCGGATCGACAGCGAGGGCTTCGAGGATCTACGCCCCAAGGCGGCGGTTGCCGCCAACATCGGCAGCGGACCCGACATCATCTGGGGCATTCACGCCGACGCGCATCTCTATCCCAACGCCATGCTGGACGTGACCGATGTTTGCGAGCATCTGGGCGGCAAGTATGGCGGCTGGTATCCGATCGCCGAGCATTACGGCGTGCGCGACGGCCGCTGGATCAACGTCCCCATTACCATCAGCGGCAACTACATCAACTATCGCAAGTCGCAGATCCAGAAGGCGGGCTTCGAGAAGGTTCCGGAAGACACGGCGGGCTTCCTGAAGCTGATGCAGGGCCTCAAGGCGCAGGGGGCGCCCGGCGGCTTCGCGCTCGGCAACGCCAGCGGCGACGGTAACTGCTGGACCCACTGGATCCTTTGGTCGCACGGTGGCCGCATGGTCGACGAGAACGACAACGTCGTGGTCAACAGCCCCGAAACCGTTGCCGGCCTGGAATATGTCAAGGAACTGGGCGAGACGTTCATTCCCGGCGCCGCGTCCTGGCTCGACGGTCACAACAACAAGGCGTTCCTGCAGAGCGCCTGTTCGCTGACCAATAACGGCATCTCCATCTACGCCGCGGCGGTCCGCGAAGGCATGACGGACGTGGCCGATGACATGGATCACGCCTATTGGCCGGTCGGACCGGCGGGAGAGCCGACGGAATTCCACGTCTGCTTCCCGCTGATGCTCTACAACCACACCAAATATCCCAACGCCTCGAAGGCCTTGGCCGCCTGGCTTATGGAAAAGGATCAGTATGACGCCTTCCTGCAGGGCTCGGTCGGCTATCTCAGCCATTCGCTGAAGGCATTCCAGGACCATCCGGTGTGGACGGAAGATCCGAAACGGACGGTGTTCCGGGATTCCGCGGCGCGTTCGCGCTCGTTCGCGCATTCCGGATCGCTGGGATATGCCGCCTCCAGCGTATTCGCCGATTTCGTCGTGGTGAACATGGTGGCCGAGGTCGCAACCGGCGCCAAAACACCGCAACAGGCCGCGGAAGACGCGCAGCGGCGCGCCGAGCGGTACTACAAGGTCTGATCTCCCAGGTGGTGCGCCCTTTGCGGGCGCACCACCGCCATTACTCCCGGGGTTCCGATCCCTATGGCGTCAGAAAGCCCGACCCAGGATCCCTATCGCATCACCTGGCTGCAGCGGATCAACAACAACAGCGATCTGCTTGGGGTGTTTTTTATGCTGCCGGCCGGCATCATTCTGCTGTTGTTTCTGACATATCCGCTCGGTTTGGGCATCTGGCTGGGTTTCACCGACGTCAAGGTGGGCCGGCCCGGGTTCTTTATCGGATTTGAGAATTACGAGTGGTTGTTCCGCGACCACGTCTTCTGGCTTTCGGTCTTCAACACCTTTCTCTACACCGTCGTCGCCAGCGTCATTAAGTTCGCGCTAGGTCTTTGGCTGGCGCTGCTGCTCAACCGGCACCTGCCGTTTAAGGCCTTTTTGCGCGCCATCGTGCTGATGCCGTTCATCGTGCCCACAGTGCTGTCGGCGCTGGCCTTCTGGTGGATCTACGACTCCCAGGATTCGGTGATCAGCTGGACGCTGATCGAAATGGGCGCGATCGACGAAACCATCGATTTTCTCGGGCAACCCAACAACGCCCGGGCCTCGGTGATCGCCGCGAACATCTGGCGCGGCATACCCTTCGTCGCCATCACGCTTCTGGCAGGACTGCAGACGATCCCGCCGTCGCTCTACGAAGCCGCGACCATGGACGGCGCGTCCGAGTGGCAGCGGTTCCGGCGCATCACGTTTCCGCTGCTGACACCGATCATCGCCGTCGTAATGACGTTTTCGGTTCTGTTTACGTTCACCGATTTCCAGCTCATCTGGGTGATGACCCGGGGCGGGCCGATCAACGCCACCCATTTGATGGCGACCCTGTCCTACCAGCGCGCCATTGTCGGCGGCGCGCTGGGCGAGGGCGCGGCCATCGCCACCGCCATGATCCCGTTCCTGCTGGCGGCCATTCTGTTCAGCTATTTCGGGTTGCAAAGGCGCAAATGGCAGCAGGGGGGCCGCGATGACTGAAACCGCGATCAAGTCCGAGCTGGTCGAGGACGAAGGGGGCATGGGCTACCTGGAGTCGATCCCCCGCAAGGTCGTGACCGTCTACATCCCGCTTTTGATCTTTCTGTTCGTTCTGCTTTTTCCGTTCTACTGGATGGGAATCACGAGCTTCAAAACCCACGAAGAGCTCTACGCCAACAGGGGGCTCGCGGGGCTCTGGATCTTCGAGCCGACGCTGGAGCATTTCATCCACCTTTTTTTCGAGACCGACTATCCGCGGTGGCTGTGGAACACGATGTTCGTGACGGTCACGGCGACGTTCCTGTCGCTGTTCTGCGCCGTCTGCGCAGCCTATGCCATCGAGCGCCTGCGCTATCGGGGCTCCCGGACGGTGGGCATGCTGATCTTCCTCGCCTACCTGGTGCCGCCGAGCATCCTGTTCATTCCCCTGGCGGTCATGGTGTTCCAGCTCAGGATCTTCGACTCCAACTGGGCGCTGGTGCTGACCTATCCCACTTTCCTGATCCCGTTCTGCACCTGGCTGCTGATGGGTTATTTCCGCTCCATCCCCTACGAACTCGAGGAATGCGCGCTGATCGACGGGGCGAGCCGGCTGCAGATCCTGGTCAAGATCGTGCTGCCGCTGTCCATACCCGGCCTGATCTCGGCGGGGATCTTCGCGTTCACGCTGTCGTGGAACGAGTTCATCTACGCGCTCACCTTCATTTCTTCGGCGGAAAACAAGACCGTCCCGGTCGGTGCCGTGACCGAATTGATCACCTTCGATGTCTATAACTGGGGCGGGCTGATGGCCGGAGCGACCCTCGGCTCACTGCCGGTCGCAATCCTGTACTCGTTCTTCGTTGAGCACTACGTCGCGTCCATGACCGGCGCGGTCAAGGAATAGACCCGGCAGTCAGTGATCCTTGAACGCCGCGCCGATCGCCTTCTCGTATCGGTGGGCAACGGCCGAGAAATCCTCGCGGCCAGATCCGTCCTGCTGCGCGGCGCGGAAGACATCGAGGACCGCATCCAGCACCGGCGTCGGCGCGCCGACCGTTCGGGCCAGCTCCTGTGCCAGACCGGCGTCCTTGGCCATCAGGTCGAGCATGAACAGCGGCGAAAATTCGCCGTCGCGCATGCGCGGCGTACGCTGCTCGAAATAGCGCGAATAGGCAAAGCCGCCGCCATTGCACACGATGTCATAGAACACATCGAGATCCGTACCGCTGGCGATACACAATGACAGCGCTTCGGCAACGGCCGCGGCGTGGCCGGCCACCAGCGTCTGGTGAATGAGCTTGACCTGGTTGGCGGTGCCCGACGGCCCCACATAGGTGACCATCCGGCCCAGAACGTCCAGCAGCGGCAGGACCGCATCGAACGCCGCCCGCTCGCCGCCGACGACGAACCCGATGGTCCCGGTTTTCGCCTGGGGAACCGAGCCCAGCATAGAGGCGTCCAGGTGGCTCGCGCCGCGGGATCTCAAGGCGCCGGCGACGTCCCGGGTCACGCCCGGGCTGACGGTGGAACAGTCGAGGCTGATCAGGCCCTGGCGGACATGTTCCGCCACGCCGCCGCCATCCAGATAGACGGCCCGGACCACGGCATCGTTGGGCAGGCAGGTAAACAAAACATCCACCGCACCGGCGACCTCCGCGGCCGTCGCGGCAGCAGCGATACCCGGCAGCGCGGCTGCGCGTTGACGGGCGTCGCCGTCGGCGTCGTAGGCGGTGACCGACCGGCCGCTTTCTGCCAGCAGGCGGGCCATCTCATGCCCCATGGCGCCCAGTCCGATAAACCCGACCGACTGTGTCATCGTGGTCTCCCCATCCGGGACCGCCGAATTCGATCCGGTGGCCCGCTAAAGTTCCGACAGATCGTGTTGCGCCAGGATTTCCGTCAACAGGTTCATCGCGGTCTTGCGATGCTCCCGGTGGATCCGCCGGGCACTCTCGCCGTCGCCCTTTAGGATCGCCTGCACCAGCGCACGGTGGTCTTCGTTGGATCGCAGCGGCAACGGCCGCATGTGCAAGGTCACCATGCGGGCGCGGTGAACCTGGTCGAACACGGTCAGCGCCATGGCCGTCAAACGCCGGTTGCCGGCCAGTTCCAGAAGACCCCGGTGAAACCGCTCGTCGGCGTCGGCCCAGGCCTCCAGTTTGCGCTCCTCGAGCGCGACGTCCATTTGCTCGACCGCTTCGATCAGCGGGGCGATCTCCTTTTCGCCGGGGCGGCGCTCCGCCAGCCGTTCGGCGGCGGCGGACTCAAGCGACGTCAGAACCTCGTAGATCTCCCGCATGTCCCCCGGGGAAATCGGCAGCACCCGCATGCCCCGGCGGGGCAGCACTTCCACCAGGCCTTCCTGTTCGAGCCGTATCAGCGCCTCGCGCACCGGTGTCCGGCTCATGCCCAGGTCGGAGGCGAGGTCCTGCTCCAGCACACGAAGATTGGGCTGATAGCGGTTGCCCAGGATGCGTTTTTTGATCCGGCCATAAGCCTGATCGACCAGCGAAGGCCGGTTGCTTTTCGCTTTCGACAGTGCGGTCACGCCTCATACCTCCAATGCGCGGGGGGATGACCGGCCACGGGCGCGCGAAAGCGGGCGATCTGGTCACCCAGCAGGCAGCCCAGATAGACGGTTCTGAGGTCAGATCCGCCGAAGGCCAGGCTGGAGATGTTCCTGAGTTTCCGGCTCTTGACGCCGTCCAGATGCGGCCGTCCCAACTCGCCCGCCAGATAGGCCTGCTCGACCCAGTCCAGATGGGCGTCGTCCTTGTCCTCCAGGACGGTTTCCTGGTTACCCCGGTCGTCAACCCGGACCACCCGGTTGCTGACGATGCTGACGATCCAGACCTGGCCTTCGGCGTCGAAAGCCATGCCGTCTGGAAAAGATCCGTGGCCGAACGCGGTGACCGTCTCGCGCGCCCCCAGCGCACCCCCGGCATTGATCGGAAAGCGCGACAGCCGGCGGCCGAAGGTCTCGTTCACGTATAGCCAGTCGCCCGAAGGATGGACCTGCACCTCGTTGGTGTAGCCCAAGCCATCGGCGACGATCCGGGCGCCGTCGCCGTCCAGCAGCACGATGAAACCGTCCGCCGCATCGGGCCGGTAATCGCGGTCGCGCGGACGCAGCCGTGTGCTGACGGTGATCCAGAAACGGCCGTCCCGATCAGGCAGGATAAAATTGGTCGGGGGGAGGGGCGCGCCGTCCACCTCGGTCAGCAGCGGTTCGAGAGTGCCGTCTCTGAACAGCCGGAAGACGCCGCCATCCGCGTCCCCCAGATGGGCAAGCAGGAAGCTGCCGTCCGGGCACAGCGCGATGCCGTTTGGCCGCATGGCCGCAACGGCAGGAGCCAAGAATTGCTGCTGCGTGCCGTCCGCATCAATGCGGGTGACGCCGCCGTCCCAATCGGCCGTGAACAGTGCGCCGCCGGCCGTGCAGAGCACGCATTCCGGGCGTTTCAACCCCGTTCCCACCGCCGTTACGTCTTCCAGCTCGATCATCCGGTTTTGTTCCCGCTTACGCAGCGTCCGAGCCGAATCAACCTTCAATCGGCCCCGAAAATAATGTATACGCTATTTGTCAGCGACGCCAGAACACAAGGACAGGGAGCGGGTTAGGTGACGGCGAACAGTGCCTTTCACATTGCAGTATTGCCGGGCGATGGCATCGGCGCGGAAATCATGCCGCCCTGCCTGGACCTGCTGCAGCGCCTGCAGGAGAGGATCGGCGGGTTCTCGTTCCGGTTCGAGCATCTGGAGGCGGGCGCCGATTTTTACCGCCGCAGCGGGACCGCGCTGCCCGACGAGACTATGCGGCAGGCCGAAGCCGCGGATGCGATCCTGCTGGGCGCCATGGGGTTGCCGAGCGTGCGTTATCCGGACGGCAGGGAGATCGCCCCCCAGCTCGACCTGCGCGAACAGTTCGCGCTGTTCGCCGGCGTCAGGCCGGTGCGTACTTTCAAGGGCATGGCCCTGCCGCTGGCCGACGAGCGGGCCCGGACGCTGGATTTCGTCCTGATCCGGGAGTCGACGGAAGGCCTGTTCAGCGCCCGCGGCCGCACGCGTTTCGACGGACGCGACGCTGCCCACGACACCATGACCATCAGCCGGGCCGCCTCGGAACGGCTGTTCGATTTTGCCTTCCGGCTCGCCGAGCGCCGCAAACAGCGCGGCTATCCCGGCAAGGTGACCTGTGTGGATAAAGCCAATGTTCTCGGGACCTTCGCCTTCTTTCGTGAGATCTTCTATGAACGGGCGAAGAATCATCCAGACGTTGTTGCCGACTGCTGTTACGTCGACGCCATGGCGCTCAACTTCATCCGCAACCCCTGGATCAACGACGTGCTCGTCACCGAGAATATGTTCGGCGACATCCTGTCCGACGCGGCCGCGGCCCTACTGGGCGGGATGGGGTTCGCGCCGTCGGCCGACATTGGCGAGCGCCACGCGGTGTTCCAGCCCTGTCATGGCTCAGCGCCCGATATCGCCGGCCAGGGCAAGGCCAATCCCACCGCCATGTTCCTGTCGGCGGCCATGATGCTGGACTGGCTGGGCGAACAACACGGCGTCCCGTCCTGCACGGACGCGGCGGGCGCCCTGGTGCGCGCGGTCGAAGGCGCCTATGCGGACGGCGATCTGCATCCGTGCGAAACGGGCGGCGCCGACGGGCTGGGGCCGATCACCGATCGCGTCGTCGACGCCTTGTCCGCACACGCCTGATCATGCCCGACCGCCTGCAGGTGGCGATCGTCGGCGCCGGTTATTTCAGCCAGTATCACTACGAAGGCTGGTCGCGGCACGCACGCGCGGCGATCGTCGCCATGGCCAATCGGGATCCCGACCGGCGGGCCCGGACTGCCGGCGCCTATGCCGTGCCGCACGCGTTTGCAACGATCGAAGCGCTGCTGGAGGCCGTGCGCCCCGACGTTCTGGACATCGTCACGCCGCCGGAGACCCACGCGGCCATGGTGGCCGCTGCCGCCGGCGCAGGCGTGCCGGTGATCTGTCAGAAGCCGGTGGCGCCCACCCAGGAAGAAGCCGAGGCTATCGTCGGCGCGGCCGAGGCTGCCGGCATTCCATTCATCATTCACGAGAACTTCCGCTTCCAGCCCTGGTTCCAGCAGGCCCGCAAATTGATCGACGACGGCCGGCTGGGCGCGCTGCATTCGATCGCGTTCCGGATGAGACCCGGGGACGGGCAGGGGACGCGCGCTTATCTCGACCGCCAGCCCTACTTCCAAAAGATGGACCGGTTCCTGATCCACGAGACCGGCATCCATTTCGTCGACACCTTTCGTTACCTCATGGGCGAGGTACGGGCTGTCACCGCCCGGCTGCGCCGGGTCAATCCGGTGATCGCCGGCGAGGACGCGGGTTATGTCGTTTTCGAGTTCGATGGCGGCGCCACCGGGCTGTTCGACGGCAACCGGTTGAACGACCATGCGGCGGACAACTGCCGCATGACCATGGGCGAGATGTTCCTGGAAGGCGCCGCGGGCGTTCTGCGGCTCGACGGCCACGGCCGGCTCTGGTTCAAACCCCACGGTGGGGCGGAGTGCGAAGAGATCTACGCATGGGAGGACCGCGGTTTCGCCGGCGACTGCGTCTACCGGCAGATTGACCACATTGCGTCGCACCTGCTGGACGGCACGCCGGTCATGAACACCGGGCGGGACTATCTACGCAACGTGGCGATCGAGGAAGCGATCTACCGGTCCAGTAGCGAAGGGCGCCTGATCGAGGTGTAATACCTCAGCCCTTGTCCGCCGCCGCCGGCGGCCAGACAATCGTGAACCGCTCGAACACCGTTTCGATATCGTCCGACATGGCGAAACCGTCGCGCTCGGCCTGACGGGCGAAGTAGGTGCGGTGATCCGCGAGCCACCCGGCGCGGGTGCGATCGGCTTCACCTTCGTCCCAGGCGAACCGGTCGTCCACCGCGATCAGCGGTTTGATCTCGATGTCCGTGGTGCGCCAGATGCAGCGCGGGACGCCGCCGCCATCCAGCACCATCACGTAATCGCCGACGGCCGGCACCGGTTCCCCGGTGGTCTCGTATTCCCGGAGCAGTGACGCCGTCGCCCGTTTCCGGCCCGCCAGCACCAACGCCAGCAGTTCGTCGGCGAGCGCCCGGCTGTCGCCGAAAAACACGACCTCGTAGCGCGCAGCGGTCACGCCGGTCGCGGCGCGGTACTCGTTCCAGAATTTGTCCGTGGCCGGGGTCTTGTCGCAGGCGGGGGTGTCGGTCATGGCGGCCACCCGTTCATCGCTCAATCCAGCTCGAACGCGTCTTTGTAATCCCGCTTGAGCGCCGGGTCCTGATCCTCTTTCAGGAGCAGGCAGTCGCCGATCGCCAGGACGTCGAGTTCGGTGCCCATGAAACAGTGAAAGGCATCTTCGGGCGTACAGACGATGGGCTCGCCCCGGACGTTGAAGCTGGTGTTGATGATGACCGGGCAGCCCGTCTTCGCGTTGAACGCGCTGATCAGGGCGTGATAGCGCGGGTTGGTTTCCGCGTGCACCGTCTGGATGCGGGCGGAATAGTCCACATGCGTCACGGCGGGGATGTCCGAACGCGGGACGTTCAGCTTGTCGATCCCGAACAACGCCTGTTCGTCGTCGGTCATGGGGCGCTTGTGATCGTCGCGCACGTCCGCCACCAGGAGCATGTAGGGGCTGTCGCTGTCGATATCGAACCATTGCGACACCTCCTCGCGCAGAACGGACGGCGCGAAGGGGCGGAACGACTCCCGGTATTTGACCTTGAGATTGAGGGTTTTCTGCATGGTCGGCGAGCGGGGATCGCCGAGGATCGACCGGCCGCCGAGCGCCCGAGGTCCGAACTCCATCCGGCCCTGGAACCAGCCGATCGCCTTGCCGTCCGCGATCGCCGTCGCGGTTTTGTCGATCAGATCCGCCTCGGACAGTGTGGTGAACCGGGCGCCCTGCTTGGTAAGCCGCGCCTCGATATCGGACTGGGCAAAGGCCGGTCCCAGATAGGAACCTTTCATGGCATCGGCATGGCCGTTGAGACGGCGCGGCTGATCCTTGTGCAGGTGATAGGCGGCCAGCGCTGCCCCGAGGGCACCGCCCGCGTCGCCGGCGGCCGGCTGGATCCAGATGTTCTCGAAGCGGCCGTCGCGCAGGACATGGCCGTTGGCGACACAGTTGAGCGCCACGCCGCCGGCCAGGCACAGATTGCGCCCGCCGCTTTCGCGCGCCAGCGAGCGCGTTAGACGCAAGACCGCCTCTTCGATCACCGCCTGGATCGACGCGGCCAGATCCATCTCGCGCTGGGTCAGCCTTTCTTCGGGCTTGCGCGCCGGACCGCCGAACAGGGCGTCGAACTTGTCGTTGGTCATGCGCAGGCCGGTGCAATAATCGAAATAGGACAGATCCAGCCGAAACGAACCGTCCTCCTTGAGGTCGATCAGATTGTCGAGGATCGTCTGCTTGAAGCGCGGCTCGCCGTAGGGAGCGAGACCCATGACCTTGTATTCCCCGGAGTTCACCTTGAACCCGGTGTAATAGGTGAAGGCGGAATAGAGCAGGCCCAGAGAGTGGGGAAAGTGGATCTCCTTGGTCATTTCCAGGTGGTTGCCACGGCCGATCCCCACCGAGGTCGTGGCCCACTCGCCCACGCCGTCCATCGTCAGAACCACGGCTTCCTCGAAGGGTGAGGCAAAAAAGGCGCTGGCCGCGTGGCTCTGGTGGTGCTCGGCGAACACCAGCTTGTTGCTCCAGTCGAAGTCCGGTGCGTTGGTTTGGAGTTGCTGGCGCAGAAGCCGCTTCTGGAACAGCTTTTCCTTGAGCCAGACCGGCATGGCCATGCGGAAGGAGTCGAACCCCTTCGGTGCAAACGCCAGGTAGGTCTCCAGGAGCCGTTCGAACTTCAGGAACGGCTTGTCGTAGAAGGCGACGACGTCCACGTCGTCCAAGGCCACCCCGGCCTGATCGAGGCAGAACTGAAGCGATTCAACGGGAAAGCCGGCAAAGTGTTTCTGGCGGTTGAAGCGCTCCTCCTGGGCGGCGGCAACGATCGCGCCGTCCTGCACCAGGGCCGCTGCACTGTCGTGGTAGAATGCCGAAATGCCGAGCGTAAGCATTACCGACGGTCAGACTCAGAAGATCGTATAGATGAAGGGTGCCACGGCGCTGCCCTGGCTGAGGACCAGCAAGCCGCCCATGAGGACCATCATCACGAGCACCGGCAAGAGCCACAGCTTCTTGCGTGCTCGCATGAACGCCCACAACTCGATCAGAAAATCCATTTGTTCCCTGGTCCAGTTCTTTTGTCAGAACTGGTTCTTCATGGTTTCGGGTGGCGGGCCCGGCGGTTCCCGCTCGATCCAGTAGGTCCTCCTATCCGGTTCAAATTTCAGATTCAAGGGGTCCTTGCGGAATAGGCGGGCGATGAGGCCGATCGGCGTGATGGTGAGGAAAAACAGCACCGCCATCACGACGGGATTGACCACGTGGTGCAGCAACAGACCGAAGCGGGCCCAGAGCCGGTTGAGCGGCGCCAGAAGGGCCGGCCGCAAAACGGCGACGGCGGCAAACGCCACCGCGACGCCGAGCGACCACAGGCGCGGCCCATCGCCGTCGAGTAGGGGCCACAAACCGATGATCGCGAAGACCGCGGCGAAGACGAATCCAAAACTGCGCTCGGAGGAAATGGCGACGGGCTCGTCCCGGGTCAGTCGTTCGTGGCTTTGGTCGGCGCGCGTCATTTTTGTTTTAGCCCAGCGGAGTTGGAACGGCGTGACTTAAGCCCGCAGGCGATCGAGTTCAACCCTGTTCGGCCAGCCGGCACCGATCAGATGTATCAATCGCCTAGCCGATCGCCACAAAACGGGCCCGAATCTTGGAGTACCGAAAAACTGGTGAAGAGCTGGGCTGGCGGATGGGGTGGGATTCGAACCCACGAGACGCTCTCACGCCTGCCGGTTTTCAAGAC
>Ga0066187_1000110_pt1 | contig 36576 bp, 29 predicted proteins | sample WorMetexBAHAMAS1_FD_58706 | JGI IMG/M metagenome (GOLD analysis project Ga0066187, IMG submission 58706) | Marine gutless worms symbiont microbial communities from Max Planck institute for Marine Microbiology, Germany - Inanidrilus exumae... | ecosystem: Host-associated > Annelida > Digestive...
CATCAACTACTTTGCCGCAGCAGGATATGACCTCGATTAAATCGAATCTGCTCTAGCGCGAAGACGGCTCAGCCGCCTCAGAAGACCTTCGGAACATAGAGTTCCTCTGGCAACGCGCTGCGCTCGTAGTCCGGGTTGAAGACACGATCCGGCAAGTCCACCGTATCCGACGGTACCTCCTCGTAAGGTACTTGCTGCAACAGGTGGTGAATGGTGTTGAGACGGGCCCGTTTCTTGTCGTTGCCCTCGACGATATACCACGGCGCTTCCGGGATGTTGGTGCGATCGAACATGTCTTCCTTAGCCCGCGTGTAGTCCTCCCAGCGTTTCCGTGATTCCAGATCCATGGGGCTGAGTTTCCACTGCTTCATGGGGTCGTGGATGCGCATCAGGAATCGCAGCTGTTGTTCCTGGTCGGTGATCGAGAACCAGTATTTGATGACCTTGATGTCGGAACGGACCAGGTTGCGTTCGAATTCGGGTACGTCGCGGAAGAAGTCCTCGACCTGCTTTTCCGTGGCGAAACCCATGACCCGCTCGACGCCGGCCCGGTTGTACCAGGAACGATCGAGCAGCACCATCTGGCCGCCGGACGGCAGGTGGGGCACGTAGCGCTGGAAATACCACTGGGTCTTTTCCAGCTCGGTCGGTGCCGGCAGGGCGACGGTCCGGCAGACCCGGGGGTCGAGGCGCTGGGTGATGCGTTTGATGACGCCACCCTTGCCGGCCGCGTCGCGGCCCTCGAAGATGACCAGGAGCTTGTACTTGGTTTGCACGACCCAGTCCTGCAACTTGACCAGTTCCGTCTGCAGGCGCAGCAGTTCGTGGAAATAGAACCGACGGGACAGGGCCGACTTGTGTTTCAGATTGGTGATGTCTTTTAAGTCTTGCGCAATGCGCAGATCGTCGATCTCCATTTCCAGCTCTTCATCGAAGCTGTCCTGAAGCTCGGCGTCGATCCAGCTGGTGTCTATGCTTTTGTCGTCGGTGTCTGTCATGCCGGTATTCCTTGTCGAAAGTCGGATCGGATTCTGTCGGTCCTTGGGTGTATTGGTTAACGCGGAAATTTGAAGCTTTTGTGTCAACCGTGGCGTTATTGGGTCTCGGGTGGTTTCGGCGGGCGCTGCGAGAAGCGTTGATCGAACACGGCCTCGGCGATGCGGTTCTGCATCATCTCCAGCGAACCGCCGGCGATCATCCAGCCGCGGGTGCGCCGGAAACAGTATTCGACCAGCGTTTCCTCGCTGTAGCCGGTGGCGCCCATGACCTGCAGGGCCGTGTCGGCGGCCTGGAAACCGGCCCGGTTGCAGGCGAGCTTGGCAAAAGCCGTTTCCTCGGCGCTCGGCAATCCCCCGGGGAATTGGAGTCCGCATTGACGGCGGCCCGGTACAGAAGCAGCCGCGCCGCGTCGAGGGCGACCCGGGCATCGGCCATCTTCCATTGCAGGCCCTGGAATTCGGCCAGCGCCCGGCCGAATTGTCGGCGGGTCTTGGCGTGCTCGACCGCCGTATCGAAGGCTAATTGGCCCAAAGCGAGAGAACGCGCTGCGTTGCCGATGCGCTCGACGTTGAAACCGGCGATCTGCTTCTTGAAGCCGCCTGCCCCGAGGACGACATCGGCCTGCGGCACGAAGACGTCTTCGAGGTAGACCTGGGCCCAGTGGTCGCCGCCCATGTAGCGGACCGGCTGGCCGAGCGAGAAACCTTCGGCGCCCTTCTCGATCAACACCGAACCGATGCCGCCGACGCCGGGACCGAAGCGCACGTAGGCGAGGATGACGTCGGCCTCGGTGCTGTGCGTGGTGAAGACCTTGGAGTCGGAGACCCGGTAGCCGCCGTCGACAGCCGTTGCCGCCGTCTTCAAATCGGTCACCGCGGAACCGGCCTCCGGCTCGGTCATGCCGATGGCGATCAGTTTTTCGCCGGCCAGCAGGGGGGCCAGGAACCGCGCCTTCTGGTCTTCCGAACCGTATTCGGCGAGCACCCGGATGGCGCCGAAGTTGCCGGCCTGAACCACGTCGGCACTCCTCGGGCAAGAACCGGCGACGGTCTCAATGGCGATGACGGCATCCATGAGGCTGCCGTCGAGACCACCGGATGTCTCGGGTATGGTGATGCCGAGAAGCGCGTTTTCGGCCATCAGCTTGGCGACATCGCGGGGATAGCTGTCGGCATGGGCCCGCGCGAGTGCGCCTGGCGCCAGGTATTTCTCGGAAAACCTGGCGACGCTGTCGCGAAACAACGCCTGTTCTTCGCTGAAACGGAAATCCATGGATCACTCTCTACGCAATCAAATGATTTTAGGCGGGGCGAGGCGTATTGAACAGACGAGGCCCCGCTGCGCCGCGTTTTCATTGGCGCGCACCCCTGATAGGGTCCCTCCATGACCCGTCCCCTCAATCTGGTTTGGCGACGCAAGGCCTTGGACAGCCTCATGGAGGCGACGTTCATCCGCGAGGTGTTGTTCGCCGAGGTCACCCGTCCGATCCGCTGGATCGCGCTGGAAGATGGCGACGACCTGCCGATGCTCGACGACATCCTGATCGTCAGCTTCGGCGACCCGGTCGATTATTTGCGGGCACTGCGTGACCGGTCGTTGCGCAATATCGGCCTTTTCCACCTGGGCGACGAACGCAGCGACGATAGGGTCCAGGCCTACGCCCACGCCGATTACGTTCTGCGCCACTACCATTTCCCGGAACGGCTGCAAACGGCCACGGCCGGCGGTGGCACGAACGTGTTGTGGGTTCCCAACGGCTGGGGCCGGGGTATCGGGCCCAGCGACGCGGCCCGCCATCTTCCCTTTTCGGAACGCCGCGTACCGCTGTTTTTTTCCGGCTTCGTCGGCAACGACGAACGGCGCATCGACGAACGCGACGCCATGCTGGCGACCCTCAAGGATAAGGCCGTCCCGGCGCTGGTCAGCCTCACCGGCGGCTTCGCCCAGGGATTCAGCGGCCCGGCTTTCGCCGCACACTTGGGCAATACACGTTTTGCCCTGGCACCCTCCGGCAATTCCCCGGAGACCATCCGCCTTTACGACGCACTGGAGATGGGAGCGGTGCCGGTGCTGCTCGACAAACCCTGGCTGCACGCGGAAGACGGCATCGCCGCTCTCGGAACACCGCCCTTCGTCCGGCTCGGCAATTGGGCGGCGGCACCGTCGGTCCTGGCCTCCTATCTCGCCGACACGCCCGATGCCGAAGGCGCCGGTGAAGACCTGCGACGCGACGCCGTGTCCTGGTGGACCCGGTTCAAATCCCACATTGCCGGGCGGGTCGCCGGTACCGTCGAACGGGCCTTCGCGACGTCATCGGCGGCTTGAGGGACCCATCCGGTTCCGCCCCCGGCGACCGGGCTGCCAGCGGCGCCGGCTAACCGTGCGGCAGCCCTTCCATGCCGACATACCCCGGCAGGGCCTCGACCCGTTCGAGCCAAGCGCGGACCGCGCCGTAAGGTTCGAGGGCCACATCACCCTCCCACACCAGGCCGGCGTAGGGATAACACGCGATATCGGCGATGGTCGGGCGGCCCAGGGCGAGCCAGTCATTGTCGCTCAATCGGTCGTCGAGGACCGCTAGGGCGGCCTGGGCCAGGGCCTGGGCGCCGGCGAGGTCGCCATCGCGTTTGAACTTGAGAAGCGCCCGGGCTATGGCCGGGCCGGCGAACATCTCGTTGACGGCGAAGGCCAGCCACTGCGTGACCTGGGCCTGGCCAGCGGCGTCCGCCGGCCACCAATCGGGACTGCCAAACTTGCCGCCGAGGTAGACGAGAATGGCCTGCGAGTCCCAGATCGTCAGGTCGCCGTCTTCGAGGGCCGGCACCTTGCCGAGGGGATGGCGGGCCAGATGCTCCGGCGTCTTCTGTTGCTTCTCCAATAGGTTCACCGGCACCGTCTTATAATCGACGCCGAGGATCGACAACATGAGCCGCACCTTATGGCAGTTCCCGGAAACCGCGTTATCGAAGAGTTTCATCGGATTCATCCCCCCTGGTTCGTTGTTCGACGCAAATTGCGGTGGCAAAGACTAATCACCACGCACCCGTTTTGCACTGCCGAGAACGGCGGCGAGCGACCTTTCGATGTCGTCATCCGTGGTCGCCCAGGACGAAACGCTGATGCGCATCGCCGTCCGGCCTTGCCACACCGTGCCGCCGCACCAGCAGGTACCGTCTTCCTGTACCGCCACGATGACCCGTTCCGTCGTTTCCGGCGAACCGAAGGAAACCATGACCTGATTGAGAACGACATCGTTGAGGATTTCGAAACCGGCCTCGCGCAACCCTTCGGCCAGCCTCGCCGCCTGACGGCAGTTACGCTCGATCATCTCAGCGAGACCATCGCGGCCGAGGGACTTGAGCGCCGTCCATACCTCGAGACCGCGCATGCGCCGGCTGCACTCGGGCGTGAAGTCGAACGGATCGCGTTGCTCGCTCTCATGGAGATAAGCGGCCTTGATCGACATCGCCGCAGCCAGCGCAGCCGGGTCGCGGGTCAGGACGATGCCACCGTCATAGGGCACGTTGAGCCACTTGTGGGCATCCGTCGCCCACGAGTCGGCGGCCGCGTAGCCGGCCATCAAAGGGGCGCGGGTCGGCGTTACCGCGGCCCAGATGCCGAAAGCCCCGTCGACATGCACCCAGGCGCCGGCGTCGCGGGCCCGCGGTATGATCTCGGCGGCTGGATCGAAAGCGCCGGTGTTCACATTGCCGGCTTGCAGGCAGACGATGGCCGGACCGCTGATCTCGGGAAAGCCGGCAGGGTCCATGCGGCCCTGCCCGTCGACCGCCACGCGGACGACCCGCTCGCGCCCGAAGCCCAGCATGGCCAGCGCCTTGAGGAGCGACGCATGGGCCTCGGCGCCGACGACCACGGTGACCGCGGCGCATCGAAGAGCCCGTCGCCCTCGACCGACCAGCCGGCGTCAGCCATCACCCTGTGCCGGGCCGCGGCAAGGCCGGAGAAATTGGCCATGGTCGCACCCGTGACGAAAGCGCCGCCGGCGTCTTCAGGAAACCCGAAAAGGTCGAGCAGCCAGGAAAGCGCGAGGTTTTCGATGCGCGCCGCCACCGGCGACGACGTGGCGGAAAAGCCGTTCTGGTCCCAGGCCGTGGCCAGCCAACTGGCGGCCACCGTCGCCGGCAGGGCGCCGCCGGTGACATATCCGAAGTAGCGCGGGCCGGCGCTGGCGACGGTGGCCGGACCGGCGTTCTCGTCGAGGATGCGGATGATCTCTTCGGCCGTCGCTCCGACCCTCGGCATGGGCTCCTCGAACCGGTCCAAGCCGGCCTCGGCCGCCGGCGCCGGCGCGACGGCCCGGTCTGGCAAGGCCGCGATATAGTCGGCGGCCCGGTTGGCCGCATCGGTCAGCAGCGATTTCATGGGATGCCCTCCAGCAACGCTCGCTCCAACATAGCGAGGGGAACGGCCGGCCGACAATGAAGGCATTGTTACCGTGACAATCGGAAGTTCGCGCCCGGCAAAAATCGGGTGGCGTCGGGTTGCCGGGAAGGTAGGATCGGCCCATGGAAATGCTGATGCCCGACAGCACGACGCTTGCGTTGTTCGTCACCGCGTCGCTGGCCCTCTACATTTCGCCGGGGCCGGACATGCTTTATATCGCGTCCCGTAGCATCGCCCAGGGACGCGCCGCCGGTGTCGCCTCGGCCTTCGGCGTATTCGCCGGGTTGCTGGTCCACATGCTGGCGGCCTCTATGGGGCTCGCCGCTGTCCTCGTCCTTTGGCCGATCGCCTACCTGGTCGTCAAATGGCTTGGGGTTCTCTACCTCGCCTATCTCGGCCTCAAGATTCTCCTCGACAGAAACGGCGGCATGGCGCTTCCCGGCGGCAACAGCGCCGAACACCCCGATTACCGGCGCCTTTTCCGCCAAGGGCTTTTCGTCAACTTGCTGAACCCGAAGATCGCGCTCTTCTTCATGGCCTTCCTGCCGCAATTCGTCGATGCGGAAAAAGGCAGCATCCCGTTGCAGATGTTGTTCTTCGGATCGCTGTTCAACGCCGGCGGCTTCCTCTGGGTGCTGTTCCTGGCTGTCCTGTTCGGCGCCATCGGCAACCGCATCGCCAGCCGCCCCGGCATCTGGGGCTGGCAACGGTGGATAACCGGATCCGTGCTTCTGGCATTGGCCGCCAACCTCGCCTTCGCCCAGCGTGAATGATCTTGGGTGCGGGCGACGGGCCAAGGCGTACACCTTAGGACTTAGGGGAGACCTACCCCGGTCTTTTTGCCTCGGAAACGAGCCATTCCGCGAAAACGCTGGAATCGGCGGATAGGGAACGCCCGACCGGCGTCGTCAGGAAGAAGGCGCCCGGAGACCGTATTTCCACATCAAGAGGCTTTACCAACCGCCCCTGTATGACCAAATCGCCAACGAAGCTATGCCACCCGAGCGAACACCCCTGCCCATCGAGAGCCATCTGGATCCCGATCAAATAGGTCAGAAACCGCCTCCTGATCCCCACCTGCCGATGGCCAACGTACCGGAACCAAGTCGCCCAATCGAGCCATTGATCGCCCGGTATCCCATGGATGTCGATCAATTCCATTTGCGACAGGTCGGCGATCGTTTCCGGATTCCCGACCGTCTCGAGGTAGGACGGACTGCACACCGGATAGATGAGGTCACCATACAGGTACCGGCTATCCAGGTCCGGCCACTGGCCGGCGCCATAGCGAATGGCGAGATCGGCCGGGCCGTCCAGCATGTCGATCGGGTCGTCGGCAACGACCTGATTGACCGTGATCTCCGGATGGATTTCTGAGAACTGTCCAAGCCGCGGCATAAGCCAGAAAAAGGCGAAGCCAACGGAGGCACCGACCGTGACCTGTTGCTCCTGCCCCATCTCCCTGAGAGACGCCAAGGAGGTGGCCATGCCTTCAAACCCCTGCCTGACCGGCCCGAACAAACTGACGCCGGCGGCTGTCAGTTCGACCCGTCTATGAAGGCGCCGAAACAGGGGCTTGCCTGTGTAGTCCTCCAGGTTTCGGATCTGCCGGCTGACAGCGGCAGGCGACACGTTGAGCTCGTCGGCAGCCCGTTTGAAACTGAGAAACCGGGCGCTGGCCTCGAATGCCAACAGGGCGGTCGGAGAGGGAAGGTTGCGGCGCATCCAGTCAATTTACATGAAATTATCTGAAAACCGAATTTTTGTGACCTTGACCAGGTTTTGATCGATCGATACTGAGCCATTGTGAATGGCTCTCCAACGGTGGTTTCTGAGGAAACCGACAGACATATGGAGGTATGACATGAGCGTTGAACCTATGTCTTTGAATCAACTTGAAATTAACGAACGGGACTTGAGGCGGGTGCTTGAGCCGATCGAAACAGCCCGCGGTTTGCCCAATCCTTGCTACACCGGCACCGACGCAATTCGGCGCGAACACGATTCTGTTTTTGCTGGCGGCTGGGCATGCGCTGGCTTCACCAAGGACGCACCGGGCGCGGGGAACCTCTTTCCCTTCGAGTTCGCCGGCCTACCGCTACTGATGTTTAGAGACGAAGACGAAGAGATCCGAATATTCCACAACGTCTGTCGCCATCGGGGTCGCATTCTGGTCGAATCTCCCGGCCACGTCAGAAAGGCCGTGGTTTGCCCCTATCACGCCTGGAGCTACGCGATGGATGGTCGATTGATCGGCACACCTCACGTCGGCGGACCCGGCAAACACTCGTGTCCAGGCTTCGACAGAGACAACATCGGGCTGACGCCGGTTCGAAGTGCTGTGTGGTTTGGTCTGGTTTTCATCGATCTTTCCGGGACCGCCGAGGATTTTTCCGACTACATCCGACCCGTCGCCGATCGGTGGCGTGAATTCGAATCCGTGGAACTCGTTCACACAGGCGCCGATTGTACGATCGAATTCGAACTCGAATGCAATTGGAAACTGGCCGTCGAGAACTATTGCGAGGCTTATCACCTTCCTTGGGTCCATCCAGGCCTAAACAAATACTCCCCTCTCGACCGCCACTATGCGATCATCGAGGAAACGATTAGCGGTCAGGGAAGCGAATGCTATTCCCCGACGTTTCCCGACGGCGCCCTGCCCTTTCCCGATGCCAACGGACTCTCCGATTTTTGGCAAACTGGCGCCGAGTACATTGCGCTCTTCCCCAACGTTTTGTTGGGCATCCACCGCGACCACTTCTATGCCGTTCTCATTCAGCCGGACGGGCCGAGCCGGACCCGCGAACGGTTCGAAATCTTTTACTATGCAGAATCGGTGCGCGACCCCGAGTTCGATCTGTCACGGACCGTGAACCGAGAGCTTTGGCGGACCATCTTCGCCGAGGACCGGGATGCCGTCGAAAGCATGCAACGCGGCCGATCGTCACCGGGTTTCGACGGTGGTGTTTTCTCGCCCGCCATGGACCCGCCGACACATGCTTTCCACGCCTGGATCGCGCGGGCCCTGACCACCGGCAGAAAACGCAGGCTGGCGGCGGCTGAGTGAACACACTGAGGTCGGTGACGGCACCGGGAAAAAGCGAAGCGCCGAGATCCGGCGGTCAGTTGCCGGCCATCTTCTCCTTGGGTAAGAACACGTAATCCCCATCGACGAGCCCGTCCGTCGGGATCAGTTCACCGTCCGTAACGTCGTGACCGGTAAAACAGAGATACCCATGATTGGCCATCCAGGCATGGACGTCGTCGACGGTATCGCCGGCCCGGCGAAGTGCCGCTGCGTTCAGTTCGCAGATGATCGAAGGGCGGAACCGGGAAATACAGGCGTCGGCGCCATGGAGGCCACGCAGCTCGAATCCTTCCGTGTCCAGTTTCACCATATCGAGGCGTTCGAGCCCGACCTTTTCGGCAAATTGGTCGAGCGTAGTCACGGCCACGACATCGTGCTTGAGGTCGTAGCGATCGGCCAGGTCAGACTCTCCGCCCAAATGGGACAGGCCGAAACCGACGGCACCGGATTTCTTGATCGGCAGGCTCAGCAATTGCGTTCCCTCTTGATCGCTAAGCGCCATGGGAATGACGGTGACGTTGGTGGTGCCGCTGAACAGAAGGCCGAGGTTCAATACGGCCCGCGTGTAGCTTGCCGGCTCGAAGGCGAACACGTGTCCCCTTTTGGCGAGACCGGCGAAGAGTTTGGAAAACTGGCCGGAATGGGCGCCGCCGTCGATGACGACGCTGTCAGGCGGGATCAACTTGCGGAGATAGGGTATCGCTTCGCGATGATGCTGGCGGAAAGCCGCTTTGAAGGCGTGGGCGAAAAAACTGCCGGTCAGGCGAAGTTGAGCCAGTTTTCTCACGGGACCGTATCCAGGACGTTTAGAATGAGGTCGACCTGTGCCGAGAATTGGACCGGCGGCTTTTCGCTAAAAATCCTTCTTCGCCTGCTCGATGACCTGAAACAGACTCTCGCCCGGCGCTTCGCTGGGCTTATGGAGGTCCAGGTAGTGCTCGAGAAAGCGGATAAACTCCTCGACAGTGGCGTTCGGGTCCTTGGGCAGCGTCTCGTCCCGAAAAAAGGCGTAGGCCGTGAAATTCGCCGCTGCATGGCGCAGGCCCGAGGCGATGTTCTGGACGTCGTTGCCGTTCTGGATAAGGGTGTTCGCCATATCGATGAACTGATTCGCAATCAGGACACTGGGACTGCTTTCGGTTTGGTCGGAATCTGCCATTTGAACACCCTTGCTGGCTGGAAGTGAGCTAGTAGAGTCCGCCGATGCCGGTCGCCGGGCCGGCCGACGCAGCGCCGCCCGGCATCCAGCTCTCGCCCTCGAGGACGAAGGACTCTCCGGCCGGCTCGCTGCCGGGTTTGAACGCTTCGAAGATGACGTTCTTGTCGCCCGGTTCGGCGAGGCGGCCACTTCTTGCATTGATGCGCACGATACGCACGTTGGGCGGAATTCGAAACGGTATGGACGCCTCGTCCTTCAGGGCCAGCGCCATGAAATCGCGAAAGATCGGTGCCGCGACGGAAGATCCGGTTTCGCGTTTTCCCAACGGAATCGGATTGTCAAAGGCGGCGAACACACCGACCGCCAAATCTGGGGAAAATCCAATGAACCAGGTATCGCGCTCCTGGTTCGTGGTTCCGGTCTTGCCGGCGAGCGGCTTGCCGACCGCCTTGATGCGCCGACCCGTGCCGCGATCGACCACACCCTTGAGAATGGAGACGATCTGATAGGCGCTGCCCGGATCGGTGATCTGCTGGCGCGTGTCGGGTACTGCGGGCGGCGGCTGGTTGGTCCAGAAGCTGGCCCGGCAACCGTTGCAACCCCTCCGATCGTGGCGAAACACGGTGACTCCGTGGCGGTCCTGAATACGGTCGATAAAGGTTGGAAGGATGCGCTTGCCGCCATTGACGAGCATGGCGTAGGCAGTGGTGATCCGCATCAAGGTCGTTTCGCCGGCGCCAAGCGACGTCGCCAGCGTCGGAGTCAGCTTATTGACGATGCCGAAACGTTTTGCGTATTCCGACACCTTCTCCATGCCGATCGTCTGGGCCAGGCGCACGGTCATCAGGTTGCGGCTTTTTTCGATACCCAAGCGCATGGTCGAGGGACCATAGAACTTCTTGGTGTAGTTGGCCGGCCGCCACTTCGGAAGCCCCGGACCCTGGTCGATGACGAAAGGCGCGTCGAGAATCAGGGTGGAAGGCGTGTACCCCTCGTCCAGGGCCGCCAGGTAAACGAACGGCTTGAAGGCGGAACCCGGTTGGCGCTGCGCCTGGGTGACGCGGTTGAACTGGCTGAGATCGTAGTCGTAGCCACCGACCATGGCGAGGATGCGGCCCGTGTGCGGGTCGAGAGCGACGATGCCGCCGTTGATCGCGGGGATCTGGCGCAACCCGTAAAAGCCCGGCGGGTAGGGATTGTCCTCGGCATCGGCGAATACCTGTTCGACGGCAATGATGTGGCCCCGCTGCAGCACCTCCGACGGCGCCTTCACCTTGGGCCCGCGTTTCTGACCCTCTTCCCAGGCCCGTGCCCAGGTCAGCTCGGCCAGGGGAATTTTGCCGGTCGTGCCGTCCTCGACCCCGATTTGGGCCGCTTCCGCATCGGTCCGAAGGACCACGGCCAAGGACCAACCGTGCAAAGCGCCCGGTCGACCGACCGACTTGATGGCCCGCTTCCAATCGCCCGGCAGGTCGAGGCGCGCATCGTCGCCGAGAGCGAACAGGGGGCCGCGCCAGCCGTGGCGACGGTCGTAGGCGATAAGGCCCTCACGCAGGGTCTTCTCGGCGATGCCCTGGAGCTTGGGGTCGATCGTCGTGCGCACAGAGAGCCCACCCTTGTAGAGTTCCTCTTCGCCGTAGCGCTGGGCCAGTTCCCGGCGCACTTCCTCGGCGAAATAAGGCGCCGATACGTATTCGGTCTCGTCGCGGCTGTATACGGTCAGCGGCCGCACCTTGGCGGCTTCGGCTTCCGCCGCATTGATGTGACCCTCGATCACCATTCGCTCGATGACCCAGTTACGCCGGGCGATGGCGGCTTTCGGTTTCTTGATCGGATGATAATTGTTGGGCGCTTTCGGCAGGGCGGCGATGAGGGCCGTTTCCTCGATGGAAAGCTGGTCGAGCGATTTGTTGAAGTAATTGAGCGCTGCAGCGGCGACGCCATAGGACCCGAAACCGAGATAGATTTCGTTGAGGTAGAGCTCGAGAATCCGGTTCTTGGTCAGAGCGCGCTCGATGCGGAAAGCAAGGATCGCCTCCTTGATCTTGCGGGCCCACGAGACCTCATTGGTCAACAGGAAGTTTTTGGCGACTTGCTGCGTAATCGTCGACGCGCCGACCGGACGGCGATTGCTTCCCAGGTTCTTGACGTTGACGACGACGGCACGAACGACGCCAAGAAAATCGATGCCGGGGTGTTGGTAGAAGTTCTTGTCCTCTGCTGCGAGAAAGGCCTGGATGACTCGCCGCGGCATGGCTCGGATGGGTACGAAGACCCGTTTCTCAACCGCATACTCAGCAAGCAATCGGCCGTCGCCAGCATGGACCCGCGTCATCACAGGCGGCTCGTAGTCGGCCAGCTGCCGGTATTCCGGCAGATCGCGGCCGAACTTATGGAATATATAGACGGCGCCGCCGGCGCCGATGGTGGCGAGCAGGAAAAGCGTGCCAAGGGTCGTCAGTAAAGCTCGGATCATTCTGTCACGTTGGGGCGGTCGGGATCGTATCGGGGTTCCAAGGGCGGCGGCTCGTGACCACGGCTATCGTCGGCAAACCAATAACCTTTATCACAAGAGCGGCGCTTCGTAATCGCTTATCGGTAGATTATGGCCGCCTTGTGGCGGTAGACAACGGATATTAACGTCCTTCGGGCTTTAACGTCGGCTCGCTTCCTCGACCTGACTGAAATACCCGTCGACGGCGCGGGTCACGGCTATGGCCAGCTTATTCCGGTAGGCCCGGCTGCGCAGGGCGCGTTCATCCTCGCGGTTCGATAGGAATCCCATTTCGACGAGCACCGATGGAATATCCGGTGCCTTCAACACCGCGAAACCGGCAAACCGGTGGGAATTACGCAGAAGTTTGGTCTGCTTTTTCAGTTGCGGAAGCAATGTGTTGGCGAACCGGACAGATTGATTCGTCGATTCCCGTTGCGCCAGATCGATCAGGATATTGGCGATCTCCGGACTTTCGTGGGTCAGGTCGACGCCGGCGATCACATCCGCCTTGTTCTCCCTCTCGGCCAACGCCGCGGCTTCCTTGTCGGAGGCCTTTTCGGACAACGTATAGACCGACGGCCCCCTGATCTTGCGGTTCTTGATCGAGTCCGCGTGCAGCGAAAGGAACAGCTCGCCGCCAGCGTCGCGCGCGATCTGAATTCGGTCGCGCAAGCGGATGAAGATGTCGCGGTCGCGGGTCAAGACAACCTTGTACCGCCCGGTTGCCTCGAGTTTGTCGCGCAACGTTCGGGCCATGGCCAGCGTAATGTGTTTCTCGTAGGAGCCTGAAAGGCCGATGGTTCCGGGGTCCGGTCCGCCATGGCCGGGGTCGATGACGACGACGCGTTTCGCCTTGTCGGGACGCAGTGCCGGTTTCCTCGGCGCCAACCGGAAAGACGAAACCGACGCCTGCCCCTCGACGCTGGACGAAACTATGACCGATTTGGGCGGTGACGGGATTTTGGTCGCGGCCGCAACCTCCGGCACTTTCGTACGAGCGACAAGCGGTTTGGCTACGGCCCCGGGTTGGCCGGGTTTCACCTCGATCGGCGCCGTTTTCAGGAACTTGGCGAATTGCCGGCTCGTCGCCGGGTTCAAGTCGACGACGATGCGATGGCCGTTCGTGCCGGACGGCCCCATCAGGAAGGCCTTGCCGATGACCGCTGGAGACTTCAAGTCGACGACGACTCGGGAATTGCCCGGTTTGTACAAGCCGTAGCGCAGGGTTTCGAAGACGCCAACCCGCTGCGGAAGCGGCCTCGGCGGCAGCCGCCAACCGACCTCCGGAAGGTCGATCACCACGCGGCTCGGATTGCCGAGCATGAAGATACGGTAGGGCACGAGGCGACTGATCTCAAAGACGACGCGCGTCGCTTTGGCGTGAGGGCCGACCCGCACGTCAGTGACGATCGCCTCGGCTGCGCCAACCGTGGTCGGGACCGCCGCGAACCCCGCCGCAATCGCAACGAGCAACGAAACGGCGGAAATCCATCTCCCAGGGCTAAACCGCATTACCCCCAACATTTTGGGCAATTCCTCCTGAACTCGACCAAATATACGGTGAATTCCGTCAATCCTTCAATCATCATCGTCACCGCGAAGTCGAGTGTTCGGATTGGAACGAAAGTTCGATCGAGCCGATCCCCTTGAACAAAGATGATTGTCGAACCAAATTCCTACGGTTAAGTTAACTAATCGACGATTTAGAAACCTGTGCCACAGACCGCCGAGGTCAAGGCTGAAGGGGACGGCGTCGATGACGGTTTTGTCCCGAAAGCGGACGGTATTCCGGACGACCGTTCGGACTCGGATCGCGACGGGACTTGAATGAGGTTCGAGGTTGGGCCTCGGGAGTTTTTTTCAGTGTCGGTAAGAGCAGCGCGAGAAATTTACACCTCCCCATCACCGGTCAAGCCGGCGATGGGACTGATCGCAAGCGCCTCCGGCACAATCGAAACAAGCGGTGACGGATCCGAGGGCCGGTCGGCCCGGAGAAATGTCACGCTTTGGAGTTACACACCACATGACTACCCAACGCATGCTAATCGACGCGTCCCATCCGGAAGAGACCCGGGTGGTCGTCGTCAAGGGAAACCGCCTGGAAGATTTCGACGTCGAAGTCGAATCACGTAGGCAACTCAAGGGAAACATCTATCTGGCCAAGGTGACGCGTGTCGAACCGTCACTGCAGGCGGCGTTCGTCGACTATGGCGGCAACCGCCATGGTTTTTTGGCGTTCAACGAAATCCACCCTGACTATTATCAGATTCCCGTCGCCGACCGCGAAGCACTGCTCGCCGAACAAAAGGCCGACACCGCGGAAGACGGCGATGACGAAGGCGGTGCCGGCGAAGGCACCGTCGAAACGCTGGGCGGCGACGATCTCGAAGAGGTCGAGGCTCGGCGCCCGGCGAAATTGAGGCGCCACTACAAAATTCAGGAGGTCATCAAACGCCGCCAGATCCTGTTGGTGCAGGTGGTCAAGGAAGAACGCGGCACCAAGGGCGCCGCCTTGACGACCTACCTGTCGCTAGCTGGACGATACTGCGTGTTGATGCCGAACACGGCGCGAGGCGGCGGCATTTCCAGGAAGATCAGTAATGCCAGCGACCGCAAACGCCTGAAATCGATCGTCGGCGATCTCGGCACCCAGGAGGGCATGGCCGTTATCGTCCGCACGGCCGGCGCCAAACGCTCCAAGTCCGAGATCAAGCGCGACTACGAATACCTGCTGAGGCTGTGGCACCAGGTCCGCGAACTGACCTTGGAATCGATCGCGCCCTGCCTTGTCCACGAGGAAGGCGATCTGATCAAACGGTCGATCCGCGACCTCTACAACAAGGACATCGACGAAGTTATCGTCGCCGGCGAGGACGGGTATCGGCGCGCCAAGGACTTCATGAAGCTGTTGATCCCGAGCCACGCCAAACGCGTGCAACCCGACAAGGAATCCGGCGTCCCCCTGATGCAGCGCTATCAGGTCGAAAATCAACTGGCCGCCATTCACTCACCCGAAGTGCAGCTCAAGTCCGGCGGATACATCGTCATCAACCCGACCGAGGCCCTGGTGTCGATCGATGTCAACTCAGGCAAGGCGACGCGTGAGAGAAACATCGAGGAAACGGCCCTCAGGACCAATATGGAGGCCGCCGAGGAGATCGCACGGCAACTCAAACTGCGCGATCTGGCCGGCCTGATCGTTGTCGATTTCATCGACATGGAGGTCAACCGCAACCAGACCCGGGTCGAACGCCAACTGAAGGACGCCATGCGTTCCGATCGGGCGCGTATCCAGATCGGGCGCATCAGCCCGTTCGGTCTGCTCGAGCTGTCGCGGCAACGTCTACGCCCGAGCCTGATCGAAACGAGTTCCGAACCCTGCCCGCATTGCGGGGGTACGGGCATCCGCCGATCCACGGACTCGACAGCCCTTCACGTTCTCAGGGGCATCGAAGAAGAGTGCATGAAACGCAAGGCCGAGACCTTTACCTGTTTCGTGCCGACGGCGGTCGCGCTTTATCTCCTCAATCAAAAAAGAACGGCCCTGGCGGAGATCGAGCAGCGCTACGAAACGACGATACTGATCGAGAACGACGACAGTCTGATCCCGCCCGACTTCCGCATCGAACGCGACGGCGACACCGGCGAACGAGCGCCGTCGGGGCGCGGCGCGGAAACACCGGAACGCGAAGGCTCCGACGAAGAAGGCGGGAAACGCCGGCGCAGGCGGCGCGGTCGGCGGCGCGGGCGGCGCGGCGACGGCGAGCAGGTGACCGAAGAGGCGCCGCAAGAGGAAAACGCGGCCGCCGCGGAAGACGGAAACGCAGAAAAGACCGACGGCGGCGACGAGGATGACGGTGGCAAACGCCGGCGGCGCGGGCGGCGCGGCGGTCGGCGTCGGGGCCGAAAGACCGCCGACGACGGAACCCAGGTGGAAACGCCGTCCCAAGAGGACGGAGAAACGGAGGGCGAACCGGCCCTGTTGGAGGCTCCGGCGGCGCCCGAACTTCTCGAAGCGCCGGCCGAGCCCGAGGCCGAGGTGATCCCGCTTCCCGATCAAAGTGGCGAAGACGAGGACGACGCGGAAGAGAAACCGAAACGCCGCAGGCGGCGGCGGAAATCGGCGGCAAACAATGACGCGGCCGGCGAGGCCGGCGAAGAGGAAGCGCCGCCCGCCCGCAAGAGACGGAGCCGCAAATCGAGGAAACCGGCCGGTGACACCGAGGACGCATCGCTGATGGCGGGAGAAACGGTGGAGCAGGCTGAAGTTGTGTCGATAGTAACCGCGGTCGACAGCGATGCGGAATCTGGCGAAAAGAAGAAGCCGCGGCGCCGTCGGGCGAAGCCGAAACCCGAGGCCGAGGCGTCGGACGCCGGGGCGGGTGAAGGCGCCGCGGAACCGGCCGAACCCGAAAGCCCGCCGGAACCGGAGAGCCAGCCGAAGGAAGGCCCCGAAAAACTGCGTGAAGCGGCGAAAACCGTGGTCATTAACGTAGGAGGCGGTGAAGGGGATGCCGAACCGAAGCCGTCGAAGCGGGGTTGGTGGAACCGTTAATCCGCGTCGGCGGCAAACGATCCCGCCGTCCACGCCTGTAACCGCCGGGCCGCTTCGGCCATGACCTCGGTCTCGCCTGAAAAGGAAAATCGCAGAAAGTGATTGCCGCGGGACGGGTCGAAATCAGTTCCCGGCGTCACGGCAACGCCGGTTTCGGCGAGGATGCGCCGGCAGAACTCGGGGCTGTCGTTGGTCATGTGAGCGACATCGGCATAGATGTAGAACGCACCGTCAGCGGACGCGAGTTTTTCGAAACCGGCTTTCGGCAATTCGCGCAACAGCAACGCTCGGTTGGCCGCGTAGCGCCGGACGTTGTCATCCAACTCATCGAAGCAATCGAAAGCCGCGACGCCGGCGACCTGCGACGGGGTCGGCGGCGAGATGAACAGGTTCTGCGCCAGGCATTCGACCGACCGCAGCAGGCTCTCGGGTACCACCAACCAGCCGAGGCGCCAGCCGGTCATTGAGAAGTATTTCGAGAAGCTGTTGACGATGATCGCTTCATCGAGAAACGCGGCAACCGTTTGCGCCCGCTCACCGTAGGTGATGCCGTGGTAGATCTCGTCGGAAACCAGGCGGACCCCATGGGCGGCAGAGAATTCGGCCAATCGCTTGAGGTCCGGTTCGGCGATCATGGTTCCGGTGGGGTTGGAGGGACTGGCGATGATCAATCCGTCGAGACTTCCGCCGCGGGTCATCTCCCGCTCGACGATCTCGGGCGTCGGCTGGAAGTTGGTCTCGGGATCGACCGGCAGGTCGACGACTTCGATGCCGACTGCGGACAATATGTTGCGGTAAGCCGGATATCCGGGGCTGGCCAGCGCCACCCGGTCACCCGGATCGAAGGCCGCAAGAAAGGACAGAACGAACCCGCCGGATGAGCCGGTTGTGACGAATACCTGCCCGGGATCGACCATAACCCCGTAGGTATCGGCGTAATGGCGGCAAATCCTTTCACGAAGCGGCGGGATGCCAAAGGCGTCCGTATACCCAAGCCTGTCGCTTCCGAGCGCTGATCGGACGGCCTCGATGACCCCGGCCGGCGCGCCGGTCCCCGGTTGCCCGACCTCGAGATGGAGAACATCCTCGCCCGACGCCTCGCGTTGGTTCGCAGCGCGCATGACGTCCATGACGATGAACGGCGGAATGGCCCCGCGTTTGGCGACCTTCAATACCATGATCTCAGTCCGAACTCGACGCGATACCGAGGCCGCGCGGATCGGATCCGGCACCGCAATCGATGATTTCGGCCGGCAAGCCGGTCGAGCAATAGACGCTGTTGACGTTTCCGAGCCTCTCGACCAAGGCGGTTCGGTGCCCGCGACGGACCAACCCCTCGATGACCGGCCGGGGCGTTCCCTTCTCGGCGTAGGTAACACCGTCCGATCCGCCATGGTGAATCCGTTTCAGCGCCAACGAGCTCGCCAGGGTCGATTTTTCGTCGAGCAGGACCTGGGCCGCCACGTTGACCATCGCGGTCGGCGCGACGGCGCCGCCGGAAGATGCCGAGGCATAGAAAACACGGCTGCCGACACGGCTCGACAGGATCATCGCCGACAGGGACTCACCTTCGCGCCCCGGGAGCGGCGGCGCGGCCATCAGCACGCCGGAGCCGCGGGCGAACAGGCCGGCGCCGAAAGGCCGGTTCATGGTCACCGAACAGACGACAACGGAGCCTCTCCAGTCGAGCACGGCGAGCGATGCCTCGCCGGCTTCCAGAACGGATTGTACGGGGGCCGGAGCAGCGCCCTGGACCGGGCGTCGCCGCTCGGAACTATAGGTTCCCATCAACTGTTCCGCCCGATCTTCGGTGACCGTGTCGTCACCGGCCACTGACCCGCCGGATTGCGCCAACAGCTGCTTTTCGGCCAATGCCCTCTCGGCGGTTTCCGCGAGAAGATGCGCACGCTCATCGACGCCGGCATCTTCATAGGCATCGTCGACACTCAGCATCGTCATCATCTTGGCGGCGATCAACCCGGCATCACCGGCGCCGGCCGGAAAATAGAGGTTGGTGCCGCGGATGAACGGAACCGTGATCGGCCGCCCCCATTTCGGCACGAACGCCCGGAGGCCGTCGTAATCAAGGGCGCCGCCGGAATCCCGCACCGCCTGGGCGAACTGACGGGCGAACGGCCCGGAGTAGAAATCGCCACCGCCGCGGGAGCGGAGGCGGCCCAAGGTCCCGGCCAGTTCCAATTGATCGAAAAACCCGCCCTCGCGGATCAGCCGGCTGTCGTCTCCTTTCAACGCCCCCCACATCCTGGAATCGTCGCCCAGCATGCGTCCGGCAACCCGGAGGTCGGCGGCGAGCGCCTTGGAGACCTCTGTGCCGAAGCGTGCCAGGTTTTCAGCCGGGCGCAGCAATTCGCCCCACTTCAGGCGACCGTACTTGGCATGAAGCGCGAAAAAACCGCGCGGGTTGCCGGGCACGGCGACCGGGCGCAGACCGGATGGCTGGCGGTTCGACGGGGGTCGCGCTCGGAAATCGAGCACCTCAACCGCCTGAGTTTCGTGGTCGCGGATCAAGCACATGCCGCCCCCTCCAAGCGACGCCGCCGACGGCAAGGTTACGGACATGGCGAAATAGACGGCAACAGCCGCATCGGCTGCCGAACCGCCCGCCGAAAGCACGTCCCGCCCGATCAAAACGGCACGCGGTTCATCGGCTGCGATCCCTCCAATGAAGCCCTTCACAAAGCCGACCCGGCCAAGAGGGACATCGGTTTCTTCGTCACCGCCGAAAGTCATGCAGGCCGATAACGACAGCGTTACCGCGAGAGCCGCGAATTGACGCCACCCTAAGCGGCGTTTACGCTTCACAAGGCCCCGAGATGGGCCGACGCTAAAACAATCGTCGCCGAGGGCGGATTTCGTGTCGAAACGGATCGCCGTTTTTCTTTTCATATCGCTGTTCTCCGTATTGGCCCTGGCGCCGCGCCATGCGGCCGCCAACGGTCTGTCAGTGATCCGCGACGCGGAAATCGAAAACACCATTCGGGCCTTTGCCTCCCCCGTGTTGACGGCCGCCGGTTTAGACCAGGACGCGGTCAACATATATATCGTCAAGGACAATTCCCTCAACGCCTTCGTCGCCGGCGGGCAGAATCTTTTCATCCACACCGGCCTCATCATGCAGAGCGGAAACGCCTCGCAGGTCATCGGCGTGCTCGCCCACGAGACCGGTCACATCGCCGGCGGCCATCTGACCCGAATGCATGATGCGATCGCCAAGAGCTCGCGATCGGCAATCCTCGGTTTCATTCTCGGCGGCGCCGCCGCGATTGCAACGGGTCGCGGTGACGTCGGCGCGGCGATTGCCGCCGGCGGACAATCGATGGCCATGCGGAACTTCCTCAGCTACAGCCGCGGCGAGGAAGGTTCCGCCGACCAGGCCGCCCTCAAATTGCTCGACGCGACCAAACAATCAGCGCGCGGTATGCTGGAGTTCCTCAAAGTTCTGGAAGGCCAGGAACTGCTCAGTTCGGCCAACCAGGACCCCTACGTCCGGACCCATCCACTGTCCGCCGTTCGCATCCGGACCATCGAACACCATGTCGCCAATTCGCCCTATTCCGATGTTCCAACACCTGAAAACTATGTCCGCATGCACGAGCGCATCAAGGCCAAGCTGCACGGCTTCGTCAATCCCGTCGGGCGGACCCTGCGTCTCTACAAAGCCTCGGACAAGAGCGTTCCGGCACGCTATGCGAGGGCCATCGCGCACCACCGGAAAGCCCGCTTCGACAAGGCCCTCGCGCTAATGGACGGGCTGATTGCCGAACACCCCAATGACCCCTACTTCCATGAACTAAAAGGCCAAATACTGTTCGAAAGCGGCCGAGTCCGGGACTCCATCGCCCACCACCGAAAAGCCGCCGACCTTCTGCCGACGTCGCCGGTCATCCTGTATCAACTGGCCAAGGCCGAACTGGAGACCAATGATCCGGCGCTCATCGACCCGGCGATCATCAACCTGGAAGCGGCGGTTGCCAAGGAACCGCGCACGGCCATGCTGTGGCGCCAGCTTTCCATCGGTTATGGCCGCAAGGGCGACATTGGACGCAGTTCCCTGGCGCTTGCGGAAGAGGCGCTGATCCAGGGCAACGCCGATGTCGCCCAATTCCACGCGGGCAAAGCGGAACGGTACTTTCCGGAAGGCTCACGCGAATGGATTCAAGCTCAAGACATTTCGCTTGCCGCGAACGGCATGGCGAAGGCGAGAAAGAAGAAAAAAGGGAAATGACGAGACCCATGATCCGGCATGCCCGCGGGGCCCGGAACATGAACCTTTCGAGGAACCGAATGTGCGGACCCGGTTTCCCGGGGCACACCGTCCGGAAACTGGTTGTCGGCACACTGCTCTTCCTTGGCGCCTGCACAGCACCGCCGTCGGCGGTTCCGATGAGCGAGACACTCGACGTACTGCCCCTTTCCGGCCATTTCGATGTCGACAAACTGCCTCCGGACTGGATCGTCACCGGCGACCTATCTCCGACCCAGGTATCCGGTGGGCGAGCCACCGGATACCCGATGATCGGGGTTACCAGCGGGGAGGATGCGCTTCTCATCGCCCGGCGTACGGATGCCCATCTGGCCGTGACACCGTACCTCCACTGGGCGTGGATGGTCCGCAAGGGCACGGCGACCGTTCACCCGGTGCGCATCGTCGCCGGCATCCGGAGCCAACCGCAAGACAAGGAGAAACCGGGCTTCCTGGCTGGCTTGATGGCAAAGGTGAGCGGATCCCGCGGCCTCCCCAAGCATGACCGCTTGATCTCCGTGTTGTGGGGAAATTCGGCGTTGCAACGAGGCATGGTGTCGCCGGTGACGAAAGCCGCCAAGGGACGCCAGCAGGTTCAGTACACGGCGCGCGGCGGCCGCGAAAACGCCGGCTCGTGGTGGGATGATTCGATCGACCTTTCCCGGCTCTTCAAGCAGTCGTGGCCGAACGACGATGCCTTGGCCGCGCGGGTGGTGCTTATCGGCGTCGCCGCGCAATCGGTGCCGGCACCGCAAACGATGTCCATCGGCGGCCTTCGGCTATCGCGTTGATATCTGCTGGCCCCCGTCACTTCTCTGTGATGGGTCCTGGATATTGACGCCCTTGTCTTGAAACAGCACGCCAGACATTCGATGATGCGCGCCATCGTCCTAACAGGCTGCCGGATACCGAATTCATGCCGACGTTCCTCCGATCACTCTTTGTCATCCCGTTTCTCGCCCTTTCGTTACTCACCGCACCTGCGCCGGCAAACGCCGCAGGCGGCCTCAGCGATGACCAACGTCGCGAGATCGAGAAGATGATCGAACAGTTCATCATGGACCACCCGGAGGTGGTCATGGAATCGATCAAACGCTTTCAGGACAGGATGGCGCGGGAGGAAGAGGAACGGGCCAAGGAGAACCTGGTCGCGTCGCGTGAAAAGCTGGTCAGCGATCCGGCCTCGCCGGTGGGCGGCAATCCCGATGGCGACGTGACCATCGTCGAGTTTTTCGACTACCGCTGCGGTTACTGCAAACGCGTGTTCCCGGCCCTCATGGAAGTCATGAAATCGGACCCGAAAGTCCGTTATGTGTTCAAGGAATTTCCGATCCTGGGACCAGAGTCGGTAATGGCGACGAAGGCCTCATTGGCCGTTTGGCGCCTCGCGCCGGAGAAATACATGGATGTCCATGCGGCGCTTTTGGGGGTCAAGGGCGGCATGACCATGAGCAAAATATTGAAGACCGTCGCCGATGCCGGTGCCGATCCGCACGCCGTCGCCAAGGAGATGGGCTCGCCGGAAGTCGAGGCGATGATCCGCGACACCTACGAACTTGCGGAAAGCCTGCGGATCTCCGGCACGCCGGCTTTCGTCATCGGCGACGAACTGGTCCCAGGCGCCGTCGATATCGCGACCATTCGCCGCCTGATTGCCAAGTCCAGGGGAAGCTGAGCGGCCGAGGCGCGGCGGCTGTAAATGATACGGAAAAGCGGGTCGATCAGCGGGTTCAGCGAACCGGCAACAGCATGAATTCGTAGGCACCCAAACGCTCGACCAGGAGCAGCACGCGGTCGCGTTTGGCGGCCTTGGCGTCCTGGTACGCCGCAACGACTTGGCTCGGCAGCCAAACGTCCTGCTGGTTTACCTGGACGATGACGTCACCCCGTTTCATGACCGTCCGCTGGGCATGCTCGGGATCGATCAATGTAACCAGGACACCAACGGCGCCCCAGCGCAGGTTGAAGCGCTTGCGGATCTTCGGCGTTATGGCGGCCAGGGTGAGACCGGCGGCGGGCAAGTTCGCGACTGACCCGTTGGCGACTTTCCACGTCGGCGGTTTGCGCCCCAGGGTCATTTTGACCTCGACCTTCTTTCCGCCACGCAGGACCTCGACCTCGACCGTCTGGCCCACCCTCGTCTTGGTCGCCGCCTTGATCAGACTGTCGAACGTATCGATTTTCCGCTCGGCGAATTCGACGATCAGATCGCCACGTTTAAGGCCCGCCTTCGCCGCCGCCTCGCCGATAGCAACGTCGCGGATCAGGACGCCGTTGGGCTTTTGCATCCCGAGGGCCTTGGCGATCCGATCGCCGACCCCCTGCAACTGCATGCCGGAGAACCCGGGTTCGGCCCGGGCGCTCGTGATGCTTCCCGCGACCAACACGACGACGACCGCGAACCGAAGGGCCGCGCTCCCAAACAACCCGATAATGCTGCTAGCTCGGCGCATGTTTCCATCCTGCGGACCGTCATTTTGCCTTTTGGGATATTAGTCACACCATGGCCGGCAAACAACCGGTGCCTGACATGACCGGTCAACATTTCGGCCGTCAACAATCGGGGATATCGACCTTTTCGACCTTGACCAAGCGTTGCAGGACGGTGAATTCGTCAAAGTCGAGGACCGCCTCGGCGAGGATCCCGTTCTCAATCAACTTCGCCTCGAATTCATAGGACGGTTCGGCGGCCGGGCTATCCAAGGAAAATGCCGCGAAACGCACGTTCCAAGCCTTCCCCGACAACAGTTCGTGGTCGCCGTTTTTTCCGTCGGTGTCTGCGGCTTCTTCGTTACCGACATAGATGACCATCAATTCGGCCCCCTCCTCGTCGGTACCGTCGAACGAATGGGCCTGCAGGCGCGTTTCGCCGGCTTTGGCCTTGGCGATGACCCAAGTAACCAGATTGGAAGGAAAGAACGTGTCCGGCGGCAGTGCCTGTTTTTGTGAACTGGGCAGCCGGTAGGTCACCTCGCCGGCGCTTCCATCCGGGCCGCGCTGAGCCGACCCGCGCGATTCCAAACGCTCGGCATTAGACCGTGAACGTGACGCGAAGGTGTAGTGCCGGCCGCCAAATGACTCCCAGCCCGTGAAATGCAAACCCTGTTCGAAGACCCGGCCGAGGTCCGTCTCGACGGCCATTCTAACGGTTTCCTCTGAAATCCACCCATCGCAGGACCGCTCCCTCAATACGCGCACGGCGCCCCGGACGTCGGCGAAACCACTGCTGCGGCTGTTTTGGATCTCCAACGCATAGAAGGCCTTATGGGCGGCCAGTTCCAAAGCGCCAGCCGAAGCGGCGCCGCTCGACAGAGCGATGACTATGACAGCGAGAAGTCCCCACGATCTTTTCATTGATGCACCATCCCTTTCCCCGGCTTGAGCCGGCGTTAGTTGTTCCGGCTCGAGCCGGCGTTCGTCACCCGGGCTAGTGCCCGGATTTTTCGTACGATAGGCCGACATCGTTCTGGCACAAAACCAATTCTTGCCCTTTTGTGTACCGCACGATATCCATCGGGCGCGGGCGAACCTGTGATTTGCCGGCCCCTTTTTCTTTTCGGCACAGACCGTTACTGCGTCCACATGCGAATACTCAGTGTATTTGGAACCCGTCCCGAGGCCATTAAAATGGCCCCGGTGATCAATGCCTTGGGTGAAGACGATGGTTTCGAATCGATCGTCTGTGTCACCGCCCAGCACCGCCAGATGCTCGATCAGGTTCTCGCCATTTTCGGTATCGAACCGGATTTCGATCTCGACATCATGCGGGCTGACCAAGACCTCGCTCACATCACCCAATCCGTCCTCATCGGCATGCTCGACGTGCTCGACCAGGCCAAACCGGACCGAATCCTGGTGCACGGGGACACGACGACGACCTTTGCCGCGGCGCTGGCCGCCTACTACCGGAAAATCCCGGTCGGACACGTGGAAGCGGGCTTGCGCACCGGCGACATCTACGCCCCCTACCCCGAGGAGATGAACCGCAAGCTGACCGACGCCATCTGCGACCTCTTTTTCGCGCCGACCCAATCGGCGGCCGACAACCTACGCCGCGAGGGCGTTGGCGAGGCGGGTATCGTCGTCACCGGAAACACCGTGGTCGACGCCCTGTTGCAAACGGTCGACACCGTGCGCCAACCCGGAGACCCCCGCGATCAGTTGCAGCGGAAATTCGATTTCCTCGACGACAGCAAACGCCTGGTCCTGGTCACCGGCCATCGCCGGGAGAACTTCGGGGACGGGTTCGAGCGGATCTGCCGCTCATTGGCTCGTATAGCCGAACGCGGTGATGTGGAAATTCTCTACCCCGTCCACCTGAACCCAAACGTACAAGGACCAGTCAACCGGATCCTCGGCGACCTGGACAGCGTGCATTTGGTCGAGCCGGCGGAATACCTGTCCTTTGTCTACCTGATGGACCAGAGCTTCATGGTGATTACCGATTCTGGCGGAATCCAGGAGGAGGCGCCGTCGCTGGGAAAACCGGTCCTGGTCATGCGCGACGTCACCGAGCGGCCGGAAGCGGTGGAAGCCGGCACCGTCGTTCTCGTCGGCACCGATGAAGACCGGATCACGTCGGAGACCGAACGATTGCTTGACGACGCCGATCATTACGCGACCATGAGCCGTGCCCATAACCCTTACGGGGACGGCAAGGCCAGCGCCCGAATTCTGGAGGCTCTTCGCCATGGACCGGCAGACTAACGAACCGTTCAACAGCGTCTGCGTGATCGGCCTCGGCTACGTCGGGCTGCCGACCGCGGCGGTCCTGGCCAGCCGCGGGCTCGACGTTCTCGGCGTCGACATCGATGAGCGGGCCGTGGCGCTGATCAACGAAGGCAAAGTCCATATCATCGAGCCCGACCTCGACATCCTGGTCAACGGTGCCGTCGCCACCGGTAAACTGCGCGCCAGCACGGCGCCGGAGCCGGCCGATGCCTTCATTGTCGCCGTGCCGACCCCGTTCACCGACGGCCGCGTCCCCGACTTGAGCTTCATCGAGGCGGCGGTCGACAGCCTGGCACAGGTTCTCAAAGCCGGCGATTTGATCATCATCGAATCGACCTCGCCGGTCGGCACTACCGAGATGGTGTCCGAAAAACTGGCGGCGGCGCGCGCCGACCTCGCCTTCCCGCATGCCGCCGGAAACGATGCCGACATCCAGATCGCCCACAGTCCGGAACGGGTGCTGCCGGGCAAGGTTTTGATGGAGTTGGTGCGCAACGACCGGGTCATCGGCGGCATCAGTCCCAGATGCGCCGAGCGCGCCGTCCAACTCTACAAGGTCGCCGTCGACGGCCAATGCCTGACGACGACGGCGCGCACCGCCGAACTGGTCAAGCTCTCCGAAAACGCCTACCGCGACGTCAACATCGCCTTTGCCAACGAGATTTCCCTGGTTTGCGAGGAATTGGGCATCGACGTATGGGAAACCCTCGAACTCGCCAACCACCATCCGCGCGTCAATATCCTCAATCCGGGCCCCGGTGTCGGCGGTCACTGTATTGCCGTCGACCCCTGGTTCATCGTCCATTCGGCACCCGAGGCGACGCCACTGATCCGCGCGGCACGCCAGGTCAACGACGGAAAGCCGGCCGCCATCGCCGACAGAATCGTTTCTGCGGCAGCGACCTACAGCCAACCGGTCATCGCCTTCCTGGGGCTTGCCTACAAGGCCAACATCGACGATTTGCGCGAAAGCCCGTCCATCGAAATCGTCGACCGGCTGGCCGACGCGGTCACCGGCGGGTTCCTTATCGTCGAGCCGCACATCTCGGCGCTGCCGGAAGCGTTCGCCGGTAAACACCACGTGAAGCTGGTTGATTTGGACACCGCCCTCGAATCGGCCGATATTATCGTCCTCCTGACCGACCATGAGGCTTTCAAGAACGTCGATGAGTCCCTACTTGAAGGGAAACCGGTTTTCGATACCCGCGGCCTTTGGCGTTGATGACACCGGCGTCGCACGGTAAGGAAAAGGCCGCTGAACGATGACCTTAGCGAGACAACAGGACCCGAGCGCATGATTGCCGAACTTGGACACTTCGCCCTGATCCTGGCCCTGCCGGTGACCATCGCCCAGTCGATCCTGTCCCTGGCCGGAGCCGAGCGGCGCAACGTCAACTGGATGGCGGCCTCCGGTCCGGCGGCATTGACCCAGTTCCTTTTGGTTTCGGTGTCGTTCGGCGCCCTCACCCACGCCTTCATTACGTCGGATTTTTCGGTTCTCAACGTTGCCCAGAACTCGCACACCGACAAGCCGCTGATCTACAAGATCTCCGGCACCTGGGGCAACCACGAGGGTTCGATGCTGCTCTGGGTGTTGATCCTGTCGCTGTTCGGTTCGGCCGTGGCGGCGCTCGGTCGCAACCTTCCCCCGAGCCTTAAGGCCCGTGTTCTCGGCGTGCAGGGCCTGATCACCATCGGCTTCATCTTGTTCATCCTATTCACCTCGAATCCGTTCCAACGCCTCGACCCGCCGGCGCTCAACGGTGAGGGCCTCAACCCGCTGTTGCAGGATCCGGGCCTCGCCTTCCATCCGCCGTTCCTCTATCTCGGTTACGTCGGTTTCTCCATGGCCTTCTCGTTCGCCATTGCCGCTCTCATCGAGGGACGGGTCGACGCCGCCTGGGCCCGCTGGGTACGGCCTTGGACCCTGGCCGCCTGGGTGTTCCTGACCATCGGCATCGGCCTCGGTTCCTGGTGGGCGTACTACGAGCTCGGCTGGGGCGGTTGGTGGTTCTGGGACCCGGTCGAGAACGCGTCGCTGATGCCGTGGATCGTCGGCACCGCGCTCCTGCATTCGGCCATCGTCGTCGAGAAACGGAACGCGCTGAAAACCTGGACCATTTTCCTCGCCATCGTCACCTTCTCGTTCAGCTTGCTTGGCACCTTCCTGGTCCGTTCCGGCGTGTTGACCTCGGTCCATGCCTTCGCCACCGACCCGGAGCGCGGCGTCTTCATCCTGGTGCTCCTGATTATCGTCATTGGCGGGTCCTTGGCGCTCTTCGCCTGGAAAGGCCCGCAGATCGGAGGCGGCGGACTGTTCCGGCCAGTTTCGCGGGAAGGGGCGTTGCTGCTGAACAATTTGATGATGTCCGTGGCCGCCGCGGTCGTGCTCCTGGGCACCCTCTATCCCCTGTTTCTGGATGCCATCGGCGGCGGCAAGGTCTCGGTTGGCGCGCCTTTCTTCAATACGGTCATTATCCCGCTGATGATCCCGATGATCGCCGCCATGGCCGTCGGCCCGTTGCTGACCTGGAAGCGCGGCGACTTGGCCGCCGCCATGAAACGCCTGTGGGTCGCCGGCGCCGGGACGCTCGCCGTCGCTTTTGCCACCTGGGCACTGGTCACAGACGGACCGATCATGGGCATCGTCGGCATGACGCTGGCCGCCTGGCTCGGCATCGGCACGCTGGTCGAGCTGGCTGAGAGGATGCGGTTGTTCCGCGAGAACTTCGGCTCTTCGCTTCGCCGTCTCGGTCGCATGCCACGCGCCACTTGGGGCATGACTCTGGGACACCTGGGGCTCGCCATCGTCATCGCCGGCATGACCGGAGACGGCAGCTGGAAGGTGGAGAACATCCAGACCATGAAGCCAGGCGAGACCATCCAGGTATCCGGATACGATTTCACCTTCGAGGGCGCCCAGAGAACCAACGGCCCCAACTACACGGCTGTGCACGGCACCTTCATCGTCAAGAAGGATGGCAAGCCCGTGGTCGTACTGAAACCGGAAAAACGCAACTACACGGTCCGCAGCATGCCGACCACGGAAGCGGCCATCCACTCCATGATCTCCGGCGACCTTTATGCCGTCATCGGCGACCCGGATGTCGAGCCCGGTTCTTTCGTCACGCGACTCTACTTCAATCCCCTGGTGCCCTGGATGTGGGCCGGATGCCTGGTCATGGTGTTCGGCGGACTCTTGAGCATCACCGACCGGCGCTACCGGGTCGGCGTTCCGAAACGCCACGCTGCCGCGAAGACCGGCGCCCCGGCGAGCGTCTAAGAGCGGCCGAGGGGACAAGCCGTTGACCGTGTTCTGGGCCGTCGCCATCGCCTTCACCCTAGCCGCCCTCGCCGCCCTGGCCTTGCCGCTTGTCGGCAAGGGAAGACGGGCGTCGGCCGAACGCTCCGCCTTCGATCTCGCGGTCTTCAAGGACCAACTCCGGGAGGTGGAAACCGACCGCGAGCGCGGCGTATTGAGCGAGACGGAGGCCGATGCGGCGCGCCTTGAGATCGAACGGCGCATGCTGGCCGCCGCCTCTGCCGAAGGCGGCGCCACGAACGGCGCCAAATCGCCGGCCATCGATCGACTGACCACCGCGGCCGTCGCCGTTGCCGTCCCTCTCTCCGCCTTCGCCATCTATTTCCAACTCGGCAGCCCGGGTTACGACGACCAACCTTTCGCCGCCCGTCCGCAAACACCGCAGCATGCCGATGCGCCCGCCGACATCAAGAAGATGGTCGAGAGCCTGGCCAAGCGCATGGAGCAAGACCCGGGCAACGCTGAAGGCTGGGCGCTCATGGCAAGGTCCTACGCCGTCATGGAGCGCTACGAGGACGCCATCGCCGCCCACCGCCGGGCCTTGAAACTGGTCGACAACGACGAGCAGCTGGCCATCGACCTCGCCGAGACCATGGTCCAGCAGGCCCAGGGCCGGGTCACCCAACAGGCCCAGGCCATCTTTCGGGAGATGCTCGGCTACAATCCGGCGATCCCGCGGGCCGCCTATTATTTGGCCCTCGCCGAAGTACAGACCGGCAATTTCAAGGGCGCCATCCAGGGCTGGACCGACTTGCTCGCCTGGTCGCCGCCCGACGCGCCGTGGCGCGGCGTCGTCGAGAATCAGATCACGCGGGCCAGGGAAGACCTGGGCGATGAGTCGATCACCTTCGAGCCTTCGGAGGCGGCAAAAAAACTGGCCAGGGCCGTTGCGGCCGCGCGGGCCGCGGCGCCGGCGCCAGCGCCACCGTCACAACCATCATCACCAACCGGCGAAGCGCCGGTCAGCGCCGGGCCGGCCATGTCCGGCGAACAGTTGCAGCAGGCGGCCGAAGGGATGTCGGCTTCCGAGCGCTCCGAGATGATCCGCTCCATGGTGCAGCGCCTGGCCGACCGCTTGAAGGAGAATCCGGACGACCTCGAGGGCTGGAAACGCCTGGCCCGGGCCTACGACGTCCTGGGCGACAAGATGAAAGCCGATTTGGCCCGCGCCCGTATCCGCGAGTTGAGCGGGCAATAACCTGTCAGGCGTCGATCGGACGCCATTCCCCCGTATCGAGAAAACGGTCGATTTGCTCAACGTAGGGCGCGATATCGAAACCGTTGGCGGCCAGCCAGTCATCGTCGTAGCTGGTATCCCGATAACGCTCACCGGGATCGCAGAGCAGCGTCACCAGCGCCCCCTTCTCGCCCTTTTCCACCATCTCCGCCATGATCTCGAGCGACCCGTAGAGATTGGTGCCGGTCGAGGCGCCGGGCAGGTGGTCGACCCGTTCGCCCAGGACCCGCATGGCGGCGAAGGTGGCGGCGTCCGGCACCTTGATCATGCGGTCGATGATTTCGGGAATGAACGACGGCTCGCAGCGCGGCCGGCCGATTCCTTCGACCCGCGACGAGGCATCGATGGTGAGGGTCCGGTCGCCGCTTTCGAAACAGTCGTAGAAGACCGAGTATTCTGGATCAACGACGCAGATACGGGTCTCATGACGGCAATAGCGCACGTAGCGCCCGATGGTCGCCGAGGTACCCCCGGTGCCGGCGCTGACCACGATCCAAGTGGGGATGGGCGCCGGTTCCCGTTTCATCTGTTCGAAGATCGCCTCGGCGATATTGTTGTTGCCGCGCCAGTCGGTGGCCCGCTCTGCATAGGTGAACTGGTCCATGTAGTGACCGCCGGTCTCCTCGGCGAGGCGTTTCGATTCCGCGTAGATCTCCGCCGGCGTGTCGACGAAATGGCACTTCCCGCCGTAAAACGTGATGGCGTCGACCTTCTCGGGCGACGTCGAACGCGGCATGACGGCGATGAACGGCAGCCCCAAGAGCCTGGCGAAATAAGCCTCCGATACGGCGGTCGAACCGGACGACGCCTCGACCACTGTCGTCCCCTCCGACACCCAGCCATTGCAGATGGTGTAGAGGAACAGTGAGCGGGCCAGCCGATGCTTGAGGCTGCGGGTCGGATGGGTCGACTCGTCCTTGAAATAGAGGTCGACGCCGGGCAACGCCGGCAAGTCGAGCTTGAACAGATGGGTATCGGCCGAACGGTTGAAGTCGGCCTCGATGATGCGCACCGCTTCGGTGCACCAGCCTCGGCAATCGTCCATTCTACCCCCTCCCGCCGATCGAACGCTTCCCTGTCCTACCCCATCACCCGCCAGCGGGCAATCGATGCCGCGGCTGGCGGAGCGACAGGAACCGGCTTATATGTGGGCCGATATAGAACGGATCGAGACGGACAACCCATGAGTGACAACTACCACGTCGTCTGCCCGGACTGCGGCGCCGCCAACCGGCTGCCGCGCGAGAAAAAAGCGGCGACCGGAAAATGCGGCAAGTGCGGCGGGCGCCTCTTCGACGGCCATCCGGTCGCCCTCGACAGCCGCAGTTTTCCGCGTCATGTCGAGAGCAACGACATTCCCGTCGTCGTCGACTTCTGGGCCGACTGGTGCGGGCCCTGCAAGATGATGGCACCCGTCTTCGAACAGGTAGCCGGCGAGATGGAGCCGGACATCCGTTTCGCCAAGGTCGACACGGAAGCCGCCCAGGATGTCGCCATGCGTTACGCCATCCGATCGATCCCGACGATCGTGCTGTTCAAGAATGGCCAGGAAATTGCACGTCAGGCCGGGGCCATGCCGGCCGAGCATTTGAAGAGTTGGATCGGCCAGCACATATAGTCGTTCCTCACGGTCTCCGGTTCCGCAATACCCGAGCCGGCGTCGTCGTATAGGCGCCGAGGGTTACCAGTAGACCGACCATCACCGTGAGCAGGGTCGCCGCCGCGGCCAGGGTGACGCCGCCGGTCCACGGCAGGCTGGCGGTGCCGAGGCCGGCCGCACCGGCGACGGCGGCGGCGATCAAGAAGCCGAGCGGCACGGCGGCTAACGCCACGAGGACGCCAAGCCACAGGAATTCCAGGATTACCTGGCCCAGCAACTGATGGCGGCGCGCGCCCAGCACCTTGAACAACACGGCTTCGTCCGTACGGGCACGGAGCCCCTGCATCACGCTGCCAGCGAGCACCACGAAGGCGGCGAGTCCGCACATGATCGCCGCCGACTTCAAACCCATGACGATCGCCTCCATGGCCAGGGTCAGTGAAGCCAATACATCGGCTACGCGAATGAGCGGCGTGTCGGGGAAGCGGTCCTTGAGGAACCTCTCCAGATCGTCCGCCCGGCCCGGTTTCGCCTTCAGGGACGCCGCGAGATTGTAGGGAATGCCCGCGAAGGTGCCAGGTGTGGCGATAATGGGGAAGTCGAGATCCAGTTGGGTCCAGTCGACAGTTCGCAGATCGACGACCGGTGCCTGACGGACCTGCCCGCCGACATTGAGTGTTAACCGGTCGCCGACGGTGAGGCCCAGTTTGGCGGCGATGCCGGCGTCAACGGAAAATCCGGCCTGGTCCTTTTGCGACGCGCCCCACGCCGCGCCATCCGGCAATACGTCTGCGAAAGACACACCCCGATCGCCGCGGATCACCCAATTGATGGACTTAGGGATAGCAAGGTCGCGTACCGCGACACCGTTGATCGCATGCACGCGCGCGTGCAGGAAGGGCACGATGCGGCGACGGTCGGTAAGCCCGGCAGCAGTCAGACCCGTGTCGAGTCGCGACGCCGTTTCCGGCTTCATGGAAAAGGCGACCAAATCCGGTGCGCTCGCGGGCATGGCCTCGTCGACGTGACGGCTGGCGGCAGTGCCGATACCGTCCAGGGCGACCAACAGCGTCATCGACAACCCGAGCGCCATGACCACGGGGCCGGTCGGCGCACCGGCCCGATGCAGGCTGCCAAGAGCCAGGCGCACAAGCGCGCTCCTGCCCTTGGCCAGGACCTTGGCCAGGCGGGCCAGCCCCAGGCCCAGGGCGAAGTAGAGCGCGGACAGGACCATTGCGGCAAGAAGGAACCCGGCGGTGAGCCCGGGCATGGGTGACACCCAGAACACCAGGGCGACGACAGCCGACAGGACCAAAACGGCACCGAGCCAACGCTTTCGACCCAACCTTCGCGGGTCATGGGAGACATTTTGACGCAACAAGACCCGGGCCTTCAAGTCGTGCACGCCCATCAATGGCCACCAGGCGAAGAGCGCCGCCACCAAAATGCCGAAAAGCCCGGCCGCCAAGAGCGGTTTGGCCGCCGGCACGGCGTCCAAGGTGAACGGCAATTGATCGGCCAAGGCAGCGGCGACGGCACCCGGCGCCAAAGCTCCCAGACCGACGCCGAAGACGGACCCGACGGCGGCGGCGGCCATAACCTCGAGCCCAAAAGCCAGGGTGACGAACGCGGGGCGAGCGCCGACGGACTTGAGGATGGCGATGGTCTCCATCTTCTCCGCCGTGTGGGCCCGCACGGCCCCGGCAATCCCGCCGCCGCCGACCAGCATGACGCCGAGGCCGATGAACAGGAGTAATACCTGGGCCATGGCCAGTGTTCGCTCGACCCCGGGGATGCCCTCATGGGCGTTGACCATGCGCCAGCCAGACCTCGGGTGAATCCGATCGATGCGGGTGAGCGCGGCTATCGCTTCGGCCCGTCCGTTGGCGCCGGCTGGCAGCTTCACGTGGGTGTAGTGATAAACCTCCGCACCCTCGTCGATGAGCCCCGTGGCCGGCAGGCTTTCGCTCAAGACGATGATGCGCGGGCCCAGGGTAAAGGCGCGGAAGGCGCGGCCGGGCTCGGAGAGAAGCACGCCCCGCAACTGATAGCGGACGCCGCCGATACGGACCATGTCGCCCGGTTCCAGGCCCAGAAGGTCATAGAGCGCCTTGTCGGCGACGGCGCCATAGTGGCCGCCCTTACGGGCGAGTCCCTGTTGCAAACCGAAGGCGGGGGATATCCGCACCGTGCCGTAGAGGGGGTAGTTCCCGTCGATGCCTTTCAGCTCGACGAGAACCGAACGACCGCGTTCCCTATCGTTGCGAAAGGCATGGGCCATTGGGCGCAGTTCGGTGGCGATACTGACCGTGCCTTCCCGTTCGATAACGGCCAGTTCGTCGAGGCTCGGCGGCCGATGGGTGAGCCTGAGACTAAGGTCACCGCCGACCGTTTCCAGCGCCCCCCGGCGCGCGCCATCGATCAGGCTCTGCGACGTCGTCCCGACCAGGGCCACGACCGCCGTCCCGATGAAGACACCGGCGGTCAGCAACCACAGGCTCCTGGCGCCACCGCGCATGTCCCTCATTGCGACGCGCAGCGCCGAGGTCAAATCGGAAAAATGCGACACTGGCCCTCCTTCATTCGCCGGCTACGACGCCTTATGCCCCGCCCGCTCCGGACAACAGATCCTCAGCCGCGGCAACGACCTCGGCGACGGTGATTTGCTTCATGCACTGGTTGTCCCGGCAATCGAGCACACTCTCCTTGGCATCGTATATGGCCAGACACGGACTGCAGAAAAGCCCCTTGAACAACGTCCGTACCCAGGCAAGCCGATAACCAAAGAGACGCGGCGTATCCGGCCCGTAAAGCACCACCGTCGGCGTTCGGGCGAAGGCGCTGAGATGGGCCGGAGCGCTGTCCACCGTGATCACCAAGTCGGCACCGGAAATCAATGCGGCCAGTTCGAGAATCGAATTCTCGCCGACCATGTCGACGAACGGTCCACCGCGAACGGCCGCCTGGATGGCGTCGGCGGTGGCGTGACTTCTTTGGGTGCCGTCGAGAACCAACTTTCGGCCCGGAAAGGCTCGGGCGAGTGCGTCGACGAGATGACACCAACGCTCGGTCGGCCATTCACGCAGGTGGGCGTCCGACTGGCTGGTCTCCGTGTTGATGACGATATAGGGAACCTCCAGCTCCGGTGCCGGCAATCCGTCGAAGAAACGGCCGAAGGGGCGGATATAGTCCTCGAGAGGCCGTTCGCTCTCAACCAGCCCGGCGACGCGGCCGATGTTGAGGAAGTTGGCGTACACCGGTTCATAGACGTTGAAGTTGGAACGGTGCGAATAGAGGCGCCCGATGGGTAGGTGGATCATGTGAAAACCAGCCCGCAGCGGCGCGCCCGAGAACAGACCGATGAGGGCCGAATAGCGCGAGAAGAACTCGAGATTGAGGAAGGCCTCGGGCCGCATGCGCCGAAGCCGGCGGATACACCGCCAAGTCCCCGACAGGAAGGACAGGGGCGAAGCCGGATCGACGGCGAGAACTTGATCGGCTCCGAAGCGTTCGAGGACCGCCCGGTTGGCCTCGAACGACAGGAAGACGACGCGGTACCCCCGCCCTTTCAATTCGTTGACCAGGGGATAGGTCAGGACCAAGCTGCCGATACCCAGGTATTTCGACAGGACCACCGTGTCCCCGTCAGGCCGTTTTTCGAACAGCCGCGACAGGGGTGCCAGCAGGCGGCACAGCGGGTTGCCCACCCACCGGTCGATGCGCCGCATGACGTCGATCCGCATGAGCAGCCCTTTACCCGGCCTCAGGCCTGCGGTGAGTGGGCCGGCGGCGGGCGAATCGCCCTTTGTTGAGTACCCCATCGGCAACCAGTATCATCGGCCCGTTCCCTTCCTTCGGCGTCGAACCCCGAACAGCGGTGCAGATGGCAGACTACGCGCTCCTCCCCCAATTCGCATGGATTTTCCTGTGGGGCGGCGGCGTCGTCTTGTCGTTCATGGGCTGGGGCTGGCTGGCTCAACGGATATCGACCGGCACCCCGCCGAACGCCGACTGGGGTCTGGCCGCGGGATGGGGCATGGCCGTGGCGACCGTCCTCGGCGGTGGGATGGCGCTCGTTCACCTGGCAACGGCGGCCGCCATCGTCGTATTCGTCGCGGCCGGTGCGGTCTACGGGACCGTGGTCCTTTGGCGGCGGCGGGCAAGCGTGAGTGTATTGTCGCCGGGGCTCCGTTGGGCGCTGGCGCTGGCCGGGCTCGGTCTCCTCGCCCGTTACGCGGCACATATTCATTACGAAGCCTATAGTTGCACCGACGACTACGTCGCCTATTTCGCCTATGTCGAGCGCCTGCTGCAGACGGGAACCCTGATCGAACCCTTCGGCTGGCGCCGCCTCGCCGCCTACGGCGGCCATACCTATCTTCAGGCTCTGATCGTTGCCGTCGGCACCGTCGAAAACGCCTATCTCATCGATCGCGGGTTATCCGTCATCGTCTGGTTCGGTCTGGTCCTTGGGCATTTCCGGAGCGCCGGTCCGCTTCGCCCGTTACACGTCGTGGTGACGGCGCTGATCACAGTAGTCATCCCGGTCCCGGTCATGAACAGCGCCAGCCACGTCACCGGCATCGTCCTGCTCGTCACGCTTTTCAGGACACTCACCCAAGTGAACGGCGGTAAGGCCGTCGTTCGCGAAACGATTTGGCTAGAGCGCATTTGAGGAACGTTGAATCAAAATTAACGGTTTTCTGATTCCCTGACC
>Ga0066187_1000111_pt1 | contig 36303 bp, 30 predicted proteins | sample WorMetexBAHAMAS1_FD_58706 | JGI IMG/M metagenome (GOLD analysis project Ga0066187, IMG submission 58706) | Marine gutless worms symbiont microbial communities from Max Planck institute for Marine Microbiology, Germany - Inanidrilus exumae... | ecosystem: Host-associated > Annelida > Digestive...
GCCAGGCCCGCCCCCGCCGCGAATACCGCGGTGAACAGGAGGAACACATTGTGCCCCATGGCCTGTACCATGTCCGGATCTTCGACCCCCGCCCGAACGATTTTACCCACCTTTGTCCGTTGAAGGACGAATTGAATAATCGAGTAGACCAATAGACCCAGTCCGATGGCGATGACCGGATATTTCAGCACGATGACGTCAAATAGATCCCAATTCCCCTGGAAGGTGGCCGGTACGGATATCACCTCGTCGTTGGGTCCCCAGACAATCCGAATCATTTCAGTGAGCACCACCATTCCGCCGAAGGTGATCAGGATCTGGAACAGGTGGGAACCGTATACTCGCCGGACCAGGACCCGCTCGATGATGATTCCCAGGATGCCGACCACAAAAAAGGCGGCAAGAATGGCCAGTGTAAAGACAAAAAGATTCTGCAGCACCGAATCCGCCGCTACCAGATTGCTGAAATACCCAAACACGCTAAACGCTACGTAGGCGCCCCAGGCAAAGCAGACACCGTGGGCGAAGTTGATGACGTCCATCAGGCCGAAGATCAGGCTCAGCCCGGAGGCGACGAGGAAAAGCATCATCCCCATGGCAACACCGGCGATGGTCAGGGTCATATAGGTTTTGAAATCCATTCCGAGAAGGGGTAGCAACCCGAGTATGATGGCCGCCGCAATGGCAACCTCCCGGCCCCTTCGTTTTATGATTGTTTCTGCCATCTGTCTTCCCCCGGATTTTCCGGGCGCTGCCCGGAAATGAAGGGTTAGTCGGCCATCTTGGAGATGCCCAGATATTTGCTCTGGAGCGTTTCGTCCGCCACCAGGTCCGTCATTGCACCGCTATGGACCACCGCGCCATCGTCCAGAATATGAAAATTGTCCCCCACACTGCTGGCCATATAAAAATTCTGCTCCACCAGAACCACAACGCTATGTTGTTTGATCCGGTTGATCGCCTCAATGAGGGCATCGATAATAATGGGAGCCAGCCCCTTGGTGGGTTCGTCGATGAGCAAAAGGGAGATGTCATTGACGATCGCCCTGGCAATGGCCAGCATTTGCTTCTGACCGCCGCTCAAATTGCCGGCCTTTGTATCCCAGAACTGTTTCAGGGCCGCGAACATCTCCAGAATTTCTTCCAGGCGCTCATGTGTTTCGTCATCCTCTTTCAGCATGGCCACCTGCATGTTTTCCTCGACGGTCAGGTCGGAGAAGATTCCCATGTGCTCCGGTACAAAACCGATCCCCATGCGGGCGATCTCGTATGGTTTTCGGTTCTGGATCTCTTTTCCCTTGTAAACCAGTTTTCCCCTTGTGGTCGGCAGGAGGCCCATGATGGTTTTCAGGGTCGTGCTTTTCCCGGCACCGTTGCGGCCCAGCAGAACCGTCACGCCGTCCGCTTCCGCCTCGAAGGATACCCCCTGCAGAATGTGGTGCTGACCGATATGGGTGTGGACCGCCTCCGCTCTTAAGATGGTGTCACTCACGTTTGGTACCTCCTCCAAGATAGGCTTCCTGTACCGCTTGGTTGCGGTATATCTCTTCGGGATTCCCATCGGCGATGAGCCTGCCCTCCTGAAGCACCATGATGGTGTCCGACAAGGACAGGATCATGTCCATTTTATGCTCAACAAGAAGCATGGTCCGCGTTCGGGTGTCTTTGATCTTCTGCAGCAGCTCCAAAATGGCGGGGACCTCTTCCTGGCTCATGCCGGCGGTGGGTTCATCCAGAAAAAGGATGTCCGACTTCAAGGCCAGGAGTATGGCGATCTCCAATTTCCGCTTCTCTCCATGGGTCAGGGCGGACGACGTGGCGTTCCATTTTTCTTCCAGCAGCACGTCCCGCAGAATTTCATAGGCTTCATCCTCGGCCTCCGGAAAATGGTCGTATCGCTTCCAGAAGTTGAATCCGAAGCCCTGTCGGGACTGAACCGCCAGGCGCACATTCTCAAGGACCGATAACAGGGGAAATATGTTGGTTAATTGAAACGAGCGCCCCATCCCCAGCTTCGTGCGCTGAGCGGGGCTCATTGACGTGATCTCCCGACCCCTAAAGAACACCTTGCCCGAAGTGGGTTTGTATTGCCCGGTCAGCATGTTGAAGAAGGTGGTCTTGCCGGCGCCGTTGGGCCCGATAATCGATTTTAGGGTAAACGGCTCCATCTGAAAGTTCACATGGTCCACGGCCACGTGGCCGCCGAAACGGATCGTCAGATCCTCCGTCGCGATGATTGCATCTGCTTTTGCTTCCGGCATATTCCCCCCGTTGGGTTTCCGCCCCATCCGCCACTTTCCGGGTATCAAATTTAAATTCCCATGAATGGACCGGGCGACAGAAAAAAGGTCCGTTTTCTTTTTTCACGCTGTTTCCTTTGGCCGCCCGATCCCATGGTATGGCATTATTTCTTATTCATGATGGGAGGTGCCGTCTCTTCCGGGCTCAGTTCCCGGATGAGTTCGGGAATGGCCCATGGGACATCCGGCTTGACCCCAAGCTTGAATGCGAACATCGACTGCAATGCCTGGTGGTCCTCTTTCCGAAAGATCATTTTCCCCTTCGGCGTCATGAAATCCATCCCCTCCATAGCGGAGATGAGCTTTTCGGTGTCGGTGGAGCCCGCCTTCGTAATGGCCGATACGATGGCGCTGGCAGCAGCAAAACCGCCGCACGTAAAAAAATCGGGTGGTTCATTGAAACGCTTCATGTGTTCGCTGACGAACCAGTCGTTCACCGGATTCTTGGGATTCTCGTAGTAGTAATAGATGGCGCCGATCATGCCTTTGAGCGGCTTCATCATCTTGAGGGCCGCCAGGACGTTGCCGCCGCTGGCGATTTCGATACCGTATTTGTCCAGACCGCTGGAAAGCAGTTGCTGGATGGGACCGCCCTTGCCGGCCCAGATCACGAACACGTATTTGGGGCTCGGTTTGTCCTTCAGGGCACCGATGATTTTCTGGACCGCAGCGGTGAAATCGGTGGCTTTGGGATCCGAATACTCCTCATGGACCACTTTCGCCCCCAGCTTTTCAGCCGCTTTCTTGTAGGCTGCCACGCCGTCCCTGCCGAATGCGTAGTCCTGGGCGATGGTGGCGATGCTGACACCGGGCTTGGCAAGGGCCACTGCGTTCGAGATGGCGTCCTGACTGGAATTGCGGCCGGTTCGGAAGATATACCGGTTCCAATTGGCCCCGGTGATGGAGTCTGCAACCGCGGGTTCCACGACCAATATTTTCTTGAACTCTTCTGCCGTGGGAAGGCAAGCCAACGCCACGCCGCTGCTGGTAGGACCCACTGCAATGTCCACTTTGTCGTCGCTGTAGAGCTTGGTGAGCAGCATCTTGGCCCGTGCCGATTTCAGCTGCGTATCTTCGACGATCAGCTTGACGTCCCTTCCGATGATTTTGTTTGTTCCCTTGGTGGCCCATTCAAGGCCCATTTTAAAACCGGTCACCTCCGCCTTGCCATATACCTCATAAGGGCCGCTCAGCCCCTGGATGATGCCGATCTTGATGGGGTCCGCGGCCATGGCCTGGGGAACTAGCAAAACGACAGCGATCAAAACCGATATGGCACCGTACACTGACAATCTTCTCTTCATTTTTTCCTCCTTCTGTTTACGGCATTGTCCGAATATGGAGAACGCCCCGTCTATGTATTTCTACCGTTTATGGCCCATTTTATAGCGCCGCGACTCCCGCATCAGAATCGTCGGCTTTCTTTACGATCGGTTTCGCCCTTAACCGTATGTTTCACGAAGGATGTTCTTCAGCACCTTTCCGGCGGCGTTTCGCGGCAACTGGTCCACGAAAACCACCTTTTTGGGAATTTTATATCTCGCCAGCCGCGTTTTCAAAACGTCGACAAGCTGCGCTTCGCTCATCTCTTCCCCCTCTTTCAGCACCACGACGGCACATCCGACCTCACCCCACTTCTCATCTGCAAGCCCGATCACGGCATTTTCCGCAACTTGCGCCACCTCGTAGATGGCATTTTCCACTTCTGCCGGATAGACGTTTTCCCCCCCGGAGATGAACATATCCTTCTTGCGATCCACGATATAAAGATCACCGTCCTCGTCCATCCGAGCGAGATCGCCGGTATGAAACCATCCGCCGTCAAATGCCGCATTTGTGGCCTCAGGCCGGTTCCAGTACGCTTTCAGCAGGTTGGGTCCCCGGATCACCAGTTCACCCACATCACCGGCCGGCCGGCGGTTCATCTGCTCATCCACCACGCGGGCTTCCACGTGGAAAAGCGGGCGACCGATGGAACCGGCTTTTTCAAGGGCCAGTTCCTTAGACAGGGTCGAGATGCTGGGGGCGGCCTCGCTCATACCGAAACCCTGCTGCAGAACGATGCCCGCATCATGATATTGCCGGACCAGGCTCACCGGTAGGGGGGCGCCGCCGCTCATGGTTACCCGGACGTTTCGGAATGCGTCGGGACTGAACTCGGGATGCTGGATCAAAAAAAGGAAGATGGCCGCCACCCCGAAAAAGAGGGTGATCCCCTCCTGGTGCAGCAGCCTCAGGGTTTCCGCCGGTTCGAAGGTCCGTTGAATCACAACGGTTCCGCCGGCATAGAGAATGGGCAGGGTGAACAGACCGATTCCGCCGATATGGAACATGGGCAGCACCGAGAGGTTGCAGTCATCCGGAGTGAAGTTCATATCCAGCATGAGGTTCAGGGCATTGTAAAAACTGGCACCCTGGCTGAGGACGGCTCCCTTTGGGCGGCCGGTGGTCCCGGCCGTGTACATGATGATATGGGGGGTGTCGAGACCCACCTCTCCATCCGCGACGGGGGGCGTGTCCGGTTGCTGTTTCAACAGCGTGTCATACCCTTTTGCTTCCGCATCCGGTGGATCTCCGATGGCGATCCCGTGACGGATCGGTGACTTCGTTTTCAGGTCCTTTGCAGTCTTTTCAAATGCGGTGTCGTACAGCAGGGTTTCCGTGCCGCTGTCATTTAGGTTGAAGGCCAGCTCCGCAGGAGAGAGCCGCCAGTTCAGGGGGACCAATATCAGACCCAGCTTTGCCGCAGCGAAGATTGTCTCGACGTACTCCGATCGATTGGTGGCGAGAATGGCCAGGCGGTCTCCACGTCGGAGTCCCATGGATTGTAGTGCATTGGCCAGACGGTTGATCCGGGAATCCAGCTGTCCGTAGCGCAGTCGCCGGTCACCGTCAACCAGGGCCACCTTTTGGGGATTTAGTTTTTTTCGCTTTTCGGGCCAGAACCCGATTCCCTGTGATTCCATTCGATGCCCCCCCGTTGGCAACTACCCGTTTCGTCCGAATACCTTATTCATCAGACCGGCCATGTTGCCCGCAAAATGGGTCACCGTCGCCAGTCCCTCTTCATCTTTTTCGGCGTCCCTTGCACCGCCGGCGCCCGCCACCCCCACGTTCCAGTAGGTGGATCCCGGCACCGTGAATCCGTTGATGAAAAACCACAAAAGGAGTTGGGAAAACGCCATGCAATGCCCGGCACGACGGGCCACCGTCACCGGTCCCCCGATCTTTCCGGAGAAGAACTTGTCGTTCCAATAGGCGACAAAGGTGGCCCTTGCCAGAAGGGCCATCATCTGAGGCACCACCGAGCTTAAGTAGACCGGAGAACCCAGGACGATCCCTTCCGCTTCCCGCATTTTCTCCATGATGGGATCGAAGTCGTCGCCCTTCAGGGTGCAGTGCCCCTTTTCCACACATTCGTAGCAGCCGGTGCAGGGGTGGATGGTTTTTCCCCTCAAAGAGATCAGTTCGGTTTCGATCCCTTTGCTCTTAAGCTCCGTGAGTGCGGTTTCAACATATTGCAGCGTGTTGCTCTTCGACCGCAGGCTTCCCGCAATACCGATGGCTTTCATGATCTCTCCTTTTTATTCCTCGATATCCTTGACGAGTACCAGTGAATGCGCCTGGCACACCACTCTGCCCGAAGATGTCTTGCAGGTGTCTCTCAGGTTGACCAGGTTCTTTTCCGGCCTCAGGCGGACGATCTGAACTTCTGCCGTAATCTCTTCTCCCACATACGCCGGGGACGATAAATGGATGTTCTGTTTTAGCCAGTTGGTGCCCCTCCCGGGCAGGCGTGTGCCGAGAAGATCGGAAAACATGCCGCTGAGCAGGGGGCCGGGAAGAAGGCATCGTTCGAATCCGGCACTTTTTGCCGCCCCCGAATCGTTGAAAAGCGGATTCCTATCTCCGGTGAGGTCCGCATACTCGGTAAGATCCTCTCGGGTAAAGGTTCGGCATGTAGACGCACGCTGGCCGATCTTAAGATGTTTCAGCGACGTCGCCCCCGGAGCCGTGGCCATTGTCTTCTCAGGACCCGGAAAACCGCCCCGCCACCCGGGCAGTTGGACCCGGGCGCTGCCTTCGCAAGCCAGGTTCCCATCGGGAAGATGGATGGTGGTCTTCAGTTGCGCCAACCCCTTCTCCCGATCAATGCCTTTCACCTCAATCACAGTGGTGATGTCGGTATCCGTATAGGTGGGATGCCGAAAGATCATCTCCTGACAGACTTGCAGGGTTCCGGGGCCGGGCAGGCCGGATCCCAGCACCCGGCAGATCGTGCTGTAGAGCATCATGCCATGGGCCACTGTTTGGCCGAAGCGGGTACGGGCGGAAAAGTCGGGATCCACATGTATCGGATTGTTGTCCCGGGTCAGGCGGGCAAAACGGTCGAAATCGCTTTGGGTGAATCGGCGAGTGAAAGTCTTGGCATCTCCGATTTCGATTCTCATGCCTTTGGCCTTGATTTACCGGTAGAAATGGCAGTTCCCGAGGGTCATGGCTACCGATGGCTCAGGTGATGATCATCCAGCTGGAACCCCATAAAATGAAATATGAATCAACTGTCAGTTATTTAGAATCAGAATCAATCGTTTGTCAAGCAAAAACATTGTACGGCGGGCTAGCTCGAGTCCGGCTGCAGTCCAAAAAAGAGGAATTCGATGATGTCGGATAGTAGGTGAGCGGGAATTTGAGGTTGCGTGTCGATGCTCCAGATGATCCATTTTAGCGCAATAAAATGGGTCAGGCCCATAAGGGTCCTGGCCATGAAAACCGCCGGCAGGCTCCGGATCTGTTTCTTCTCGATTCCCCGTTTGAGCCCCTGGATGTAGCCATGGGCAATTTTGTTGTAATACCAAATAGATACTTCTTTGCTGATAATTTCACATTCCGGGACGATCCGATATATTTTCCGATGCTGGCGGACAAATTCGAGGAACGCGAGGATCCCCACTCTTTCCGCCTCGCGCCGGTCCCGGGCCTTTAGGGCAACCCGCTGGACCTCCCGGCGCATCTGATGGTTGAAGTATTTGACAAATCCTTCGATCAGGTCGTGTTTGCTTTCAAAATGAACGTAAAAGGTGCCCTGTGCCACGCCCGCTTCCCGTGTAATCTCAAATATGTTGGCTCGGTTGATGCCGTTTTCCCCGATGACCTTCTCAGCGGCCTGAAAGATCGCCTGCCTTGTTTTTTCACCTTTGGTCATCGGCTCCTGGTCTTCCTGATGCAGGTCGACCGGTTCCGGAATGGAGAGGGGATCCCATCCCTTTGGCTTTTCCCAGTCTGCTGGACCGCTGACGCCGGATATGGCAAAGTCGGTGATCAAATCCACGATCTGTCCCTCTTTTTGACCTTCTTTCCGGGTCTGCCAGTCCAGGGAGTGGAAATAGCAGATACCGATCAGTCCGTAGGCGATCATGTTGGGATCCAGTGAGCGGATGTTTCCCGCCTGGGCCTCTTTCCGAAAAAAATCCCGGAAATAGCGCGCAATGGCTTCGTAGTAGGCGATGGTCAACCGGTCGATCAGCTCCGATTCGCCCAGAATCACATGAAACGCCAGATTGTCCCGGGTGTGGCCGAAAAGCAGCCGGATCATCTCCTTTAGGCGCTCTGCAAAGGATCCCCCATCCATTGGAACCGATTCTGTCCGTTCCATGAAGCGGGAGATGATCCGATCGTTCAATTCCTGGAACGCCTGCTCCTTGTTCCTGAAATACTGGTAGAACGTCCCCATGGAGAAACCGCAGCGCCTTGAAATTTCGGATACGGAAGCGCCATAATAGCCGGTGGATTTAAACACGTCGTGGGCGGCATCCAGGATGGCCGCCCGGGTGGCCATCCCTTTGGCTGTCCGGGTTCTTTTTTTTCCTTTTTTAGGGGGGGCGGGCGCCATAAATGAATTCCTGAATCAACTATCAGTTTATGTCCCTATAATATATAATAGTTTGGAGATCAAGATCATTCGATAATGGAACCGGTTCCCCGGGTTTCATCGTGAATCCGCCTTTGAACCTCGCTGGCTGTTGTTTTCGGAACTTCAGCGAGAATCTCCACCTGCTCTCCAAATCTTGCCTCCACCACCTTGGCACGCATCCGCATCAGCAGCCGGCGAACACCGTTTTCATGGGCATATGGGAGCGTGATCCGAATGGATTGAGTCGGAACCACTTGTTCCATCGGCAATTCATTTAGCGCCCGTTTCAAGGTACCGGCATAGGCTCGGACCAGTCCCCCGGTTCCCAATTTGATACCGCCGAAATACCGGCTGACCACCGCGGCCACTTCTCCGATTCCCTCCTTTTGCAGCAGATGGAGCATCGGTTTTCCCGCGGTTCCGCCGGGTTCGCCATCGTCGCTCATGCCGACCGGGGTGCCGTCAACGGGTGGACCGGCCACAAAGGCCCAGCAGTGGTGTCGGGCCCCGGGATGGCGGGTCCTTGCCTTTTCGATGAATGCCCGGGCCTCATCCGCTGTGCCGGTTTTTCCTACGGTCGCGATGAAACGGCTCCGTTTGATCTCCATCTCGGCACCGACCGTTCGAGCCGGGACAGGGTAGGCTTTGTCGGGTTTCATAAAAGGTCAGCTCCCATTTTTTCGCGGCCCTTAACCGATTTTATAACGGGTTAACTTTTCATAAAGGGTCTTGCGGGAGATACCGAGGCTATGGGCGGTACGGCTTTTATTGCCGTTGCATTTTTCAAGGGTGGTCCGGATCAGGTCCCGTTCCATGTCGCGGATGGTCGGGCCTTTTCCCACGGTCTCGCCGTCCGCTTCTTTATTGCCGGTTAAAGGGGAATGATCCATACCCTGCAAAAGGGCCCCTGGAAGATCTACCGTGGCGAGCTTTTCCTTTTTGGAGAGGATGACCCCCCGGGCCACATAGTTTTTCAACTCACGGATGTTTCCCGGCCACTGATATCGAGCCAGCACCTCCATTGCGTCGGGCTCGATGCCGGTTATCGGCTTTTTATACTGCCGGGCATAGCGCTTAATGAAATGTTGGACCATGGCGTAAATATCTTCCCTGCGATCCCGCAGCGGAGGCACCTGGATGTTGATCACTTCGATGCGGTAGAGCAGGTCGCCAAGGAATCTGCCCCTTTCGATCTCCCTTCTCAGATCGAGATTGGTGGCCGCGATGATGCGGACATCCACCTGTTTTGACGTCGCGCCGCCCACTGGCTCGAAGGTTTTTTCCTGTAGAAAGCGAAGCAGTTTGGTCTGCAGCCGCAAGCTCATATGACCGATTTCATCCAGAAACAACGTGCTTTTGTCGGCCATCTCCAGGCGTCCCGTGCGGTCATCGGCGGCACCGGTAAACGCCCCTTTGACATAACCGAAAAGCTCCGCTTCCAGGAGGTTCTCCGTTAGAGCCGCCGAATTGATGCAGACCATATCCCGCCCATTGCGGTGGCTTTCCGCGTGCAGGGAACGCGCCAGCAGTTCCTTGCCGGTTCCCGTTTCTCCGCAGATCAGCACCGATGCATCGGTGGGGCCCACCGTCCGTACCATTTCGAAGATATCGATCATCTTCGGGCTGTCTCCGATCATGCCATGAAAGGTGTCCTCCTCCCGGACCAGCCGTTTCAGCGAATTGAGTTCCCTGGAGATCTCCCGCTCCCGAATGGTTTTATCGAGAACGATGGACAGTTCCTCGTAATCCAGCGGTTTGATAAGGTAATGGGTCACTCCCTCTTTCAATGCCTGAACCGCCGATTTGACCGTTCCATAGGCGGACATGATGATAAACGGCGGCGCTTTCTTAACCGCGTTCATTCTTCGGTAGAGTTCCAGTCCGTCCATTCCGGGCATTTTGAAATCGGAAAGCACCGCATCGATGTTCACATCCCCGTTGTAGGCCTCAAGCGCTTCCTCACCGCTAGTTGCCTGGAGAACCCGATACCCTTCATCGGTCAGGATGGCGGACAGCACTTTCAGGCTGTTCACGCGGTCGTCAACTGCCAGAATCGTTTTCATTTGTGATATCCCCGTTGGGTTGGGAGTAACTATTTGTGATCGGCAGCTCGATGATGACAGAGGTCCCCCCGCCTTCCTGGCTGGTGATTCGGATCTGCCCCTCGTGGTTTTCAACGATACCGAGGCTCAGCGGCAACCCCAGCCCGGTACCGGTATCTTTTGTACTATAAAAGGGGTCGAAAATGTTCTTAAGCTGCTGCACCGGAATTCCGGATCCGTTGTCCTCAATCGTCAGTCGAATGATACGGATTTTGTCTTCTTCAGCCACGCTGTTCAACACCTTTGACGAGAAGGTCACATCACCGCCATCCGGCATCGCGTCCATGGCGTTGATCAGAACATTCACCACCACCTGTTCGATCTGGTGCGGGTCCACATGCATGAGGGGAATATCGGGCCGGAGCTGATTGTGAAACCGGATCAGCCGCTCTTTCGCCCGCTCCTCGAAAAGATGCTGGGTGGCGACCATCAGGCGATTGATATCGGTGGGCACCGGTTTTGGCTTCGATTGCCTCGCAAAGAGTAAAAACTCGGAGACAAACTGGTTGAGCCGGTCAATCTCCTCGGACACCAGGCGGGTATACTCTTCTACCAGCCGGTCGTCTGACCGGCGCCGTTGAAGGTGGACGATGGCGCCTTTCATGGCGTTTAGAGGATTGCGGATCTCGTGGGCTACCCCAGCGGATAGCCTTCCCAGGGAGATCAGCTTTTCCGAGCGCACCAGTTCGTTTTGCACGTGTGTCAAATTTTTTACCATCCGGTTGAAGGAGCGGGTCAAATCTCCCAGTTCGTCTTTTGACTGGATGGGGATCTCGTTACCCGGGTCCCCGCCGGCGATGCGGTCGGTGGCGCGCACCAGATTGCGGACCGGTCTGAGAAGGAAATAGGTCAAAAGGGTTACACCGGCGATGGCGAAGATCAGGGTGACGGCCACCGTCTTAATCACACGGCTGCGAATGGCCAGGGCCTCTTTCCGGTATTCGTCGGTGGTGATGGTCACCGCCAGGGACCACTTCATGACGGGGATAGGTGCAAAGGCGGCCACCTTATCCTGGCCTTCGAAAAGATAGGGTTTCCAGCCGCTGGCACCCGTCATCATCTCGAGTACCAGTTCCCTGACGCTGGAGTTTGGGTAATTGTTAAGATGCAGTGCAAAGGGAGCAAAACGCGGATGAGCGATGACGCTTCCCTTTTCGTCCACCAAAAACGCATATCCCCGTTCCCCGACCTGAATTTTTTTGACCATTCTGATGATCTTTTCATAATCGAGGTCGATGATGACCACACCAGAAAATTCCTTGAGACCACTGAAAATCGACCGGGCCCAGTGGATGACCCGTCCGTTTTCAGGCGGCGACCGGCGTATCACGGAAACGGATGTGCCGCTTTCTCCGGTTTGCCGCACCTTTTGGAAAAGATCCGTATCGCCCAGTTTCGACAGGGTTTTTACGCTACCCTTCCGGTTCACTTTGACCAGTTCCCGGCCGGTGGGATCGAGATAACGGATTTGATAATAATAGGGGGTCCGGGCGATGAAATCGGAAAACAGCCGAACGGTGTTCTCCCGGTTGAACTCCGCCTCGGCGTCGAGGCGGAAGGCCCGCGCGTTGTGGTAATCCTCCAATACCGGCAGACTCACAATGGTGGCGAGATCCTGCCGGATGTCGTTAAAAATATCGTTGATCTCGCCGGCTGTGGCCCGAACCTGTACCATCTGCTCGTGGCGTACCAGGCGATCCACCCGATCCACCGAAGCCTTGAAGGAAAAATACCCCACCACCGCAATGGGCAGGCAGACCAGCGGCAAGATCAGCACCAGCAGCTTGAGGGATATGGAAAATCTGAATTTCATGCTGCCTCATTATGAAAGCCCGATATTTTATGTCAACGGAAAAAGGATAAGGGCGGTGTGACGACATGACGCGACCGGAATCGGGCCAAACCCCCTTGCGAAGAAATGCCGTCATTGCTACATAGTGCCCATCCATAAATGGTCTTTTTCCGCGATATCGGCGTCGGATGCCACGATTTAGCTCCTCGAAATAGCGGGCTATTCCTCCGGGTTAAATCTGACCTCCTCCTTGATCTCACGAAAAAATCCCTATTTCTGGACGGACACTAGATAGCCATGTAACATGGGTGCACTACCAACCGTCAACTTTCAGCTCTCCCGCAAATTGGGAAGATGGCGACGGCGGTCATGGCCGAAGGACAAATGGATGACCAATTTTACGATCCGGACGATCTTCCGTAGCGGCGATGCGGACCGGAAGAGACATGCGAAAGGTGGCCGGCGCTTTCTCGCCTTGATCATATTGGGCATGGGATTGTGGGGTTTTGGGGCGCCTTTGGGATCTGCGCTTTCATCGGATGACGAGATCGTTTTGGGAGCGGCCACATCCCTGGGTTTTCTCGAAGGGCGGGAGAGCCTTGCCGCTGCAAAATTGGCTGTGAGCGAGATCAATGCGAGGGGCGGCGTTCAGGTGGGCGGCAGGAGTCGGCGTCTTAAGATCGAATCGGTGGATCTGAAAGGCGCCATGCCGGGCACTCCCGTCTCCCATGCTGTGGACAGTCTTGAGCGGCTTATCGTCGAGAAAAAGGTCCATGCCCTGGTGGTGGGGCCCTTCCGCTCCGAGGTGCTCCTGGCTGCCATGGATCTCATTGCCGCGAAACGGTTACCCATGCTGGGCGCCATTGCCATGTCTCCCGCCTCGGATGCCAAGATCCTCAAAGATCCCAGGTACAAGTATATCTTCCGGGTTTGTCTCAACGCCAAATACCTGGTGGATTACCTTATCGACACCATGAAGCACTTAAAGGCGCGGTACGGTTTTACACGGGTCTACATGATGAACCAGGATGTGGCCTGGACCCGCACGGCAGCCTCCCTGCTCATCCGGCTCTATTTCGACCGTGCCGGGTGGGAGATTTTGGGTGTCGACCACTATCCCTCGGGCGCCGCCGATTTTTCAAAAGGGCTCTCTGCTGCGGAAAGCAGTGGGGCGCAGGTGATTTTACCGCTTTTTGATATGCCGGCCAGCGCCCATCTGGTGAAACAATGGCACGCCATGGAACCCAAAGCCCTGCTTTGCGGTTTTATCTCTCCCATGGTGGGCCCGGGCGCCTGGGAGTCCTTTCAGGGCAAGATCGCAGGTTCCCTCAATGTCATATTCGAACTGGGCAACATCCCTTCTACCCGGTGGGAACCGGCCGTCCGTTTTCACCGGGCCTATCGGGAACAATACGGCCGGGAGATCGAATCGGGTCACGGGCCCGCACCTGCCTATGAATCGGTCTATATCCTTGCCGAGGCGATCGAAAAAGCCGGAACCCTCGAACCCGACCGGATCGTGGAGGCCCTTAAAACCACCGACCGCTTGGGGGTGATGGGCCGGGTTCGGTTTCATAGGGGACATCAGGCTTATTTCGGAGATGACCCCGAGTCGGAATCACTGGCGTGCATTTTTCAATGGCAGAAAGACGGCACCCGAAAAATCGTTTTTCCGCTCTCCATTGCAGAGGGCGAGATCGAGCTTCCGGCCCGTCAGGAATGATACCGCCACGGATAGAGGCGGTTATCCACGGCTATTTTGACAAATGGTCGGCCTGCTTTTTCATCTGGAGAAGCTGCCGACGCATCTCATCCAGATCCATTCCCAATGCGTCGATTTGTAAGCTCAGTGATTGTTCACTGGATTCGAGCCACCTCATTTCTGAAATCATCCCCGCCAGCACTCGTTCTTGACCGGGCCCGATTTGAGCAACTTCTTTTTTCAGGTACCCCATCTGTTCTAGCACATCGGTCAACTCGTGGCGCAGGGAATCCCGTTTTTCCGTCAGGCGGTTTATTTCCGCTGACAATTCGTGGACATGGGATTGCAAACCCATGAGATAGGCGGCTTTAAACGACGCTTCTAAATCCGGCGGGCAGACATTCGGGTACCCCATTCCCTTAGCACCGGTCGTCCGGCCGTTGCTGGCGGTGCAATATCGCTCAAGGCCCTGTCGCCGACCCTGCTCATACCGTGCCATATCCGGGGGTACACCTTCATTCTGGCAACGCAACCTCCGGGAAAGGCTGCTGTCCATTCCCTTGCCATTCTCACCCTCTTCGTAGCCGAGTTTCCGCCAATCGGTTTGAAGGCATGCTTTTTTGGCAGGGGAAGCACAGCCGGCCAAAAAAATCAGCCCGAGTATCATCGACATCCATTTCAAATTTGAAAATCCGCCTTTCTTTCCAATACTTGCCATTGTGGCTTCCTTTTCTCTAATGCGTTACGGTACGGGCATAATATCAAAGCATGGCGTTTCCATACCGTTGCGTGGACCTGTGTGCGTTGACAGGCGCCTGATTGTATCAATCCTTCAACGCCGCTATCAACGTCTATTTTTACACGCCAACATAAGGTGGACGGATTTTTGATTCTTTTTAAATGACCTGCCTCCTCCGCAAACCCATTTTTATATGAAGCATCCTTCGGGTCATCATTGCCGGGACGCGACACGCGTGTCTGTCCGGAAACGACCCTTTACTCGATAAAGGTCTCGAGATGTTGCGAGGCGTGTTTCCATGGGCGAAACGATTTGTTACCTTTCGTAACATATGTATAATCAATTGATATAATAAATAATTTATTCAGATTTAGCTCATGATTGAGATCTTTAACCGACCATATGTTTCGAAAAGAAACACTCCTTCCTTTCCGGTTTTTCTTTCCATTATGGATATTTCATATAATTACGGTAGGATAAATGACATTCACCCGTCCGGCATGTCTTTTGCATTTTCATTCGCGAACTGAGCTTCATGCGACACAGTTTCCCATGGTTCATTTGGCCGCGTCCCATCCCTGACACGATGGGCGTAAATTTTAACAGACGGCGATACAGGTGCCGAAAATCTAACGCGTGTCATTCAAGAATCCCGATTTTTGTAAAGACACGAAAAGGAGGAAAAAAATGATGAAGAAACTTTGGCTGCTGGGTGTGGTATTGGCGGTTGCCTGCTTCGGGTTGACCCCCATCGGAACGGTTCATGCTGCTGAACCCGTCGTGATCAGCGTTCCCACTTCCACCGGATTTCTGGAGGGCAAAGAGGCACTTAAGGCCGTCAACCTGGCCGTGGAAGAGATCAACGCCGCCGGCGGCGTAATGGTGGGGTCGGAGAAACGACCGTTTAAAGTGGAGTCCATCGACATTCGGGATGCCGCACCCGGCGTGCCCGTTCCCGAAGCGCTTTTAGGCCTCGAGAAGATCATCCTCGAAAAAAAACCGGCCGCCCTTGTTGTGGGCCCTTTCCGTTCGGAGGCCTTGATGGCGGGCATGGACATCATTGCCAAGTACAAGGTGCCGCTGCTCGGCACCATTGCCATGTCTCCGGCGTCCGAAGCCAAAATCAAAAAGGAACCCGAAAAATATAAATACATTTTCAGAACCTGTCTTAACGCCAAGTTCCTGGTGAAGTATCTTGCCGGAACCATGTCATTTATCAATAAACAGTTCGGTTTCAACAAGGTTTACGTCATGCATCAGGATGTGGCATGGGCGCGAAAAACCGCAGAGATCACCAAAAAAGTGTTTTTTGACAAGGCCGGATGGGAAGTGGTGGGGCTTGAAGCCTTTCCCACCGGCACGTCCGATTTCTCCTCTGCTCTGATGAAAGTCAGGGCCAAAGGGGCTCAGGTGATCCTGCCGATCTTCGACATGCCCCAGAGCGGTACCCTCGTCAAGCAGTGGAATGCCATGAAGGTACCGGCCATTTTGGGCGGCTTCATCTCCCCCCTGGCCGGTCCGGGCGCCTGGAAAACCTTCGACGGCAAGATCGGCGGCGCGATCAATTGTAACTTCGAAATGGGCAGCGCCGTGACCTCAGACAAGGTGGCCAAGTCCAAAGCCTTTGGGGAAGCCTATGAAAAACGTTGGGGCGCTCCTATTGAGGCCGGCCACGGCATCAGTCCCTCCTACGAGTCCGTTTATATTCTGGCAGAGGCCATCGAGCGTGCCGGCAGCCTGGACGCGGATGCCATCGTGGCGGAGCTGAAGAAAACCGACCGTGCCGGTGTGATGGGACAGATCAAGTTCGATGAGGGTCATCAGGTGGTCTACGGCATGGATCCCGCCAAAACAGCCATTGCAGCCGTACTGCAGTGGAACAACGACGGTTCGCGGACCATCGTGTTCCCGCCCTCGGTTGCCGATGGGCAGATCCAGCTGCCGACCGGTTTGAAATCGATGAAGTAAAACCAAAACTCTACAATTGGCCTGCCGTTCCTTTGATCCCGGGTATTCGCGTGGTCAGGGGGTTGGCAGGTCAACCCTAAACCGGAGAGACCGATCCATGCTAATCGGTACAACCATTTATGCACTGATCAATACGGCCATCCTGTCCCTTTTGGCCATCGGATTCAACCTGACCTTCGGCATCAGCGGCATTGCCAACTTCGCCTACGGCGCGTTTTACGTGCTGGCGGCTTACGGGATCTGGATGATCTTAAACGCGTTTCAACTGCCCTACCTGGTGGCCGTTGCCGCTGCCGTCGTCGTTAACCTGATCCTCGGGGCCCTGATCTACCGCTTCGTCCTGCTTCGCGTCAGGGGGCAGGCCCTTTCCGAAGTGATCGCCACCTTCGGGATCGGCCTCGCGATACTGGAGCTGTTCCGTTATTTCGGCCTGGTGGGGTTCGAGTACAACCTGCCGGTGTTTTCCGACAAGAGCTTTATCATCGCCGGCACTTATGTCGATTTCCAGCGTATCGCCATTCTTGTATTCAGTGCGGTCCTGATACTGGCCCTGTGGTTTTTTACCCATCATACCGCCATCGGTTTGGCGTTTCGTGGAATCGCGCAGGATGAACGCACCGCCTTGACCTTTGGCATCGATTCGGACTGGGTCGCCACCCTGAGCATTTCCATGGGGGCGGGCCTGGCCGCACTGGCGGCGGTTTTCGTTATCCCGCTGGGGAGTATCTCACCGGGCGAAGGGTACGACGTGCTGATCAAAGCCCTTGCGGTGTGTATCATCGGCGGTCTCGGAAGCACCGGTGGCGTCATTGCGGCAAGTTTTATCGTCGGGTTTGCAGAAAGGTTCACCGATACCTATATCGGGTCCCACTGGACGATGATCGTCAGCCTTGCCGCCATCCTCATCGTCCTCACCGTCAAACCATCCGGTTTGTTCGGTAAACAGAAAGAATTGGAAGAAAGGATCTGATAACCGTTGAAAAAGAGAAAAGAGAGGATTGACCGGGGCATCAAGGTCCGGTCCGGTGATATTTTTGCGCTGTGCTCATGGCGGGAGATGCTCTATCTGGCGGCTCCCAGGCTGTTTCCGGTGGTGCTGTGTCTCGTCCTGCCGCTTATGTTGGGTGTTTACTGGCAGAAGGTACTGCTGTCGGTGGCGGTTTTTGCCCTTTTGGCCATCAGCTGGGACATCCTGGCCCAGACCGGCATGATCTCTCTCGGCCAGGCACTGTTTTTTGGATTGGGCGCCTATTTCGCAGGTGTGCTGAACCATTACTTCGGGCTTCCCCCCATCGTGACCCTTCCGGTGGCCTCCCTTCTGGGGGGCCTGGTATCCACCCTATTGCTCCTGCCGGTGCTGCGGCTTCGGGGCATCTATTTCTCCATGGTCACCCTCATCATTCCCCTGATGCTGGTGCGGGTCATCGAAGCCACCAAGGTGTTCGGCGGCACGGAAGGCTTGAGCGGCATGACGCCGCTTCCGTCGAGATGGGTCGAGCTGTATCTCGTCATGGGCGTCCTGCTCATCGTCCTTTTCAGTTTCCGGAGGATGATGGACTCGGACTACGGACTGGTATTGAAGGGCATCAACGATAACGACCGTTCCGTGATCAACGCCGGGATCAATATCTACTGGTTTAAAACCCAGGCGCTTTTCATCGGCGGTGCCATTGGTGCCTTTGCCGGTGCGTTCATGACCCACGTTTACATGTTTGTGGGCATGCCGGTATTTGCCCTGGATTACTCCATCCTGCCTATTGCCGCAGCAGTGGTCGGCGGCCCCGGCACCCTTGCGGGTGCAACCTTCGGGGCCTTTGTGCTGGTTCCCCTGTCCGAGGCGCTGAGGGGATTCGGGGGGCTGCGCATCGTGCTATACGGTCTGTTTCTGGTGATCTTCATCGTGGCCCTCCCGGAAGGGATTTTTCACTATATTCAGCGTAAATATCACCAGTTCGAGAGGTGGGTCGAGGTGGAGAAATGAGCGATACGCCAGTGCTTAAAGTGGTCGATCTCGGTAAGACATTCGGTGGCGTCAGGGCGCTTCATCAGGTCAGCTTCGAGCTGAAACCGGGAGAGTTGATGGGTGTCATCGGACCCAATGGATCGGGGAAAACCACCCTGGTGAACCTCATCACCCGGTTTGTCAAACCCTCGTCCGGGGCGGTGTTCTTCAAGGGCGGCAAGATCAGCCATCTGCCGCCCCACAAGATTGTCCGGCTGGGCATTGCCCGGACCTTTCAAATGGTAAAGCCATTTTACCAGCTGCCGGCCTATAAGAACATGATCATCCCCCTTTACTCTCCACGGATGAAGCAGCTGGCCGGCGGCAAATACGGAGACCGGGATGCAGTGGCGCTGGATCTTTTGGAAGAAGTGGGATTTGAACGGGATGCGTTTGTGGCCTACAAGGTGGCCGGGGCGCTGCCCCAGGGATACCTCAAGCGGTTGGAATTGGCCAAAGCGATCGCTCTGGATCCGGATCTGTTCATCCTAGACGAACTGTTCTCCGGGCTGAGCCTGGCGGAGGTCGCCACCATCGTTCCCATCATCGAAAAGCTCCGAATGGCCGGCAAGACCATTATTATGATCGAACACCGCTTGAAAGAGCTGTTTCGGATTGCAGACCGCGTCATCGTCATGAACTATGGAGAAAAGATCGCCGAAGGCGATGCCACAGACGTGATGGAGAACGAGGCGGTCAAAAGCGCTTATCTCGGCGTCGAGTAAAGGAAAAGCAACGTATGCTTGAAGTCAATAACTTGATGGTGTTTTTTGAAAACGCGCTGGCGCTCAACGGGTTGAGCCTGGAGGTGAGGGAGGGGGAAATCGTCGGCCTGATCGGTTCCAACAGCGCCGGGAAGACGACATTGATGAACACCGTGTCTGGGCTGATCATCGACATGCGGATCAAGGAGGAGCGAAAAGGCGGTCAGCGCATTACCGTTTACGGGGATATCATTTACAAAGGCAATGAGATCACCGAAACCCCGCCGGACCAGCGCGTGAGGGAGGGCATCGTCCTTTCCCGGGAAAGGCATCCGGTTTTTCCCGAAAGCAGTGTAATGGAAAATTTCAAGATCGCCGGTTACCTGAGAACCAAAGCGGAGATCGAGGAGGTACTGGAATTCGTTTTCCGCCTCTTTCCACCGCTGGTCAAACTGAAAAAGCGCAAAGCGGGCTTTTTAAGCGGAGGGGAACAGCAGATGCTGGCCATCGGCATGGCCCTGATCGTGAAACCCAAACTCCTGCTATTGGATGAACCGCTCCTGGGGCTGAGTCCCATGATGCAAAAAGCGGTGGTGGAGGCAATCGTCACCCTCAATCTGGAATCGGGAATCACGGTTTTGCTCAGCGAGCAGTTTGCAAGACCGGTCCTGCCGGTGGTGGATCGGGCCTACGTGGTGGAAAACGGCATGCTGACGCTGTCGGGCACCGGCGCCGAGTTAATGAACAATCCTGAAATCAAGGCCGCTTACTTTGGGGTTTAACGAGACAACATGAAAAAAGATCGCAATCTGTTTTCCACTTTTGAGGCTGTGGCCGACGTTCGGCACCGCCATTCCGCCGTTATCTATCTGGGCACCCGGTATTCCTATGAGAAGTTAAAGGAGATGGCGGAATGCTTTGCCGCCGCATTGCTGGACAATGGTCTGAAACCGGGTAATCGTGTGGTGATTTACGTACCCAACAGTATTCAGTGGGTGGTGGCGTGGCTGGGAATTCAGCGTGCCGGAGGCGTTTGTGTGCCCATTACGCCTATCTACACCCCCCGGGACCTTTCCTATATCGCCAACGACAGCGGGGCGGAAGCCATCGTCTGCGCGGACACCAACTTCGGATACGTCAAAAAGGTGCTCCCGGATACCGATCTTAAAATGGTGGTGATCACCAAGATGGCGGAACTGCTTCCCCCTTGGAAGCGATATTTTGGATTGCTGTTCGATGTGATCCCCAAAGGGAAAATCGCCCTGGGAGAGGGGATTTTCTCTATGCGGACCCTTTTGTCCCGGTACCGCGGCAAAAACGGTGACCTGCCAGAAATTTCCCATGGCGGGAACGATATCGCAGAAATTCTCTACACCGGCGGCACCACCAAGCATCCCAAAGGGGTGCCCATGTCCCACGATCTCTTCCTTTCCTCTGCAGATGAACAGATCCGCATCAGCGAACCCCTGTTCCCAGTGGAGGAGAATGTGATTATGGGCAATGCCCCGCTGTTTCACATACTGGGTCAGACCTGCAGCCTGGCCACCCTACTGGTGGGCGGCACCCTGATGCTCCTTCCCAAAGTCAACCTGGACGCGGCCTTTGACGCCATCCATCGTTTCGGCGCCCGTACCATGATCGGTGTTCCCACACTTTACCGGATGATGCTGGAACACGACCGCCTGGACCAGTATGATCTTTCATCGGTGGACTACTGGTTCAGCGCCGGAGATGTGCTGCCGGTTGACGTGGGGAAGCGCTGGAAGGAGCGGTTCGGCAAAACCATTTACCAGGGATACGGTGCGACCGAAACCTGCGGCGGGATTACCATGTGTCCTACGGATGTGGACAATCCTCCCAAAAGCATCGGTCGCGTGGTGGCCAGCAAAAAGGTGAAGATCGTGGATCCCGCATTTCTCAAGCCGGTCAAGCCAGGAGATCCCGGTGAATTGCTCGTCACCTCCAGATTTATGGTGGACAGCTACCTGAACAAACCGGAAGAGACCGCCGAAGCCTTTATCGAACTGGACGGGGAGAAATGGTACCGGACGGCGGATATCCTCTCCATGGACGATGCGGGCAATTTTTACTTCGTAGACCGGACCGTGGATACCATCAAGCACAAGGGTTACCGGGTTTCCGCATCAGAGATCGAAACCGTGCTCCAGGATCACCCGGCGGTGGTGGCCACCTGCGTGATCGGCGTTCCAGACGAGAAGGTGGGGGAGCGGATCAAAGCCTATGTGGTCCTGAAAGAAGATATCAAGGGGATTACCGGTTACGAATTGATCAAATATTGCCGGCAGGCCATGGTTTCCTACAAGGTTCCCCAGTACATCGAGTTTCGCGATATGCTGCCAAAATCAAAGGTCGGCAAACTCCTTCGCCGGGAGATCCGGGATGAGGAGAAGCGGATGAAAGACCAATAGTCGAACACTTTTTTTCAAAGGTCATAGAAGACGATCAACACACTGGACAGGTAAGAATACATGGATTTTACGCTCAGTAAGGAGCAGCAGGACATCGTCAAGGCCGCACGGCGGTTTGCCAAAGGAGAGTTTCCGGACCGCGCCCTTGAATTCGATCGTGAGGAGACGTTCGATCTTACGATCTGGAAAAAGGCCTGTGATCTGGGTTTTGTCGGCGTATTCATCGACGACGCATACGATGGGGCGGGTTACGGTTTTTTCGAGCATTGTCTGATCAACGAAGAGTTCTGGGCCGTCGAACCCGGGATGGCCATGCAGATTCTCTCCTCCACTTTCGGCGCCGAACTGGTGCTGCTTTTCGGTACCGAAGCACAAAAACAATCCCTCTTGCCCAAGCTGGTGGCCGGTGAGGCGATTGTGGGCACCGCCATCACGGAACCGGATGCCGGGTGTGATGTGACGAGTGCCGTAACCACCGCCGTTCGTGAAGGGGATCAGTGGGTGATCAACGGTACCAAGATGTTCGCCACCAACGGAAACCTGGCCGACGTGCTTTTGGTGTTCTGCCAGACCGATCCTGCCAATGACAACCGTCACCGCCGCTACAGCTTCTTCATGGTGCCGACGGACACAAAGGGTTACAGTGCCGTTAAAATCCGGGGGAAGATGGGGATCCGTGCTTCCGACACCGCCGAAGTATCCCTAAAAGATGTTCGGGTGCCGGCGGAGAACCTGCTGGGTACCGAGGGGGATGGATTTTACGAACTTATGGCCTTTTTCAACCGGACGCGACTTCATATCTGCGCACAGGGTGTGGGCCTGGCCCGTGCCGCACTGGAGGAGTCGATCCGGCACACCAAAGGACGCCGGCAGTTCGGCGCGTCCCTTGCCTCCTATCAGGCCACCCAGTTCAAGATCGCCGAGATGGCCACCAAGATCCGTGCCGCCCGGAACCTTTACTATGAAGCGGCATGGTGGGCCGACCGGGGGAAATTGGACCACACCCTTGTTGCTATGGCCAAGTGGTATTCTGCCAGGATCGCCGTGGAATGCGCCGACGAGGCGGTCCAGATGCACGGGGGATACGGCTATATCGACGAATACAAGGTGCAGCGGCTCTACCGGGACGCCAAAATCCTCGAGATATACGAGGGCACCAAGGAGATGGAGAAAACGATCATCGCAGGAGCGCTGCTGGGCAAGTAGCGCGATATTACTTTTTCAGTGCCGCCAGGGTTTCTTCCGGCATCTTGAAGGAGTGTTCGGGACCCGGGAAGGTGCCGTCCATCACCTCTTCCCTATAGGCCGCCATCGCCTCCAGGATGATCGGCCGGATTTTTGTGTACTGTTTGACGAATTTTGGGACGAATTTATCGAAAAGCCCCACCATGTCATGGGTGACCAAGACCTGTCCATCCACGTCGGATCCCGCGCCGATACCGATCACAGGAACCTCCACCGCCTCTGCCACCAGTTTGCCCAAAGGGGCCGGGACCGCTTCCAGGATCATGGAAAACACCCCGGCATCTTCCAAGGCGCGGGCGTCTTCGATGATCCGGCGTGCCGCTTCGGCATCCTTGCCCTGCATCTTGAAGCCGCCAAGGGCGCTGGCTGTCTGGGGGGTCAGGCCGATATGCCCCTGGACCGGTATCCCCGCTTTGACAATGGCCTGGATCGTGGGAGCAAAATCGGTCCCCCCCTCCAGTTTCACGGCATCGCTGCCGCCCTCCTTGAGCAGGCGCCCGGCGTTGTGTATGGCTTCCCGGATGGAGGTATTGTAGCTCATAAATGGCATATCCCCGATGACCAGAGGGGCTTTGCATCCTCGGACCACCGCCCGTGTGTGGTGCACCATGTGGTCCATGGTGACCGCTACCGTGCCGTCAAGGCCCATCACCACCATACCCAGTGAATCGCCTACCAGAACGATGTCCACGCCGGCCTCGTCCGCCAGCAGGCCGAAAGGGTAGTCGTAAGCGGTTACCATCACCAGTTTCCGGTTATCCTCTTTTGCCTTTTTGATATCGGGAATCGTTACTTTCTGCCTGCTCATAATGGAATTCTCCTTGTTTTTACGGTTCCTCATAATGCGCCTGGAGCGTTTGCACAAGTGCCGTAAGGGTGCTGTTCACCGGTGTCGGCACCCCTGCTTCAGCTGCCATTTTCACGACTGCCCCGTTGATCGCGTCTATTTCCGTCACTCTTCGGTTGTCCACATCCTGCCCCATGGAGGAACGGTTTGCAGCCGTTGCTTTTGCGATGGCCAATACATGCGCCACTGCATCCTTACGCACCTCGATGCCCAGGGCGTTGGCCACTCCCATCGCTTCTGTTACGGCATCTTCGGACAACTTGCGGGTGATTGCAAGGTCTAATATCTGGCCGTTTTTGATGCCCGTCAGAGCCGTGATGGCATTGATGCCCACATTGACCAGCAGCTTTTCCCAAACCACCTGCCGGATTTGGGTATTGCAGTCGGTAGCGATCCCCGCCCGGGTCAGTGCCTCGGCGACGGGTTTCACCCCGGAATGATCGCCACCGTCCCATAGACCGATTACCGTGGGGCCGGCACCGGCATGTCGAATCCTGCCCGGTGAAAGAAGTGTTGCCCCGTGGGAGGTGGTGCCGGCGATGACCCGTTCCGGCGCAATGATGCCTGCGATAATGTCTGCATTGCCCATACCGTTTTGGAGGGTGAGCATAAACCCTTTTTCGGAGAGAATATCTTTTGCGGTTTCGGCAGCATTGCCGGTATGGTTGGATTTTACAAAAACAATGACAAGATCCGAAAAACCCATATCCTCCTTATTGGTAAAGGCCCTCACCTTTACGGTACGGGTATTGCCATCCCGCTCTATCTTCAAGCCCTTGTCATTGATTGCCCGGACGTGTTCGGCCCATATGTCAAACAGTTTGACCGAATGCCCGGCTTCGACCAGCAGCCCTCCGAACAGGCTGCCCATGGCACCGGCCCCGATAATGGCGATTTTCATCATGTTTCTCCTTGTTCATCGGTTTGATGATACCAAAATGAAGCGTCTCAAAACATCTCTTCTCCCGGTTCGAGCCAGCAGGCGACATCATGATCCGTTCCAACCTTTACCAGCCTGGGCCGTCTGGATCGGCACGGCTCAAAGGCGTAGGGACAGCGCAGATGAAATGCGCAGCCCGGGGGCGGGTCGATGGGACTTGGTACATCGCCTTCGATAGCCAGCGGCCGGGTTGCGACAGCAGGATCAGGTCGGGGCACGGCCGACAACAAGGCTTTCGAATAAGGGTGCCTTGCATCCAGAATGAACCTGTCCGTGGGTGCGATTTCAACGATCGATCCCAGATACATAACGGCAATCCGATCGCAGACATGCTCTACCACACTGATATCGTGTGAAATAAAAACAAAGGAAAGATTGAAATCCTCCTTGAGGTCTTCAAGAAGATTGATCACCTGAGCCTGTATGGAAACGTCCAAAGCGCTGACCGGTTCATCGCACACGATGAGCTCTGGTCGGACGCAGAGTGCACGGGCGATACCGATGCGCTGGCGTTGCCCGCCGGAAAACTCGTGGGGATATTTTTCAAGGTCCTCTTTTCCCAATCCCACTTTTTCAAGCAGCTGTATAGCGGCCTTTTTGCGCTCCTGGCGAGATGTGCAGCCCTGGGCGTGCAAAGATTCGGTGACGATGCTTTCAATCGTCATTCGGGGGTCCAGGCTGGAATAGGGATCTTGAAAAATAATCTGCAACCGGCGGCGATAGGGACGCATATGGGCGCGGTCCAGGTGGGTGATGTCATCTCCATCGAAGCGGATCTTGCCGCTGCTGGGCTCTATGAGCCTGACGATCATCTGGCCCAGAGTGGTTTTACCACAGCCGGACTCCCCCACCAGACCAAAGCTTTCACCCCTGCCAACGGTAAACGAAACGCCGTCCACCGCTTTAACCCGCGCGGTCGGGCGGGAAATCAGACCTCCGCCCACAGGGAAATGCTTGGTCAGATGGGTGATGGAGAGAATATCGGTGTCGGTATCCATTGTGTCGGCCTAAACTTTTTTCAGCCAGCAGCGTACCTGGTGGTGGCCTGCAATCGGTTCCAGTTCAGGCTGCTCTTGCAAGCAGCGCTCAAATTGATGGGGGCACCGGGGAGCAAATTTGCAGCCTTTGACCTGGGTTGTGATCGTTGGAACGGTGCCGGGGATTTCAATCAGCCGCTTTTTGTGCCCTCTGGTGCTACTGCCCAATCGCGGCATCGATTTCAACAGCCCGTCGGTATAAGGATGGCGTGGCCTGTGGAAAAGCTCGGTGGTATCGGCCCGCTCCACTACCTGGCCGGCGTACATAACGATTACCCGGGAGGCCATTTGGGACACGACGCCCAGGTTGTGGGTGATCATCAGTACCGACATGTTCAGCGCTTCTTTCAATTCAAGCATCAGTGCCAGGATCTGGGACTGGGTTGTCACGTCAAGGGCGGTTGTGGGTTCGTCCGCGATCAGCAGTTTGGGGCGGCACACCAGGGCCATGGCGATCATCACCCGTTGCCTCATGCCGCCGGAAAGTTGATGGGGATAATCCCTCATCCGTTTTTCGGCGGCGGGGATTTTTACTCTCTCAAGCCAGTCGCATGCCTTAGACCAAGCGGCACGCTTGGTCAGACCCCCATGAACCATCAATGGTTCGGCCACCTGTCTACCGATGGTCAAAACCGGATTGAGGGAGGTCATGGGCTCCTGGAAAATCATGGCGGCCTGTCTGCCCCTGATGCGGCGTATCCGATCCTTTTCAAGGCTGAGCAGATCGGTGCCGGCTAACCGGATCCGTCCGCATTGGATCCTGCCCGGAGGCACGGGGATCAGATCGAGAATGCTCAGGGCGGTGACACTTTTCCCGGATCCGGATTCACCCACAAGACCCAGAATTTCTCCCTCGTCCATGGAAAAGCTCACTTGATCCACTGCCCGTCCCTGGCCACCGGGGGTTGCAAATTCCACCACCAGATCTTCTATCTCAAGCAGTTTGGTGCCCACGGATCCAACCTTTTTCGCCTGTTGGGTTTCGAATGAAAAGAAACCGGATCAGGGTGTCAGATATTTCAATGCCGAAAGCGCATATATCCTGGCCGTTTCCATCAGTTGGCCCAGGTCCACCCATTCATCCTTTTGGTGAGGCACATGCCGGTCTCCCGCTCCCATGGTAACGATAGGGATGTTTTTCATGGACCATAAGAATGTACCGTCCGTGGCGCCGGGGACTCCGCCGTATTCAGGAGATTTCCCGGTCACCGTCTGCACTGCCCAGTGGGCCGCCCGAACCACCGGCTGATCTTCATCCGTATAGGTGCAGGGCCGGTCGGTCAAGAAGTCTACCCGGACTGCCAGGTCATGCTGACGCTCAAGGCCAATGCGCCCGTCTTGGCGAGCATAGGCAATGTTTACCTCTGACGCTACCGTCGAGGCGAGTTTTGTCAGCAATGCCCTTGCCCGGTCATGGGACTGGCCCGGGATCGTACGAATATCGACCAGTATCCGCGACTCTCCCGGTATCACATTCAGCTGTCCCGGACCCATTGCCGGCGCCTGAATCACGGTGGGCGTAAAGCTGGGCCATCCCAGATGATCGTCCCTTCCGAAAGATCGGATGGCTTCGTCTTCTATAGAACGGATGCCGATCAGCAGTTGCGCCACTGCCGGTGCGGTGTTGAGTCCGGAAAGCGGCATGGCCCCGTGGCTCATTCTTCCGGTTATGGTGAACTCGGCACGGATGGCGCCTTTCTGGCTGTTGCAGATGATTCCATCCTGGGGTTCGCAGATGATGGCGGCGGTCACCGAGTCTGCGTGTCCCCGATCGATAAAATCGAGTACGCCGGTCATCATTCCCTCTTCATCGCAGAGGACCCCGCCGATGATGGTGCCTGAAAGTGGAATGCCGGAACGCTTTATTGCCGCCATGGCGATAAGCATGGCGGCCAGATTTCCTTTGGTATCGTTGGTTCCGCGGCCGTACATCCGCTGTCCCACAATCTCGGCGCCAAAAGGATCGTACGACCAGGCTGCCACGTCACCGGGGGTGACCACATCGGTGTGCCCTTCAAACATCAGGGTGCGGGAGCCGCGCCCGGCCTGCCAGGTGATGACGACGTTGGGACGCTTTGGTGCCACCTCGTTTACAACCACCTCGAAGCCCTCATTTAATGCCCATTGGGCGATAAAATCGGCAGCCGGTGTTTCGCTTGTACCTGCCTGTGGGTCCCAGACGGTATTTCGCTTTACCAGTTCGGCTGTCAACGCGACCAGTTCGTCGCTTTGAATTTCATCCAGGATTTTTCCGATGGCCTTATCTGCAAACATGATCTTATTTTTCCTTATCCTGGGGTCCGCATCCGAATCATCTTGGGATCCAGAGTATCCCTCAATCCGTCGCCCAACAGATTGAAACCCAGAACAGCCCAGGCGATGGCAACGCCTGGGAAGATGGCCATCCATGGCGCCAACTCCAAAAATGTCTGGGCTTCATTGAGCATTCGCCCCCATGACGGGTGGGGTGGTTGGGTTCCCATTCCCAGGTAGCTGAGTCCCGCTTCCGCCAAAATCGCCACTGCAAACTGTATGGTTGCCTGGATCAGCAGCGGGGAAAGAATATTGGGCAGCACGTGCCGGCGGGCAATGGCCCATTCGCTCGCCCCGCAGGCCCTTGCAGCGGCCACATACTCCTCTTTCCAGACGGTAATGGCCACAGCACGGGTCAAGCGGGCAAAAACCGGAATATAGAAGATACCGATGGCAATCATGGCATTGGTCACCGAAGGACCCAGTATGGATGTGATCAGAATCGCCGATAGCACTGCCGGAAAAGCAAAAAGCAAATCCGAAAGGCGCATGATCGCTTCTTCCGTCCACCGGCCCCAATAGGCGGCAGCAAGGCCGAGAAGTACGCCCGAGCCCATGCCGATGGCCACGGTAACCAGCCCGACAATGATGGAGTTGACAGCTCCCACCATGACCCGTGACAGGAGGTCACGACCATACTGGTCGGTTCCCAAGGGATGGACCAGAGAGGGTGGCTCGAGCCGGTGGCGCGGATTCATTTTGTTGGCGTCATAGGGAGTCCAGAGAAGGCTCGCGACTGCCATCCCCACCACGACCACCGACAGGACAAAACCCAGGGTAAAGTTGATATTGGAGAAAAACCGTTTCATTTGTCTGTATGGGGCGATCTCAAATCCCGGCATTGCATCGCCGAGAAGGTTTATAATTGGCTCCGTTCACCGGTTCCTGAAGCTTGGATCGATATAAGCATAAGCGAGATCCACCAGGAAGTTGACCACTATTACGGCCGCTGCCATAAACAAAACGACCTCCCGGATGACCGGCAGGTCCCGCTGTCCGATGGCCTGAAAAACCAGCCTCCCCAGGCCAGGAAGGTAGTAAACGTTCTCGATGATAATGGCTCCCGCCAGCAGTTGTCCCAGTTGCAGCCCCAGAATGGTCAGCACCGGTATCAAAGCATTTTTCAGCGCATGGACATATATAACGGTGCGTTCTTTCAACCCCTTTGCCCATGCCGTTCGGATATAGTCTTCCCGCAGCACTTCCAGCATGGAGGAACGGGTCAACCGGGTCAGTATGGACGCCCGGATTAGCCCCAGGGCGAGGGCCGGCAGCATAAGCCCTTTTAGGGACCCCCAGAAACTGACTTCCCAGCCTGCAAACCCCCCGGCGGGGAACAACCCGAACTGAACGGCAAACAACAGGATCAGAAGAATACCCAGCCAGAATTCCGGTGTGGCAAGGCCCAGCTGGGTGACAAACATGACAGCTGCATCCGGTGGTCGATTTTGATAGCGGGCGGCGATAATCCCAAGGGGGAGTGAAATGATCACGGCCAGAAACATGGCCATCAAGGCCAATGGACCGGTCACCGCCAGACGCGAGAAAATCAGCTCGTACACCGGCATATCGTAATTGATGGACCGGCTTCCGTGACCGGTTAGAAGTCCTGTGATCCACCGGGTATATTGGATGAAAAAGGGCTGGTCCAGCCCCAGTTCTGCCCTTAAGTTGGCCAGGGTCTCCTCCGTTGCGTTAAGACCCAATATGATCTGGGCGGGATCGCCCGGGAGGGCGAACAGAACCGAAAATACGACCAATGATATCGCGAAAAGGAGCAGAACAAGGATCGCGATACGCTTTAGTAGATACCTGGCCATGGGCTGATTGTCGCCGCTGCTATTTTTTTCGCCACACGCGGGTGACATCTAGGGCGATGGTGGGCGCATTTTTCCAGAAACCCATCACATCCGATTTCATGGCCCTGAGGGCCGGTGCGGAAAACAGGTATCCATTGACCGCGTCCTCGGCGATGATTTCCTGGCATTTTGCGAACAACTCCGCCTTTTCAGCTTCGCTGGGAGCCTTCAGCGCCAAGGCGTAAGTGTCACGGAAAGTTTGCGAATCATATTGGAAGTAATAGGTCGGTTTTGCATAGATACCGATATCCCAGGCTTCCACATGCCCGATCATGGTCAGTTCATATTCCTTCTTTTTAAAAATCCGCTCGATCCATTGGCCCCATTCCACGATTTCAACCCTGAGCTTGATGCCCACCTGGCTGAGCATATCGGCGATCACCTCTCCGGCCCGCTTGGAGTATGAATAGATGGCCGGCAGTTTAATGGAGGCACTGAAACCATCGGGGTATCCGGCCTTTTTCAGCAGTGCTTTGGCTTTTTGGGGATCGTAGGGGAACTTCCCAGTTAGATCCATGTAGTAGGGGGTCGAGGGGGACCAGTGGGAACCGATGGGCGTACCGTAGCCGAACATCACCAGGTCCACAACGGTCTGGCGGTCGATGGCGTGGGCCATGGCCCGGCGGACCCATTTATTGTCAAAGGGTTTGGCCTTGTTGTTTGTGGACATAATCACCTCTCCGGTGGAGGTGCCGGCACTTACCTTGAAACGACCATCTTTGGAGAGGGAATATGCGGATTCGGGAGCGGCGATGGAACTGATGACATCGATGTCTCCGGCCTTCAATGCGGCAACCTGGGCACTGGCGTCCCCGATAAACTTAAAGGTGGCCTTGTCCAGGTAGGGAAGCTCCGGATTCCAGTACCCATCGAAGCGCGCCATCTCCACCCGGTCGCCGCGCACCCATTTGACAAAGCGGAAAGGGCCGGTGCCGATGGGATTGGATTTGGCGGCCTCATAACCTTTTATGGGAAGCATCACCGCATCCCCTTCCGCCATGTGGGCGACAAACAGGGCATCCACATCCTTCAGAAACAGGATCAGGGTGCTGTCATCTGGCGTTTCGATCCGGGTGATGCCCCTGAAGTACTCCGGGTGGGCGTTGACGGTGTTTTTTCCCGCTGCCCGCTCCAGATTCCATTTGGCGGTTTCCGAATTGAACGGCTCACCGTTATGAAATTTGACATTTTTACGCAGGTGAAACGTGTAGGCTTTGCCATCGGAGGAGACAGACCAGCGCGTGGCCAGCCCTGGAATGAACGCTCCTTTGCGGTTTACCTTTACAAGGCCTTCATAAATATTGGCGAAAACGACCCGGTCGATTGCTGCCGCGGTATTGGCGGTCGGATCGAGCCCGGGGGGTTCGGCGGGCTGGCATACCACCAGTGTACCGCCTTTCAGCGGTGCGCCGGCCCATAGGGCTGCTGTGGGAAGGATCAGGGTCAGGATCAGTGCCGAAAACAGAATCTTTTTCATCTTTTATCTCCCTGGCAAATAGAAATCAGGATATCAGTCGAAATAATCCGATGTTTCCCTACAATGCTTCAAGATCGCAAAAAGCGGTGATGTCATAACCACTTTCGGCCGCGAATAGGGCGTGGATGACGGCTCTTGAAACGCAATCGGCGGCAGTCTGACCGATTTCATTGATGGCCTGGGCGTGGGGGACTTCGAAAAATCCGGCCGATTCGGGCAGCGCCCTTTTGCCGGTTGCCATGGTAAACAGGGTGTCACCGTCAAACATGGTATGGCACGGACGGATCGCACGGGACAGTCCGTTGTGTGCCATCTGGGATACTTTCTGAGCCTGCGACGGGGTCAATACCGCATCGGTTGCCACGATCCCAATGGAAGTATTTTTTGCCGGCGATCCCTCCGGCTGCGGGGGCAGCGCCACCGATTTTTTACCCAGGTTTCCGAATTCGCCGTCCAATTCAAGACCGATTTCCCAGGGCCGGCCGGTGGCCGGGTTTATCACCGAGCCCAGTGAATTGACCGCCACAAGCGCCGCTACAGTGATACCCGATTCCAGGACGGCGCTGGCTGTACCCAGTCCGCCTTTAATGTTACCAGACAAGGCGCCTGTGCCGGCGCCGACACAACCGATGGGTATGGGTCCGGCCGAGGCGGACTCGCAGGCTCGCCGGCCCCATTCCGCTGAAATGGGCGGAACAAACTGGCTGCCGCGCCCAAGGTCGTACAACACCGCTGCCGGAACGATGGGCGCAACATGCGTTTCATCCAGAGGAAAACCGGCGCCCATTTCGTACAGCTTCCGGACAACACCGTCGGCCGCAGACAGTCCGAAAACCGATCCACCCGAAAGAACGACGGCCTGGGCTTTTTGCACCAGGTTCAAGGGGGACAGAAGATCGGTTTCACGTGTGCCGGGGGCGGAGCCGCGAACCTCTACCCCGGTAACGGCGCCCTCCATGCAAAGGACTGCCGTTACACCGCTGGCGGCATCCAGATCGGTATAATGACCGACCCGTATACCTGCAACATCGGTCAGGCCATTTTTTTTTCCTTGAGATATCATGAAAAAAACCTACCCATTCCCGGGTCATCAGGGGCTTATGAACCCAGGCGGCACCCGGATGATAACAGGCGGATAACCGGCTGCCTTTTTCTAAATTGCGCTTTGCTATTCGAGGGTTACTATGAGCAGATCCATAATCAAAATAGCGTGAAAAGGCAACATGCGTTTGGCGGAGAGGGTGGCCGTGTTTTGTGAAATTCAGAAAACAACAGGGTTGGGTGTTGACGGATCGGTTCCTGTTGGTATAGATGTAACGGTTTATTACCGTCGGCCTGCGATAAAGCGCCAGTTTCCGGCTTGTCCTGAAAAGCGGGTGTTTTGGGACGGGATTTTCGGAGGGTTAACATTTCTTATGATTCAACTGATCAGGGGATTCAAGGATATCCTGCCCGGGGAAGTCGAACTCTGGCAGCACATCGAAGATACTGCCAGGGTGCTATTTGCCGATTTTGGATTTAGCGAGATCCGGCCGCCCATTATGGAGCGCACCGAACTGTTTAAAAGGAGCATCGGGGAGGGTACCGACATCGTTGAAAAGGAGATGTACACCTTCCCGGACCGCAAGGGGGACATGATCACCCTTCGGCCGGAGGCCACGGCGGCCGTGGTTCGTTCCTATATCCAGCACAAGCTTTACGCCACGGATCCGGTCCGGAAATTGTTCACCATCGGGCCCATGTTCCGGAGGGAAAGACCCCAGAAGGGGCGCTACCGCCAGTTTTACCAGATCGATGCCGAAGTGATCGGCGTGGCGTCCGCCCTGGTCGATGCGCAGTTGATTCTGCTGCTGGTGACCCTCTGCTCCCGGCTCAACGTCACCGACGTGATGCCCCACATTAACTCCCTGGGGTGCCCGGAGTGCCGTCCGGTGTTCAGAAAAGCGCTGTCCCGTTATATCGACGGCGTATCTGCCGACCTGTGCGATGACTGCCGGCGACGAAAGGACAAAAACCCCCTTCGGGTCCTGGACTGCAAGGTGCCCTCCTGCCGGGATGCCATGGCGGGCGCCCCTTCCGTGCTCGAACATCTGGACCCCGATTGTGCCGGAGAATTCGACCTGCTGAAAAAGGCCCTGGACACCCTTGATATCCCTTACATTGTCGATAAAAACCTGGTTCGGGGGCTGGACTACTACACCCGGGCCACCTTCGAGATCCAGACCGGTCTTTTGGGTGCCCAGAGCGCCGTTGCCGGAGGCGGCCGGTATGACAAACTGGTCCGGACCCTGGGCGGGCCGGACACGCCTGCCACCGGATTCGCCATCGGTTTTGACCGTTTGGCGGAGATCGTGGGGATCGACCGGTCCGGTCTGGCTTCGACACCGGACCTTTTTGTCGCCGCTTTGGGGGAACAATGCCGCGCTCTGGCCTTTGAATGGATATCGGGTTTGTGCCTTGCCGGTATCCGGGCAGAGATGGAGTATGGTGAGAAAAGCCTGAAGAGCCAGATGAAGCGGGCCAACCGAATGGGTGCCTCCCGCGTCCTCATCGTGGGGGAAAACGAACTAACGGAAGGTGCCGCCGTTCTTCGGGATATGAAAACAAAGGACCAGGTATCCATCCCCCTTGAGGGATTGGTGGAGACCCTCATCCAGAAGGTGAAGCAACAGGCCTTTTAAGGAGTCAACAACTTGTCTGATAACCTTGGCAACATGCGCAGAACCCATCACTGCTGTGAACTGGGTGCGGAAGATATCGGTAAAGAGGTGGTGCTGATGGGGTGGATTCAGCGCCGTAGAGACCATGGCGGCGTTATTTTCGTGGATCTTCGGGACCGAAACGGCATCACCCAGGTGGTATTCAACCCGGAGGTCCACCGAGAGGCCCATAAGAAAGCCCATGTTCTTCGGAGTGAGTATGTCATCGGCGTTCGGGGCCGGGTGGAAAATCGGCTCGAAGGCATGACCAACCCCAAACTGAAAACCGGTGAGATCGAGGTGTTCGTATCGGAGCTGAAGATTTTGAACGCCGCTGAAACCCCGCCTTTCATGATCGAAGACGAGGTGGATGTGTCGGAGAACAACCGCTTGAAATTCAGGCACCTGGATTTAAGGCGTCCCACGCTGCAGCAAAACATCATCCGCCGCCACCAGGCCGCCGCTTCGGTGCGCCGCTACTTGGACGGCGAGGGATTTATCGATATCGAAACCCCCATGCTCACCCGGAGCACCCCGGAAGGGGCAAGGGATTACCTGGTACCCAGCCGGGTGAATCCGGGCCATTTCTATGCCTTGCCCCAGTCTCCACAGATCTTCAAGCAATTGCTCATGATGTCCGGTTTCGACCGGTATTATCAGATCGTCAAATGTTTCAGGGACGAAGACCTCAGGGCGGACCGCCAGCCGGAGTTCACCCAAATCGACGTCGAGATGTCATTTGTGGGGGAGGAGGATGTGATGGCCGTCGCAGAGGGGATGATGGTCCGTCTGTTCAAGGACGTGCTGGACTTGACCCTTGATGCCCCCTTCCCGCGGCTGTCCTACGACGATGCCGTGGGGCGATACGGACTGGACAAACCAGATCTTCGATTCGACATGGCGCTTTCCGATATATCCGACATCGTCAGGGATGCGGGTTTCAAGGTGTTTGCCGATGTGGTGAAAAAAGGCGGTATCGTAAAGGCCCTGAACGCCAAAGGGTGCGTCGATTTTACGCGAAAAGAGATCGACGACCTTACCGATTTTGTCGCTGTCTACAAGGCCCGGGGGCTGGCGTGGATCAAGGTCCGGGAAGACGCCTGGCAGTCGCCCATTGCCAAATTTTTCACTGAAGAGGAAAAACAGGCCCTTGCCGAGCGCATCGGCATGGAAGTCGGGGACCTGGTTTTTTTCGTGGCCGATCAGCCCAAGGTGACCAACGAGGCATTGGGCCACCTGCGCAACCTGCTCGGGGAGAAACTGGGACTCATCGATCACGATACATTCAATTTTGTCTGGGTTACCCGTTTCCCGCTCATGGAATATGACGAGGGGGAGAAACGGTACCAGGCCCTCCATCATCCCTTCACCGCCCCCATCGAGGCGGATTACGATCTGTTGACTGAAAACCCCACAGCCGTCAAATCCAGGGCCTATGATCTGGTCCTGAACGGTTCGGAGATTGGCGGCGGGAGTATCCGTATCCATCAGCGGGGGGTCCAGGAAAAGGTGTTTGCTGCCCTGGGGATGGACCGGCCGACCTACGAGGAAAAATTCGGGTTCCTCCTGTCCGCACTGGATTCCGGAGCGCCGCCCCACGGCGGAATCGCCTTCGGGTTCGACCGCCTGACCATGATCCTCTGCGGCCAGACCTCCATCCGGGATGTCATTGCCTTCCCCAAAACCCAGAAGGCCTCCTGCCTGTTGACCCAGGCCCCGTCGGAGGCGGGAAAAGCCCAGTTGGAGGAGCTCTATTTAAAGGTCCGGCCGGTGGTTTGACACCTTTTTTTTATGATTCAGTGGCTTCTTTCCCACGATGACCAAGTAAGTTTAAATCCATGTAGAGCTGAACGGGGGTTATCTCTTGCATCCGTTCTTCACGATAAAAATCATACCTATTCTGAGCGATCTTGCATTTTGACGATAAAAAAATCTCAGGTGAATACCATAAATCCCGGAACATGGCACTATGACTCTGGAGAATTAGCCTTTAACATGCAGAGACGCTGATTTTCAATAATATATGTACGAAACGTCCAGATTTTGAGAGCACCTCTCCTATCCATTAGCCGGAATATCTATGTGTTATAAAGATATTACTGCAATGCAGGCGCTTGTCTGCAACGTTCAAAAAGCTCCGGCATACGAAGGCTTGCAAAACAGGATATAGTAACTTTTAACATATTTTTTCCGCTGTGAGATACGATTTTCCCAGCGATGTCTATCAGACGCCT
>Ga0066187_1000112_pt1 | contig 36282 bp, 19 predicted proteins | sample WorMetexBAHAMAS1_FD_58706 | JGI IMG/M metagenome (GOLD analysis project Ga0066187, IMG submission 58706) | Marine gutless worms symbiont microbial communities from Max Planck institute for Marine Microbiology, Germany - Inanidrilus exumae... | ecosystem: Host-associated > Annelida > Digestive...
GTGTTGAGAAATAGAAGACCACTGATGAATTTTCCAAGAATCAACTTCAAATAAAAACCTACGAAGTGTATAATTCCTTATGTAAAAACTTAAGGATAAAAAGAGTATGTTCAAATACATACGTAAAAAGTAGCTAGATATGTTTGAAACCAACATAGAAAATTTAGCCTGTAGCAAAATAGGCGTCAACGGAAGCCGGGTTTAAAAATTGATTCCTGGGTGTATAATCTAGCTAAAAGATAAAGAAAACTATACCAAGTTCTACTTCTTAAGAAATCCTAGATCTAGCGACACATCATCTTTGAAGATGTCATTTAAGTGCTTCCACCTTTGTGTGTCACGACCCTATTCGACCAGGGTTTCTTCAAGCCACTCGTCAACAACCTCAATGTTCCAAGGAACACATTATAAAGGGCCGGTATTTCATCAAACACACGGCCCGTTGGAGGTGCTGCCTCGAGACTAACTTTGAGCATGTTAATTCCTTTTGAAACAAGTGCACGTCTATAACTCGCAGAGTAGGTAATGAGCGAGATGACAAAACTGAAAAACTCGCAGGATTTGCTAATGGTTTCATCCCAACAAGCGCTTCTACAAAGACTGCTATCACATACATGACTCATAAGGCAGGCAAAATATGAAGAACCAACACCCTCTGTAATTCTGGATAAATTTGAGTAGTCGAATCTATTCTCATCATTAGGGAGGATTAACGATCCATCCATTGCAGCAGATGACAAGTAAAATGAGAATAAAGTCTTAGCATTAAAACAATCTACGAGCTTATCTTCGCCTTCAAGGGCTACCAATATACAGCTTGAGAGATCTATTCTTTCATCCTGATCCAATCGTACAAACAGATCCGAAAATATTGTTGGAAATGAGAAAATTTCAAAAAAGCATGTAGAGAATATACGTCCATTTTTATCAAATAAAGCTTCATTCCTCATACAAGTGATCCAGTCACCAAGTAGACGTTCGTTATTTGAGAGAATACAACGAATATAATGGTAAATATTTGGCATGGCAATAAGGCAATCTGCACATAGATATAAGAGTTCCTTGGGATTAGAATGATTTAGTATGAATGCAAGCACACTGTCTTTTATCGTTGTGGCATTTACACTGTTCAGGCATCCAGTCAAAAACCAGTGAAGTTTTTTGAGTACGTCATGAGAAAGCTCGCTCTCATGTCTTTTTCTTAAAATCTCCAGGACAAATTCCCCTGAAATCTCCAAGTGCGGTAGAACAGAGATGAAGGAAGTAGGATTCACAATTATTTGAGCCATTCTCTTTACATCGATAGGTGGCTTGTTGTGACAACTCTCAATGAGTTCTGCTATCATCTTTTCCTGTTCTTCTTCTGGCTTCTCCACACTAAGCTGTTCCTCACCCAAAAAAGCAGAAATATCTTGACTAAGTGATCGAGAGATGTTTCCTTCTTGGCATATCTTAGAAAAAACCTCACGCATGTTCTTAACATGCGGCCCATCCTTTGTATCCACACATTCTAGCAAGGCATGCAAAAACCTGCGTTGTTCAGGACCATTTAAATCTTCATTTATGAACGTACAAACATCATTAATCGCCTCCTTGCGGAACATATCTTCTTTTTCTCTACTGAAGAAGGAGCAAATGAAAAATAGGGCGGCATTTCTTCCGCTTGGTTCTAATCTACCCGCAAGCAAGGGAGATTTACAATATGAGTAACGATCTAAGGGGCATTGCTTAAGGTGCTGTATAAAAAATTTTAAACATGTATATGCCCCCATTGGGTTAGAGTTGACAAAGTCATCAATTACCTTGGCTAGAGAATTGAAGTGCATTTGCGCACTACTGAGCTGAGCTCTCTTTATTAATGTTGAGAAAATAAGGTTTTTAGATAGAAACATCAATTTCTGCATAACATTTGGCCCCTTTAGACCTATCAAAGGTGCTAAAGGAAATTTTTGATGTACCTGATGTAATATTTCCTCAACCTCTAATTCAGCCATTTTTTCTGGTATAGTTCCCATTTGATGCGTGGCAGGTTGAGAGGAGGGGGGGGCGAAAATGTCCTCCACCCCAACGAGTAAACGACAGACTTGTAACGATAGGTAAAATGGATGGTTTTGCGATAGAGTGTCATCGTCAAGGTTTGTGGGAAAGTCGCACCCTATCTTCTCTCTCTGAATTTCTAATAAAGTAGAGATTTTGTCGCGATGCTCTTTGGAGATTTTCTCTGACCCGATCTCTTTGTGCAATCTTACAACGATGGAAAGTACTTCCATTTTTTCTTTTGGGCTTTGATCGCTATCTGCCAACGCGTTTTTTGCAACTGACATAAATGCCCCTAAATTTACAAATGTTGGGTCATCCTCGAAAAATAAAATAAATTTTAAGATGGATTTGATAGCTGGAATGGTAGCAGAATTATTAGTTACGAGGTTCTCATATAATGAGGAAATGTAGAAAATGAATTGCTGCACAAAACATTTTTTTATGGTTTTGTGAGATTTAACAAACATCCCCTTAAGCATGTCGAGATCCGCGTGTTTATACTCTATGGACCCATCCACCATGTCTCGCAACCATGCAAATAGAAGTCGCACATCTGGGGATGTGTTACTTCTGTGGCAACAAGATATAGCCAAATAGTGTAATAACTGCGATATTTTTGTAGGCCCCAGATTTGTTATCATCTTGTACAGTAGCGTTGATGAAAATCTGTCGTGCATACTGTTTGTTGAAATAATCTCAAGGAATAAATCAGAAGAGCCACCCTCAAAAATATTGTTGTTTTGCATGTAAACGATCCATTTGCTCAGCAAGTGTGGGCTCCCGTGGATAATGCAACGAATTGTGTGGATGCTATCCGCCTTTTTCGTTATCCAACCTTCACATAAAGCTAAAAAATCTTTTGGCGAAAATTTTTCTAGCATTTTCTCACATTTTTTTTCCTGATTAACGGATATCCATGGCACCACAAGGAGGTCGAGCATCTTAGTATATGTATCATAAGGCAGCCCATAGCATAAGCTGTTTTGCAGTATATTTAAGAAAAATTCGTCATCTATCTGTCCGCCCGCGCTATCACTAAACGGTTCACATTTTGTAAAATTTCCAATAATGTTGTGGAAAAAAGGGTTAAAGCCTAGCGTAGATGGTGTTTCTTCAGAAAGTTTTCGCCTCTTACTTATTGGGCTTGCAGAAGGAGATCCCTGCCCAGATTGAAGATCAGGACAACATCTCATCAGAAATGTTATCTCTTGTTTATCTATTTTCACCTCCTCCATCTCTAGTAGGTCACAAGGATATATACGCTGCAGCCAGTGTAAAGCATTTGGAATCAGTGAAGAACCTTCCCGTCGAGTAAGATTAAATACAATCTCTTGTATCTCTCGAGAGGATAATCGGCCCATTTTCTTGAAATATTCAGCCAGATCGTACAAAAATCTTTGTTTTTCGCCCTCTTCTTTTAAATCTTCATCTATAAACTTATGTATCGCCCTCATCACATATTGCCTTATTTCAGTGATACCATCTTTACAGAGAAAGTAGTAAATGAAATGTAAGATAGCACTTTCTTGGTGTCCTGCTCTGCACAAATATGGAGATTGTTTAATTTGCTGTTCCATCAAAAACTTTAAACATAAATATGCGTCTTCTAAATTAAAATCGATCAATTTGTCTATAGTTTCTATCTTGCATTTTCCTTCATCTGTGTGGTATGTGCGATGCCCCCCTTCTCCTATTTTCTCCAATGTTTGAAAGAGAAGCCTACGAGACAAAAGATCCATTTTCTGAGTTTCATTATCTGATGTTAACATCGTGTAGGAATCCCCTCCATAAAAGAGCTGGTATGCATTTTGACTTGCGGTGAGTGCCCTTTCCTGTTGAATCGCGGGAAGGCTCTGTGTAGCGAGGAGGTGACAGACTTTTAGCGATAGAGGTTCATACCCCAGATCTTCTAGAGGAGTAGACAAGGTTGGAGCTAAATGCACGAGTAGGGAGTTACCCACTATGGTGGGACGCAGTTTTAATGCCGAAACAATTATCTGCAGCACCTTTAGGTTGCTTTCCACCAAGGACAGCGGCGAGAATTCATTCATGCTCTTCAAGGCTTCTGTTGCAATGGATAAGAAGCACTGAATTCCTGTATCTACAAACGTATGGTCGTCTTCGAAAAGGCGGATAAAGTTGAAAACAGATTGGATAGACAAGAGTGATGAGGACAGTTCTTGTCTAATATAATTGTTATGGTCTAATAAAATCACTCTAAATAACGCGGAAAGATATGATGAAACTTTGTATAAAAATTCTCCTTTCATTTTTTCTGATTTAAAAACCATGTCCCTAAAAAGCGTCTTTTCTGAAGTGGATAAGGTTATTAGTCCATCTCCTACATCACGTAATAGCGCAAATAGAAGTCGCAACTCAGCCGAATCATATGTTCTGCCCACGCAGGATATAAATAAGTTAAGCAAAAAGCTTACTCTTTTGTTTGAATCCAAATGTACAAATAGCTTGAAGAATAGCGCTGATGAAAATTTATCTTCTATGGCACGTGTCGAAAAGATTTCGAATAATATGCGAGAGGGTTGGTACCCACATTTTTCAAACGGGCTCTCAACTTCCATATATTTAATCCACTCATTTGATAGGATTTCATCCTCTGAAAAAATATTGCGTGCTGTTTCTACAAAAATTTGCAGAGTGGATTTCTGGCAGAAGAAAAGATCTTCACATAAGTAGAGAAAATCTTTAGGACTAAATTGTTGTAACAGCGCTTTAAAGTTTTCGCTTGGATTAATTGTTATCCATGGGCCCAACAAGCGGCGGGATACTTCGGAAACCATGGAGTAAGAGATTTTAGCCTGTTTTCGTTCTTCCACTATCTGCTTGAATTTCTCTATAAAATGGGAATGGAAGACCTTACCAATAGAGTCAGAAATAGGGATCTGACCGTTTTGCAATCCATTAAATAATGAACCAATTGTATCAGGACAATCCCCACTAATCCATTGACTTATTTGTGTTTCGGTAGGCCTAATGCAGTTACTAGTCACATCCCCTGCAATATTGAGATGAGAAAGAAACAATATTAGATTCTCAGGAGGTATCTGCTGATTCTTGCGTTCGCAATATTGACATAGACTTGCCAAAAATTTTTGTTTTTCATATTCTGCAAAATATTCGTTTATCAGTTTGCCCATCTCGCCTATTAGATCATTTCTTTGTGTTGTGTCACACAAAAAACTGTGGATGAGATATAAGACAGTTTCGTCGAATGTGTTGTATTGAAGGCAATTTATCAAAAATTTTAAACTCAAAGGGTTGTCAAAACTTAATAAGGAATATTTTTTTAGTGTATAAGTGAGAAGTTGATAGGATAAGAACCTCAATTTCTGTATGAGATCAACCTCACTGAAACACATGTAAGAAGCTCCATAAAGTAGATTTATTTGATTTAAAATTAAAAAAGATGTTGCCCAAGTCTCATTTAATAATAACTCAAATTTCTTCTGTGAACACACTGCAGATGGAGGTGTAGAATACTTAAAAGTGCCCTCTTCAATAAGAAATTGACAGGTTTGTAGCGATACACAAAATAGAGGGTCTTCCATATCAACGATTTGTAGCATTTTTTGCATGACATTTCGTGTATTCAGGCACAGACCAGCGCGTACAATATTTAAGCGGGCTTCTGAGACGCTGTTGCCTTTACTATGTGGAACTATGGGCTGCACAAGTTTTCTGATTGCTCGTATAGCTTGTGATCTAACTCCCGTGTCTTGAATAGATTTTATAGCTTCTAGTATAACATTTTCCCCTATGCCATAAGAGGATTTAATTGCTTCTTGTACAACCGATAGTAGAGCTAAGAGTATAGTTCCACCACCCCTCAGAATGGAGTATTTCGGTGCACTCGAGAGATGGAGCAGATCACTTGCTAGTTCATTCCCCATAACTACTTGTATAATTGTTCGTATAGCTATTTTCATATCTTTTATAGGATGAACAACTAATATAGCTTCTTTCATCAATTTGTCGAGCCTGGAGCCTATGTAGGGCATGTAGCTCCAAACCATTTCAAAACCTGTAACTGAACTCCCCCGAGCACCTAGTAAATTTATTGGAGAAAATTTCCGACGACCTTCTTGCATTGCTCCTATTATAGATTCTTTTACAACTTTACATATGATTGCGTGTACAATATCTTGGGATGAGCGAGATTGCACAGCTTTTTGTATAGCTACTTTTATAGCTTCTATTTGTTGAGTTTCTGAGGATCCAAAATCCTCTTCAATAATTTTATGTAGATCAGTGTAGTTGCCATAGGAAGCCTGTTTCATAGCCTCTATCAAGGACTCTCTTAGAGGTTTCTTGCTCTTGCAGGTTTGCGCAACTAGAGTTTCTGCCCTAAAGTCTTCGGTGGATTGTGAACTTTGTGAAACTTTTCTAGTGGTACCTTGTGTAAAAGTGTTCTGCATAGCCATGTTGGCTGGATCTCCCATTTGGGGATATGGTTGTGTAGCCAATGCCTGACGCATAGCTACCTGAGCGACTTCATCTACATTTGGAAAATAAGTCAACGGACCAGTTTGCCCAACCTCTGGAAGCCTCCCTCCGTTTCCTGCTTGTTCAGTTGTTGGTGCAATAGTTGACGATAACATAACTCCTCCTCCATAATTTTTGATTATAATCCATATATGCAACCCTAATCGCTCTTTTAAACGACCTGTACTCAAATAATTAAGGCGATCGACTATCTTTGCTCTCAGAGAGTAGAAATCTCGAATCAACTCTTGCATGACACAACCAATAATAAACAAAATAAATTTTTTGATAAAGAATTATCTTGCTAAGTTCGCGGTGGAACTGGAGCCATGGATTGTGGGGTGTGCCACAGACCCATGTCATAAGTCGCTATTGTTACACAACTTTAGTGAGAATGGCTGATTTTAACTTAAGTTGATCCATTTTCATTCGTTTAAAAACCTTCAAAATCGATAATTACTTATCGAAAACTGCTACATACCGTGCAAGTCACTTTAAAGTTTTTTTGTTTCAGGAGAGTGGGGTAAAAGCAACTTTCTTCACTTGATCTTTTCCAGAGTTTACAGTACACTCCCCTAACGTTTTTTGGCTGAACTCATGGAGGAAATTGTGTCAGCAAGCGCCACACCTGAAACTAAAATCCAACAAAGCCTCTCCACCACTTCCACGTCTCCACCTGTATGTACGATACAAACAGCAGTAAACTTCCTCGCTTTTGCTATACTAGCCTGTTTATCTAGCTACTACAGTAGAGCTCTCTCAATCTCCGATCTTGTGAAGTCGGCCGTTGTTGCTGCTGTAGGTTATGATTTCACACTTTTTAACATCGGTCATTCCCGCTTAATTACACTAATCGGGAGAATGATCGGCATCTGCTTAGCTAATTATATTAATTATTGGTCTGTCCCCTTTTGGCAAAAACCCGTCGTGAGCATACCTCTACTCAAATTAAGCATGGCCCAGGTGTTGATTTGTACCTTCGTCACATATATGTTCCCACTAACCCCCATTTTCTCTAGAGCTTCAGAGCATGTAAAAAACTTGCAGGAAGAAAATAAGAAATTATTAAAAGATCTGGATAGTGCAAGAGAGCTGATAAGGTATTACCAAAACCAAGAAAGTGTTTCGAAGGACGACAAAGACGACTGCCGCTAGTAATCTCTTTGGTTCTCCTGCACTTATCTTTTTAAGCACTACTATTTACTTACGGAAACGTGGTGGCGTGGTGGTGTGGGAACGGGCACTCGCTCAGTTCCCTGAACCTTGAACTTTAAAAGAATAGAACCTAGCTAACTCCCCTTGCTGAACCAAGAGGACCACATATCCCCCCTCTTTCACATTTTCCAAAGCGTGTGTAAATTCCTTGACGTTGGCCACCTTCACATGATTGACCGCAATAATTACAAACCCTGGCCTGATACCAGCTTGAGCTGCTAGGGATGACGCGCCCTGATCAACACCTGTCACTACCACTCCCTGACTTTCTGGACGTAACTTGAATATCCGCACATTTTCACTGGTGAGATTATCTACACTTAGGCCCAGCCGCTTATCTGTGACAGCACTAGAGGTAGATGTGTCTTGACCATATGTACCTAGGGTAACAGAAACGGTAAAAACTTTGCTGTCCCTTTTGATCGTAAGCTGCACTGTTGTATCCGGGGAAAGCATAACGATCGCTTTACGCAACATTGCTGGGTCCTTTACGGGAGTTTCATTAATTTTTGTGATGATATCACCCTGCCTTAGACCCACCCTCTTTGCAGGTGAGTCCTCTACAACACTGGTGACAAGAGCCCCTTGCGCGCTTTCAAGCTTAAAGGCTTTAGCCAAATTTTCATCTATTGGCTGAAGTGTAACACCAAGATAGCCTTGTGAGACCTGGCCACTAGCTATCAATTGGTGCTGTCTATTTTGCAATATGTTGCTAGGGATAGCGAAACTGATCCCCATATTTCCTCCAGAAGTAGAGATGATGGCGGTATTCATTCCCACAACCTCCCCGCGTAGTGTCACAAGCGGACCTCCAGATTGACCACAATTAACAGAAGCATCTGTCTGAATGAAGTCTTCAAAATCTGTAATTTGGAGATCCCGTCTCCCTGTCGCACTTACGATCCCAGCAGAAACACTCGACTCCAACCGGAAAGGACTTCCAATAGCGAGAACCCATTCACCCACCTCGAGCTTATCAGAATTCGCAAACTCCAAATACGGGAAGACCCTCCCAGTCTCATTGATCTTGATAACAGCGATATCGGTTTGAGGATCCGCACCTACGAAGGTAGCCTCGGTACGTCGTTCGCGATCATCCCCCTGTACATGGACAAAGATCTTATTGGCCCCGCGCAGCACATGAAGATTCGTCATAATATACCCATCAGAAGAGATGAGGAAGCCAGAGCCCTGGCTTATCTGTGGAGTCTTATATCTTTTGTGGCGGGGTCCTCCAAAAAAGTGGTAAAAAAATTCCTCACCAAACATATCATACGGGTCGTTGCTCTGCTCAACACCCCCCTCCACTTGAATGAATACGACCGCAGGAGTACACTCTTTGGCAACATCGACAAATAGTCTAGAAAAGGAAATTAGATCGTCACGCTTTGTTGTACCACTCACCTTGTGCTGGTGTTGGGAAGCAAATACAGCCTCTTGCTTCGAGGCAACCTCCCCCGACCTGGCTGGTATTGAAAAGAAAAGTGGGAACAACGACAGACAAACCCCAACTACCACTCGCTTCATCTCTTTCTATCTCCTCTAATGTTGACACACTCCCGTAAGGAGGGGACCACCTCCCCGTGCGCTGTGATCCGCAATATACCTCTAAATGGGAATAATTGGAAGGTTTATTTTGCTTTTCTGGAGGTGTGAGCGACTGGCAAAACTCACCTGAGTAGCGATATCTTGTTTGTCCATCAGCTGTTTTAGAACAGCCTGTTTCATATCTTTTTTTTGCACATTTAACAGATTATCACGATAGATTTGACGCAACTCCCTATGCCTCCCTTCTCTGAAGAAGTGATAGGAGAGCATCCCTCGACTTCCTGGGGGAAGGGGTGAATCAAAACCCCGAATTAGACCAAACTTTGCTTCAGTGATGTCGTGATCGGAGAACCGGTTATTTGCAACCTTCAAGAAGGACTCTCTAAAGGCATCGAACGTGGCAGATATGTGAGGATCGCGGTAGGAATAGAAGTAGTAGGTTCCCTTCATGGGGTTGTATCTCGCACCCGCCCCATAGGCCCCCCCTTGTTCGCGAATTTTTTTATGTAATAGGATATTTTCGAGTAGGCACGTAGAGAGGGCAAGTGCAGGTGAATTGGGATCAGAAATCGTTATTGCAGGAAATCCAAATACGGAGAAGGCAACGGCAGAGGAGATAGGGCGCGCTTGTGCGGGTGTAGAGAGAGGAAGAGGATGATTACACCAAGGAATATAGGATTTTCCGGACAACTCTCCAATGCCATAAAATCCCTCCTTTGCTAGCACGTGGTATTGATCAGCGTCACAGCTGAGAATTAAATGTGGTGTAGTAAAATGGAAGAGATTCTCTTGGATGGTTTTTAACTTTTCTATGATGTGGGGAAGTTTCTCATCGAGATTGTGCGTAAGGGTACGGATAAATTGAAAGTATGTGAGGCCATCCCAATTCTCTGCGATGAATCTGGACTGATTAAATGCATGGAGGGCCTGATTAACGGCGTAGGATAGCGCATTGCAATTGAGCTTATTTTCTAATGAAGTATGAATTTGAAAAATGAGCTCCTTAATTCTTTCACTATCTTCTAGATGTAAAGATCTACACACATCTTTAAATAGTGTGAATAACCTTCCTGTATTGCGGTCTAGAACCCTTCCCCCTAGGCCAAAGGCCGGTTTTAACAGATCGGGGTCACCCACTTGAGGACACAGATGGAGACAAGTGCTAAAATCGCCAATGTATGCGTTGATATACTCGAGAGTCGTGCGATAGTCACGCCCTCCTGACCCAATTTCTGGGATGAGGGATAGGAAGAGTTTGACATAGGGGAGATCTTCTGAGGCAATGTAGGGAAGATCAAAGATTAAATGTGCGTATGTGATGTGGTTAGTGAAACAATCATGAAAAAATATGGTGAGTTGGTCAAGCTGTTCTTGATGCAGATGAAAGTCGGGGGTCTCTTGAGGGATGTCAGCGAGATCAATTTTGGGAAGGCACTCTAGAGATTGAGTCTCCTTCTTATCTTGAAAATGCGTTAATTCTATTGCGCATGAGACAATCTTCTTCTTGGCCTCTTCAGAGAGGGTCCCTTTGATCTTTTTGAGTTTCTCTTTCTCCTGTTCCTCTTCGTCCCTTTGCAATTGACTATTGGGACTAAAATTCAGGGTCACACGATGTGGATTATCTAATAAATATTTACGAATAAGCTGAGGGAAATATTTTGGATCTTTGGCGAGAAGTTGAACTCTTTTAAATTGGCTTTGGATGGAGAGGCTATACTCTACAGGACATCCATGTTGCTCAGCCAAGGCTGAACGAAAAAAGAGGTTGAGGCCGAAGGGGGCATAATCTCCGCTAATTTCTAGGTGATGAAACTCGAGCTGATGGAGAGCTGCATTTATGAGGAAGGAGTTGATTCCCTCACTTTCTATCTTTTCCAACGTCTTGAGGATAAGCTTTTCAATCTCTTTTCCGACATTGTCTTCACAGCCGCGGCAGATAATTGTATAGGGAATTTCGCTCATCTCGAGAGATACATATCCGTCAGCTTGTGTGCACAACTGCGACCTGAGAAGGGGTAATTTTAGAAGGGAAGCGTCCGTCTCCATCAAAATAGAATTGAGCAAAGAGAGAGAGAGTAGATCTTCTTGATTTCTCGCATGAGTTGTGAGCCAGGAGAGAGCGACAAAATTTTTGTCCCCCTCATTCTGAGGAGGAAAGCATCTTTCCAGGGCGTGCGACTTGTTAAAACGAGGCTGGTTGGCAATGGGTAGGAGTGGCGCCATCTTTTTAAACCCCTTCAGTGCGCGTTTCGTGATAAATTCAAGATGACGTTCTAAAGGGAGGTCACCGTAAAAGAAAAAGAGACAACGGCTAGGGTGATAGTAGGTGCGGTGAAAAATTTTAAGTTGCTCATGGGTTAACCGAGGTATCTCTGCGGGATCTCCCCCAGCGTTGAAGGCGTAGGGTAGGTTGGGAGTCAGCTCTTTCATGATCTCTTGCCAAAGACGCGTCTCTGGGACGGATAGACTCCCCTTCATCTCATTGAAAACCACTCCCTTAAAAATTAATGGGCTCGCTGGATCATCATTATTTTCAAACTCGAGGCGACACCCCTCCTGCAAGAAGCTAAACCTCTCGAGCTCTGGGAAGAAGAGGGCGTCCAAATATACCTCCATCAAGTTATAAAAATCTCTTTCGACCTGTGAAGCTGCCGGATAACAGGTGAAATCTGAGCCAGTCATAGCATTCATAAACGTACTGAGGCTACGTCGCCTCATGGAAAAGAAGGGATCTTTGACCGGATATTTTTTAGATCCGCAAAGAATGGTATGTTCCAAGATGTGAGCAACTCCGGTAGAGTCGGAAGGAAAGGTCTGAAAAGAGAAGCAAAACAGATTTTCGTGGTCATCGGCCTTTAGATGAATCACCTTAGCCCCAGTCGGTTGGTGCTGAAGTTGATATAAATTAATCCGGAGCTCCTCAATTGCAATCGCCTTAGTGAACACAAACTCGTGAAGGCTCATCCCCTTTTCATACTTTGACATAAACCAATCCTAATTTACTCAAGAAAAACTTTCCAGAAAACTTTGACACGCTCATAGACTTCTAGCCAAATGGAAAGTGATTTACCATGTAAGAGTGGCAGATGATTGATACTCCGTCACACGTGTTTCAAAAAAATTCTTCTCCTTATCTATATCGATAGCCTCGCTCATCCAAGGAAAGGGGTTTTTCGAGAAATATCGTGCCTTCAGACCAATGCGCTCCAATCGGCGATCGGCAATATATTGCACATACTCACGAAACATGGAGGCTGTAAGACCTAAGATGCCTCTAGGAAGGCAATCCTCGGCATATTTAATTTCTAACTCAACCGACTCTTGAACTTTTTCTATAATGTAGCTTTGGAAAGTGGGTGTCCAAAGATCGGGATTTTCTTCTTTGACGCCATTAATGAAGTCGATACCGAAATTCAAATGGATCGATTCATCACGCAAAATATATTGAAATTGTTCTCCTATTCCGACGAGCAGTTTACGACGATAGAGAGATAAGATCATTGCAAAACCACTATAGAAAAAAATGCCCTCCATGATGATATAAAATCCAATCAGATTTTCTAAAAATTTTTGCGCCCCCTCTTGGGTATGAGTATTGAAATTTTCATCCAAGAGATCCTCTGTGAGTTCCATCTCAAAGACATCTTTGTTATGTATTGTGTTGATTTCATTGTACATGTTGAAAACCTCTCCTGCATCGAGATTGAGAGATTCGACAACGTAATGAAAGGTATGGGTATGAATCGCCTCTTCAAAAGCTTGACGTAGAAGATATTGTCTACATTCTGCGTTGGTCACATACTTGTAGATGGCCAATGTGATGTTATTAGCAACTAGACTTTCCGCTGTACTAAAAAAACCCAAATTACGCATAACGAGACGGCGCTCAGCTTCAGAAAGAATGTTAAGAGACTTCCAAGTTGAGATATCTTGTGCCATCGGCACCTCTGTAGGCATCCAGTGATTGGCACATCCATTGAGATAATGTTCCCATGCCCAATGGTATTTAAGCGGCATCAGCTGATTTACGTCGACGGTACTGCAGTTGATCAGACGCTTCTCTGTGCCCTTTACTCGCCATCTTCTACCATTCGCAATTTTTGTTTGTTTTATGATGTAAACTCCTCTATTATTGACAACTTTCACACTCCTCTTCGAGAGAACAAGCCGGCTTCCTATCTATTACTAACCTGGACGAGGGAGATCTGTTTTTCATCCAACGTGGCTGCACCCCCCACTTGTTAATATCCACTGTGGATTTCTCAACTTGGGTGGCAGATCTCGAACGCAAATAATAACAAGTCTTAAGCCCCTTTTTCCATCCAAGCATATACATGTTGTGCAATTTTTTGCCGCTCGGTTCGTCAAGGTAGAGATTGAGTGATTGCGCCTGGTCAATCCATTTTTGACGACGAGAAGCGCACTCGATATTCCACTCTGGGTCTACTTGGAAGGCGGTCATATATTGTCGTTTTATCTCTTCAGGGATACGATCAATTTCGAGGATCGATCCGTCAAAGTACTTAAGCTCATCGATCATCTGGTCATCCCAAAGGCCCAAGGCCTTGAGTTCCGCAACGAGGTAAGGGTTGTGGATAATAAAATCTCCGGAGAGGTTAGATTTCACATAAAGATTTTTGTAGTTAGGCTCGATCGACTGGGAAGCTCCAGCTATGTTTGTGATGGTTGCCGTGGGGGCTATTGCCATCACATTACTGTTGCGCATACCATGCCGCTTCACCGATTCCCGCACCCTATCCCACTCCATCGAAGTAGAACGATCCATTGTCACACTCTCCCCACGCTCATTCTCGAGCAGCTCAATCGTGTCGATGGGAAATAATCCCCTGTCCCACTTAGATCCCTTATAGGTGGGATAAGTGCCTCGCTCTTTCGCTAATTGACTTGAATGAAGGATAGCATAATAGGAGATCATCTCCATACTTACATCGGCAAATTGCACAGCCTCGTGACTGGCATAGCTCATCTTCTGAATATGAAGGGCATCTTGAAACCCCATTATTCCCAGCCCAACCGCACGATGATTCATATTGGCGATGCGAGATTCCGGAATAGGGTAGAGGTTGATATCGATGACATTGTCTAAAATACGAACGGCACTCTCAACCGTGTGGGAGAGCTTTGCCTCATCGATCCCTACCCCTTCGACCACATGTTGTGCTAAGTTGATCGAACCAAGGTTACAGACGGCGGTCTCCTCTTCTGAAGAGTTAAGTGTAATTTCAGTGCAAAGGTTGGAGCTGTAGATGACGCCCATGTGATCCTGGGGAGAACGGATATTGCAGGGGTCTTTGAAGGTGAGCCACGGATGTCCCGTCTCAAATAGCATGCTGAGCATCTTACGCCAGAGGTGGGAGGCTTCAACTACTTTGTAGAGTTTGATCCTTCCCCTTTCGACCAACTCTTCATACTCGATATACCTCTTTTCAAAAGCTTTTCCGTAGAGGTGGTGAAGGTCAGGCACCTCATCTGGAGAAAAGAGTGTCCATGAACCATTTTTTTGCACCCTCTTCATGAATAGATCGGGGATCCAGCTGGCAATATTCATATCATGAGTACGCCGCCTCTCATCTCCAGTATTTTTGCGCAGTTCAAGAAAATCCTCAATATCGATATGCCAAATTTCTAGGTAGGCACAGGCCACACCATTTCTCTTTCCCCCCTGATTGACGGCGATGGCAGTATCATTGGCTATCTTGAGAAAGGGGATCACCCCTTGGCTCAGACCATGAGTTCCTCTGATATAAGAGCCAGACCCACGTACATTTGTCCAGTCATTTCCGATGCCGCCCGCCCTCTTGGAAAGTTGCGCATTGTCTCCAATCGTCTTAAAGATATGTTCCAGCTTATCTGATATCGTGGATAGGTAGCAGGAACTAAGCTGCGGGTATGGAGTCCCCGCATTGAACAGGGTGGGTGTTGCTGGAAGATAATACAGTTGCGAAAAGAGGTGGTAAAATTCAATGGCGCGCGCCGTCTTATCCATCTCGTTAATTGAGAGCCCCATGGCTACGCGCATCCAAAAGAGCTGAGGTGTCTCAATGCGGCGTGTCCCATCTTGAATGAAGTAGCGGTCGTAGAGGATTTGTAATCCCATAAATTGAAAGAGATCATCTCTACTGGGCACTAGCGCTTTCCCAAGACGTTTTATGTCAAAATCTGCAAGTTGTGGAGCTAATCGCTGAATTTCAATGCCATAAGATATGTATTTCTCAAAATGTTCGCGGCAGCAATCCTCCAATTTCGGATGGAGCGCATCGATCTCCATCGTCTCCCTATAGATCTTATCTAAAAGCAGGCGTGCAGCAACTTTTGAATAGGCAGGGTCCTTCTCAATTTTTGTCTTTGCGGCCATGAGAAGCGCCTGATCTATTTCGCTCTCTAACATATCTTCATAAAAATTTAAAATGGTACTATCTAGAAGTTCTTGCGCACAAACCACTTGCTCCGCTCCCGAGCATGCATGAACCAGGCGCGCCAGCAGCTTAGATTTAGATAGGGACCCCTTTTCACCCTTTGCAGTTGTAAATTCAAAAATGCAACCATCCTCTCCCTTGGGAGGGAGGGAATGATTGTGCTCTGTGGGTGGAGGGCTCACTCCATCACCAGTGAACCTGTGCAAAATGTACTTTTTTGCGGCTTGAAAGAATCCTTCCTCCATCAAGCTCTCCTCAACGAATTTTTGAACATGTTCGGTAGATGGCGTCGTAGTCGCTGAGAGCTGGACAATTTTTTGTGTCACCTGCCGAGAGATGGCATTTACGATGGGAACAATTTTCTCGGATGTAGTCCCTCCGTCGATAGTGTCGCTATCTCTTAGTGCCTGTGCGATTGAAGTGGTGATCTTAAACGGATCAAAGTGGACAGGGTGTTGATCGCGCTTTCGAATAATTGTAAGATTTCTCGGATCATTCTCTCTTAGCACCTTATGTGAGTCTCGATAGAAGATATAGTCACGAGCAACATCTTGATAACCATTTTCCATCAAAGTGATTTCGACAATATCTTGTATCTCTTCTACGTTCGTGGGCGTGTGCGCGCGCATTAATTGAGATAGCTTTGTCACCACCTGATCGGCGATAGCGTCGATCGCTTTTTCGATATCTTTGGGAAGTTGATCTACCTTTCCGATTCCTTTTGTATCACGAAAAGCAGATTCGAGGGCCGAGTGAATGTGTCCTCTTTTAAAGGGGACGATCGTACCATCTCGCTTCACAATGGTGCAAGGCTGCACGTCTTCTGTGGTATGATCGTGAGTCTCCTCACCACATAAAGATTGGAGAAGCTTTTTAGCTCTGTCGGGTGATGTGGATTTAGGTTGTATCATGTCTGACCTCCACTCAAAATTGTTTACACACCACTCTCCTACAACATCTAGGGGTTTTGCTGCGCATAGCGCTACTATATATTGTAATAGAGAATCCTCAGTCTACAGAAAAATTGCACAAAACATCAACAATTTTAAGATGTATGTTGAATAAATTGCGCTTTGTTGGGGTGTTGAGAAATTATGGGTTTTGGATTGAGAACTAACCAACTACCTACTTCAACAAAAAGCTTGATGGGGTTTTAGATCAATTATGACCAAGTTCGTTTTCACTTTTCGCATTTTTTCCAGGATTTCGTGCTTTTTCACGAAACCTGGGAAGGATAGGTTATTCAACCCCACTGAAATTGAAAGTTTTAATCACTTTTTTTATTGCCTTGTCTCGCTCATTCCATAAGCTTACCTTGGAGACAATTTGTGATGCATCCACAAAGTTAAATATTTCTGAAATAAATAATTCGGCCAACCGTTTTGTTCCGATTTTAGCTCTTAAGTGTGAAAAATAGGTGTGATCCGCTACCTTTTCTAATAGAGAAAAGCCGCAAAAAAATTTTTCCACAGCAAAAACCGATCGAGTTCTCGGACCCTCAAATCTTACATCCACTGTAATGCTAAGGGCTACAAACCCCGATTCAATATGGTAACCTTTGCGTCCCATATCTTTACAAAAAAGGGCTTCTAGAGGCTTACATAATTGCTTAAAATCTACACTATGTAGCCATTTTCGATAAGGGTGATTTGCTACAGGATAAATCTTCTACATTAGTTTCAAACATATCTCACTCCTTTTTGCGTATGGATTTGAACATACTCTCTTTATCCTTAATATCTTACATAAGAAATCATACGCTTCGGAGGTTTTTATTTGAAGTTTATTCTTGTAAAATTCACCAGTGGCCTTCTATTTCTCAACGCGACCCTAAAAGAAATGAAGCGAAATTTCCCCAAAAAATTTTGGTGTGATATCTTGAGGAAAGATAAAATCCTTGTAGCATGAAGCAAATTTATTTAATACCCAATATCGTCACGGCTTTTGGCCTCTCGTGCGGACTATTCGTGATCTTTAAAGCGAATATGATAGATCCTGGAGCTGGGGTTTATGAGCTCCTCTACTCTTCGGCACTTCTACTGCTCCTAGCTGCCTTTGCCGACCTGATCGATGGGGCGGTCGCGCGCATCATCCGTGCCGAGAGTGAATTTGGATCTATATTTGATTCGCTAGCTGACGCCATCTCCTTTGGAGTCGCTCCATCGACCCTATTTTTGAAGAGCCTATCTCTGCGCCCCGCCGATGGGCTCTCCTTTTTTGCTGTGGTTGGAGCGATGCTCTACGCTATCTGTGGAGTGCTGCGACTGGCACGTTTCAACGCAAAGCTTCAGGAGAGCCAAACGGGAAAGAACAGTCTAGCTGACTATAAAAAAAATTTTACTGGCCTCCCAATCCCTGCGGGTGGAATAGGTGCACTTTCGGCCAATCTTTTCCTCAACTCTAAGCTCGCATCATCCTGGTTTTCAATATCTTATACAGTTCATTTGGTGATTTTGACCTCTCTCATGATCCTGCTGGGATATCTTATGATCAGTAAGTGGAAGTTTCCCAGCCTTACATCGCTCCGTTTTCGTATTCCCTCATTTCATCTTATCCTCCTCGCCGTTCTTCTCGCTATCTTCATCCTCTACGGCATTTTTTATTACTTGCCGCTCGTTCTCTTCATTTGCTCTTTAGGATATATTCTCGTAGGGTGTATCCTCACCGTAATTCGAATCATCGCAGGGAAAAAGTCGAAGACCCTCGTCGATTTCGAACCCGAAGAAGATATGCCGAAGTAGTATGGGTGTGCATTACTCAATCATTTTTGTCTCCTTAGTCCTTGCCCTCTATTTTTTTTTTAAGTCACAAAAGCTTAAAGAAGAGAATATCCGATTAAGGGCAGAGGGAGAGGTGAAGGATAGGGCAACTGAAGAAAAACTCTCCCTGATAACGGGCACACAGGAGAAGCTTTCCTCGGTCTTCAAAGCTCTCTCTACCGACGCCCTGGAAAGGAGCAGCACCTCCTTCCTTAAATTGGCAAAGGAGACCTTTGAAAATGCTCAAATCAGAGCAAAGGGAGATCTTGACAAGAGGCAACAATCCATCGAGGGAGTACTCAATCCAGTCAAAGAGTTTTTAAACAAGTTGGACAACAATATACGCGTGATGGAAAGGGACCGTAAGGGGGAGCATGAGTCTCTTAAACAGCACCTTAAAATGATGATCGAGGCGGAAAAAGGGTTGCGTGAAGAGACCTCTGCTCTCGTTAAATCTCTCCGTGTACCCATTGTGCGCGGGCGATGGGGAGAGATACAGTTGCGTCGCGTCGTTGAACTCGCCGGAATGGTCCCCCATTGTGATTTTTATGAACAAAAAAAGGATGAGGAAGGAATGCGGCCCGATCTTATCGTGCACATGCCAGGAGATAAGCGTGTTATCGTAGACGCTAAAACTCCTTGTGAAGCCTTCCTTGAGGCGATGCAATCTCATGACCTAGATATCAAGGAGAAAAAACTCAAAATACATGCACGCCATGTGCGACAACATGTGATGTCTCTTAGCAAAAAGGCCTATTGGCAAAGCTTTCAGCCCACACCAGAGTTCGTTGTGCTCTTTATTCCCTCTGACAATTTTTTCAACGCTGCCCTAGAATTCGATCCCTCCCTAATCGAGGTGGGGATAGAGCAGGGGGTAATCATTGCCACTCCCACCACCCTTATCGGCCTCTTAAGGGCTATATCTTATGGCTGGAAGCAGGAAAATCTCTCGCGCAATGCCGAAGAGGTGAGCAGGCTGGGACACACCCTCTATAAGAGAGTAGTAGACATGTGTAAACATGTCACTGGAATGGGGAAAAGGCTTGCAACGAGCGTGGAGGCCTATAACCAGCTAGTAGGGTCTATAGAATCGCGTGTCCTGGTCTCAGCGCGCAAATTCCGAGAGTTGGGAGCCGCCTCGAGCTCCCTAGAACTGGAACACCTGGAGGGTATTGATCTGACACCACGCAGATTTCAATCTTCTGAGATAAAAGCAGAAGAACCTACCTCCCACTCACCATCCTCCACTCAGGTGACGAGAGAAACTCAAAACACAGAGATTGACATCCACTGATAACCATACTTAAAATTGCACGCTCCGTGCACCCACTCTTGCAACATAATCTCGCAGTTTTCCAGAACCAGACGACTTTCCACCATTAAATATAAACGCTTGTATTGCAAGATCTTCGGAGCGACGATAGACATTCTCCTCTATTGCTCTACGTGCAGTTCCCGCATTGAACCAATGATTGCCCAATTGAGTGTTATTTCCTGCTATTACTAGGACGACTGCATTACCCTGGTCGGCTAGCTCTTGCGCGAGTGCTGAACCGTCGACATTCGTCTCAACAGCAATGCGATTGGATGGCAGATTCCGCTCAAATGCAGCCTTGAATGCATTGTAGTTTTGAGTTGACTCGATATCACCACTCCTAGGTGCAGCTATACATAGATGAAAGGTAATGCCACTCTCCCTCGCCGCCCGTGAACATTCTACCGCCATCGTATTTGCAAGTTCCGTTACAATTATATTCCGTAATCCCTGATTTTGTGGATTTTGTGGATGCAGCACACTCCTCAAAAAAGCACCAGCACCAAATGCAGGCAACACAGCATGTCGTCTTGTTCTAGAGGCCCCAGGTAGCAGATTAGTATCACTCACCGCACGAATCAGAGAACTTACCATGTAAAAAATAATCTCTCTCATATCTCTTTGATAGCTTCGAACAGCCGCAGGCAATGAAGATCGTAAATTAATGGCCACTGCATGCAGTGAGACAAAAGGCCTCCTTGTTGACGAGCCACTCCATCTTTGCCATTGGCCATCGTAGTTCATAGTCGTTGGCAGAGCGAAAGCTGCGCCTTCCGGCAAAAAAGCACTTGTATCACTGCTTTGGCTAAATCTTGGGGGAGAATAGAAAACAGCCCGACCTATCATGCTTCTAAGACTATGGGACAACCTTGAAAACTCTCTGTGTAATAGGCCAGGGCGCGAGTTAGTTGGTTCGTGTCGGCACGCTTTTCGTACTTCCGTAAGTGTAGATGTAGTCACAGATTGCCTCAGCGAATCATCAGGCACCCGCAACCTAAGTTGTGTTGAGGAACGCGCAGAAGTGGATGGACCACCTGCTGCACCACCACCATTATTAGGCCCCTGGGCAAAATGCGTAGTCGGCTCTGTTGAGTCGCGCAGGGCTTCTTCCACAGAACCTGCGGAATCTGTGGCCTGTTGAACCTCCTCCGCTGATCCCGTGGCTGAGAAGAAAAGAGATAGTAAAAGTGCAAAAATGCACATCAAAACCCTAGATACCGCGTTCGATAAGTAAGACAAAATAACAGAAGAAAAATCGACTATCCGTCGATACAAATTTCCACTACTTTGAACTGAACGTCCTCGGGATGATTCTCCCACTGATACCATCCCAGCTTTAATATCTTCTAAACCCACACAAAATCCTCCACCTGATTTCCATTTCTAACACCAACCTACCTACTACGTCTTCGTAACATTATCGTGTTTTAATTTGCAACACCATTTTTAAGAACTTTTCCGAATGTAAAGAAAGTTCTGTGTACGACGATAACGATAGAAGAAGTAAAGAGAACACAAAGATAGCAATCTTGGTTCTTTTTTAAACACAACTTCCGCTAACCGCTTGCGATCTCTCGTCAAAACACGAAGAGGTGCAGTGTTTGACACTCCCACGCAGACTACAGGTGCATTCTGTTAAAGAAACTCACATAGTGGTGGCCCCCATTAAGAAGAAATGCCACTTCCTAAAGGCAGGAGGAGCGGTGGTAGATATTCTCTTCCATCGAGCTGAATGGGTGGAACTCACTCCTTCCATTACACCTGCCCCTGAAGAAATAATACTATCTAACACTGCCATATCAAATCCTCTTGACCAATTAAGTATTTTGCCTTAACTTATGTTTCTTTTCAATACTTATTCACTTAATTGAAAAATTAATTCCAATTTGTGCCTATCCAGCGTGTACGCAAAATGAAATGACCTCTAAAGACGTTCAAATCGCAATAATATCTTCTCAACAATACGTTATATAGTATTAATAAATTTGCAATTAAAACTAACCTGGGGTAAAATTGGTGTAAGGTTTGTTTTGTAAAAACGAGGAAAATCACATGGAATTCACTTCTTCCGTCTCTTCTAATACTCCCTCTCACACTGTCATTTTCCCCAAAGAGTGTTCTCAACATCCTTCCAAAACTCCTCTTCGCCCTCTACGAGCTATCGCACAACTTATCTCCAGAATTTGGCACTTTTTCTTCCCATGTTGTGTTCCGAACGGTGCTCAAACGTCACACCTACCTACAGAGTCTTCCTCCCCCCAGATTGAACAACTTTTTAGAACACAGAGACAGCACATCAACGAAAATGTCAAGGAAACTCTCAATACGAACAATATAGAATTTCCCTCACAACTCTCCCATCCAGTCTTTACAGCGGATCAATTCAAAAGTGACACGAAACTATTTTTCTTTCGCCAGCGGTGGGAAGGGGCGCCAGGTTTGGGTCTTCAAAGATCTCAGTGCATCACTTTTCCAATCACCCTAACTAATTATGTACAGCCTGGGGAAACAAATTCGGCACAAGAAGCACATAATAATCCTTTTACGATCTTGCATGTGAGGGAAATCGACTCAAAAAATAATCCGCAGAAAATATTTTATCTTATACAGTGTGTTCTTGAAAATTTGCGGAGGGACGACTCCATTACTCACTCTGTTTGGCCTCCATTGGGAATGTCATCTCTGTCCCAGTACCAAGGAAACTATGATAATGAGGTTAAAAGGTTCGCAGAGATTTTGTTGAATGCTCTTTATTTATCTTCTTGCGATTTCCGTAAACAATCTTATCTTTGTCTCCCACACCTTACTGATCCCACAGACGGAGAGACTAAGTATTATGAAGCTATCAAGAATGAATACAATCACAATATAGAAAAATATCATTTTGTTCATATTGTCGAAGGTATTGACGCTACTACCTATGCACAGAAATTGGCCAATGATGAATGTGTGTTTCCCTATCTAATAATGGCTTCCCAGGAAATTCTAGGAGGTCTATGGTTTAGCTCCCCCATACCTGGTCGTAGGAAAACGGAGGAGGAGAGAGCCTACCAGCTATCCACTTCCCTTGCACTTCATGGATACGTGATAAATGACTTAGCTCGTAATAAATGTACATTGGAGAATGGGCTGAAGGCTTTGATGGCTTGCTGCGTCCCGTTGGATAGACCCCCCCCACATGTAATAAACAACTCTTTTGACAGGCCTGTAGTAAAGATAATGCCGTCCCACTGCAGCAAATAAAAGGCTATTTTACAAACAACTATCCTCTATGCGTGATGCGAGCTATTATGCCATCGACTCCACCCACCATTCATAGCGCACTTATACCCTCGAATGATTATTAAATTTAATGAACTCTCTCCTATGGCGTATTGAATTAAATATCTCTTTGGAAGCGATCGAATCTAGATCCGCACATCCAGCTTTGCGAGCCGCCATCAACCAGCCCACCGCTGACTTGCTCCGGATCAGCGCTGCGCACGCCTCAGCACTACGTACCGCAATACTGGGGTCTGGAAACAGCTGAAAACAGGGCCCTGCCAACTCCACGACAAGAGGGTAATCCCTCATCTCATAGGCAGCATGGTGTAGATAAATTTGCGATTTAGGGGTAAGATGCTTTTTGATAGGGAGCAGAAGTGCGTATACTGATTCAAATTCTGCGCGCTCCATCCTTAAATCAGCAAGATACTGAGATGCAAGATTAAAAATGAGACCCTTTTTCGCCCTTCTGCGCAACTCTTCTAGCCTTAGCATAGCTTCCCCCTTACGTTCCTTCTGTGGGATGAGCTTTTCGATCCCCTTTAGCTCCTGAGTTAAGGAATCACTGTCATCATTAGATGTAATCATCCTTGCCCTCTTCCATGTAGCGAGATTTTGAAAAGCGAATAGAGCAAAAATTGCCCCAAAAGTGAAGAGGCCCACAAAAGAGGTGACAAGACTAAAGACGAAAGAGAGGATTATACTGATCAGAAGGGAATATTTTACCCCACGCATCCCAAAGATCGATTCGAAGATAATACGCAAAAGCTGTCCCCCATCCAAAGGGAGAACGGGAAGGAGATTCATCATGGTCCAAAAGAAATTTACCCACCGCACAACACGTAGGGCATAAATTACATGGGGTGAAGTGAAGAACCAAGTACTTAGAAGCAAAGAGGCGAGAAAAAATAGAGCTAGCCCAGCAATAGGGCCATCTAGTACTACGAAAAACTCACGCCAACCCCTGAGGCTTCCCCCCTCGGGGTAGGTCACCCCACCAGTAGCCACTAGCTCAATACGGACTTTCTGCCCAAAACATTGGGCTGTCAGAGCATGCCCAAATTCATGAAAAAGGATCGAGACAAAGATCACGACCACCCAAACTATGGTAAAAAGAAGGGGCTGGGGTAATCTCACGCTACTCATCCAGCCAATCAGGGCAGAGGTGACCCAGAAGAAGGGAGAAATCTTGATAGAGATATTTTTGAACGTCATGCTACCGGCACTTTAAAAAAAACACATGGCTCCGCAAACAAAAAGTCGACAGTGAATAATCGAAAAATATAAACAATACTATTTCAAAAGTCTACTCCTCCGTCTCGGTTACATCCACTGACCTCTTATAATCTCAGACAGAATGGGGAGACACCCTCTTTCTCAGCGGATGACATATAATTTTTGTATGTGATAAGATGACTCTTTTATCAATCAACGCTTTTAATTACCATGCCCCCCCTTTTTACATCCGGGTTTAGCAGAGTCTGGAAGGCCTGTTCAAAGACCCGCTCCTTGCTAGGGGAAAAATTGAAAGACATTCTCGGCAGGTCTTTGGACGATAACACTTTGGAAGAACTTGAGCAGATCCTTTTTGAGGCAGATCTCGGATCAACCCTAGTCCTTGCCATCATCGAACAAGTGCGCACTCATGCTAAAAAACAGGGGGACAAAAATAATCTTATACAGATCATGAAAGATCGGGCAGAACAGATACTAAAATACCCCCCCCACGTTCAGGTGAAGGAGGTAACAACCCCCCCCAAGGTGATACTGGTAGTCGGAGTAAATGGCAGCGGAAAGACAACTTCGGCGGCAAAACTTGCAAAGATGTACAAGGATGAGGGGAAAAGGGTGCTGTTAGCAGCAGGTGACACCTTTCGCGCCGCAGCTATTGAACAGTTGCAAATTTTGTCTAATCAGATAGATGTCGACTATGTCAAGGGATCCCCAGGAGGAGACCCATCAGCTACCATTTTCGATGCTCTGACCTCTGCTAAGGCGCGAGGATATGACATCGTGATCGCCGATACTGCGGGCCGCCTTCAATCAAAAACAGATCTCATGAAAGAACTTTCAAAAATTAAGCAAGTTACTCACAAGTTAGTTCCTAATTCCCCACACGAAATTTATCTCGTAATCGATGCCACTACTGGACAAAATGCCATAGATCAAGCTAAAACTTTTAATACGTTCGCCCCGTTGACAGGGCTCATATTCACCAAGCTCGACGGCTCAGCAAGAGGAGGAACAATTCTTTCAATTTACAACTTGATGAAAATCCCAGTGCGTTACATCGGAATAGGAGAGAAGAACGAGGACCTCGTCCCCTTTGATCCAAAGGCTTACGTCAATGCTCTATTTTCCTAATATCACAACGTAAGATGGGAGAAATCGTGAATTACTGACCCTAACCTTAGCGTGAAAAGATCTCATTTTCTCTGAAAAAAAAGTTCACCTCAATCTTGGCTGTATCTGGCCCATCAGAACCATGCACAACGTTGGCCTCTATTGTTTTGGCAAAATCTGAGCGAATTGTTCCGGGGGTCGCTTCTGCTGGATTGGTAGCTCCCATGAGTTCGCGGTTTTTCATAATCGCATTTTCCCCCTCTAAAACCAAAAGTAGCACAGGTCCAGAGACCATAAAGGCTACCATACCATTGAAAAAGGGCTTCCCTCTATGCACAGCATAGAACCCCTCCGCCAGGTCCTTGTTTAAACGGACCATCCTCGCCGCAACTATGGAGAGACCAGCTCCCTCAAAGCGAGAGATAATCTCTCCAATACAATCCTTGCTAACCCCATCAGGCTTAATAATAGAAAGCGTCCTCTCTTTCTCCATACCGCAAAACTCCATCCTAGAACAACGCTAGAAAGCATGTTAGCCTAAATTAGATTTTTATTGAACTATTATTTTTCACACCTCATTGGAGAGAGTGAAGAGGGCAGAAAAATACACTTCCATTTTTAAAACATAAAGCAACTTAGAAAATTGATGTTTATAATACAAATATGATATAATTCCATCAGTAATTAAAGTTTATTAAGAATTTTCCTAAACTTAATCTCAAGGAGTAAATTATGAAAGCTCAATTATTGTCAGATAGTAGTTCCGCCTTTAAGTCATATCTACCTTCATTTCCTAATCAAAGTGGACATATAAGCAACGCATTGAATAAATTGTACAAATACATGTTGACCCCCATTTTAGTGTTGGTATTAACCATACTTATTTACATTGCGATGACTATCGCAATGTGCATAATGGGCATTGCACTCCCGTTTATTTCCACAAGCTTAGCAATATATTATGTCTATCATAACCGAAAAGTTGAACCAAAATAGTGGGTGCGGGCACCCCTGTGCCGGAGCAATTCCTCAATAGTGCCAGAGTAGGTGACACGCCCCTCTTGGATGAGATAGCTATAATCGATGATGGAAGAAACCTCACGGGCATTGTGATCGGTGATTAGGATGCTGATATTTCTCGACTTGAGGTAATTAACCATTTTTTTCAAGTCGTAAATAGTTAGAGGGTCAATATTAGCAAAGGGTTCATCTAGAAGAAGGAGAGATGGGGAGGTGATAAGGGAACGGGTTATCTCCAAACGGCGTCGCTCACCTCCAGAGAGTGTCCCAGCGCGTTTTTTTGCTAGTGGGGTAAGGTGAAGCTCCTCGAGAAACTCTTGCACACGCCTCATGCGTTCGGCCCTAGAGATGGGTAGGGTCTCTAAAATGCACAAAATATTTTGTTCCACTGTAAGGTTCTGAAAGACCGAGGGCTCCTGAGAGAGAAATCCCATCCCCATCCTTGCGCGTATGTGAACGGGTTTGTTTGTCACATCCCTCCCATGAAAGAAAATCTCACCACGTTTAGGGCGTATCAACCCAATCACCATATAAAAAGCAGTAGTCTTACCAGATCCGTTGGGCCCTAAAAGACCAACTACCTGCCCCTCTTGAACAAAAAACGAAAGGCCTTGAACCACCTCTTTCCCCGAGTAGGATTTACAAAGATTTTTTGCTTCTAAGATCGTGCGCTTCTCTCTAGACAGATCCATCATAGCTCTCCCGCCCTTCATAATGTAACACCTAACAAATCTTAATTGCTCTAAAAAAGATCTTAATTTAAGATCTCGGACTTACCGCTGGTTCTACCTGGAGGTAGACCTCTTCTTACCAACGAAATTAATAGGTGGTATTGCTCCGGCGAGAAAGTGTACACTCTTGATCAACTGACGCTCGCCACTTCTATGTCACAGTCTGTAGTGAATGCATTGTTCACAGATGCTTGTTTAACTCTATGTGCTCGAATAAATTTGAGAGAACTGATATGTTAAGTATTATGTTTTATAAGGAAAATAGTGTATGTGCAAATATGTGAGGCGTATGATCTCGTGGATGATCTTGAAAGGGCTGTCCCTCCGCTATTCGGTTGATATTAAGGGGCTTAACAACTTGCGACTAAGGGAAAAAGTGGGGATTCTTTTCCTGCCCAACCATCCCGCTGAAATCGATCCTATCATCGTGGGCGGAGTGCTCACTCCCAAATTTGATCCTCGCCCTCTTGTCATCTCACACTCCTATTACCTGCGCGGTGCCAGATTTTTTATGCGCTTATATCGCGCACTCCCAATCCCAATTTTTGGATCATCGGCAAATTCTTGGAAACGCAATCAACTTAAAAAATGTATTGGACAGGTAAGAGCAGGGCTCAACAGAGGAGAAAATTTTCTCATCTACCCAGCTGGAAAGTTAAAACATGAGGGGGACGAGTTAATTGGTGGAAGTTCATTTGTCCACCGAGTCTTAGAGGTCTGCCCACACGTACAAGTGGTTTTAATTCGTACTTCTGGGTTGTGGGGTAGCCTCTTCTCCCGAGCGATCATCGGGGAGACCCCAGACTTTTGGGAGGTGCTTTGGTATAGCATCAAGATCTTATTAAAAAATGGGATATTCTTCGCCCCTCGTCGAAGGGTGACAGTGGAAATAGAGAAAGCGGGAGAGGAATTTCCCTACAAAAGCTCACGTCTAGAGCTCAACAAATATTTAGAGAGATGGTATAACCACTATCTCAATGAGCGTGGGGAAAGGGTTGAAAAAGAGGAGTTATATCGGGTGCCCTTTGGGGCTATCCCTAAAAAATCTCCTCTACAAGCGGGGAAAAAGGGGGCGAAAAAGAGGTCGGTGGATGCTTTAGAAATTTCGGAACGTATCAAGGATGACCTCTACAGAGAACTGAAGAAATTTTCCACGGTGACAGAGATTCATGAGGAGATGAAGCTGTCCAAAGATCTGGGGCTTGATTCACTGGATATCGCAAACGTCCTAGCATTTTTAGATCAACGTTATGACGCTGATGCTACACATTTGGAACAAATGCATAGCGTCCACGACTTATTAGAGCTCATTGCCACCCAAGGGAGATGTTCACCCTCTGGGTTCAATGACAGCAACACAAAATTTTACGAATGGCCGCAGGAAGATTCACGCCCAGAAGTACGCGTTCCCCAGGGAGAAACACTCTCAGAATGCTTTCTAAATAGTTGTGATCGTATGGGAAAAACTGCGGCATGTGGAGATGACTCTACCAAAATTATGAATTACCGTGAGGTAAAGTTAGCTGTTATACTTTTCGCCCGTAAGTTGTCAAAACTTCCAGATAAATATATTGGAGTGCTGCTCCCTTCAAGCCTGGGATGTTATATCATCATTTTAGCTATCCTCTTCGCAGGAAAAATTCCTGTAATTCTCAACTGGACCGCTGGAAGACGATCTCTAAATTTTGCAAAAAATTTGTTGGAGCTCAAAACCATCTTTACCTCCCTTCGCTTTTTAGAAATGGTAGATTCTCTAGAATTAGGAGATTTAGAGGATCATATCACTCTAGTTGAAGAGGTTGTGAAAACTTTCTCCTCTTTTAATAAAATCACATCATTTTTTCTCTCCCTTCGTAAGGGGAAAGCCTTAAAAAGATATTTCGGATTAGGGTGCATCAAAGGGAGCGATCCCGCCCTAGTCCTCTTCACGAGCGGAACAGAATCCTATCCAAAAGCAGTTCCTCTATCCCATACCAACCTCCTAAGTAACCAGCGAGCAACTGTTGAGATGGTGAAGATCGAGACGAGTGATATCCTTTATGGAGTGCTACCACCTTTCCATTCGTTTGGGTGTTCGATTACTGGCCTTCTTCCCCTTCTCTCTGGACTCCGCGTCTTTTACGCTCCAGATCCCACAGATGCCCATGGCATGGCGCGTGACTGCCTTCTGCGCAAAGTGACCATCCTCTGTTGTGCCCCCAGCTTCTACCGCAACCTATTTCGCGCCGCTACCCCACACCAACTTCAATCGGTTCGAATTATCGTCTCTGGGGCGGAAAAAGCCCCCGCTGAACTCTTTGAGCATGCCAAACAACTTGGGAAGAGGATGATTGAGGGATATGGAATCACTGAATGCTCACCCATAGTCACCATAAATTGTAGTGGTCAAGAGGCAAAAGGGGTGGGATATCCTCTCAAAGGTGTGGAGCTCTGTCTGATCCATCCAGACACAGAAAATAGGGTCACGGATGGACGGCGGGGAGAGATTTGTATTCGTGGATCTAATGTCTTCTCCGGTTATCTAGGAGAAAGCAGCTCTAATCCCTTTGTTAAGATCGATGGGAAGAGGTGGTATCGCAGCGGAGATCTAGGGAAGATTAATCCAGATGGTTCTCTTATATTGGACGGGCGGTCTAAACGATTTGTGAAAATTGGAGGGGAAATGGTAAGTCTGCCATCACTAGAAGAGGAGTTAATCAACTTTGCTAAAAACCAGGGGCTTATCGAAAGAGAAGAGGTCTCTACACAACTTGCCATCGGCGTAAAAGAGGGGGAAAGGTCGACTCTCATCCTCTTTGCTACTTTCGCAATCACGAGAGAGCTAGTAAACCGCGCGCTAAGGGATGCGGGATTTTCGCGCCTGGTTAAGATATCTAAGACATGTCAAATTAGAGCGATTCCCCTAACGGGAACAGGAAAAATTCAATTGGGAAAACTTAGGGATCTGATCCATGCTCAAGATGTATAATACAGAAAATCGTAGTAAAGAGATCATTGCTCTCCGCAGTGGGAGTAGCAAGCTCCTAATATATACCTGCGGCCCTACGGTTTACGACCATTCCCATATCGGAAATTTCCGCACCTACGTCTTTGAGGACATACTCAGGCGCACAATCAAATATTTTGGTTTCTCTGTTAGGCAGGTTATGAATCTCACAGATATCGATGACAAAACCATCAAAGGGGCGACGCAACTAGGTATCTCACTCAAAGAGTACACAAAGATATACAAAAAGGCCTTCTTTTCTGATTTAAGAATGTTAAATATCGAGTCTGTGGAGAAGTATGTTTCAGCAACCGACATAATACCAGAGATCATCCAGATGATCGCACTATTACTCAAAAAAAAGTTAGCTTATCAAAGCAACGATGGCAGCATCTACTTCAATATCGATAGATTTCCCTCCTACGGTCGCCTCTCCCATTTGAAAAGGAATCAATACAAAGAAGATGCACCTCTCTCAGGCATCTTAGAGGATGAGTACACAAAAGATTCGATCTCCAATTTTGCTTTGTGGAAGGCCTACAACCCTGTAAGAGACGGAGAGATCTATTGGGAGAGCCCATTTGGCAGAGGGCGCCCCGGCTGGCATATCGAATGCTCAGCCATGGCCATAAAATGGCTAGGGGAAACTATCGACATACATGTGGGAGGGGTGGATAACATCTTCCCTCATCATGAAAACGAAATCGCTCAATCTGAAGGGTATACTGGGAAGCACTTCGTACGCCACTGGATTCATGTGGGACATTTGATTGTAGAGGGCAAGAAAATGTCGAAAAGTTTTGGCAACTTCTACACCTTGCGCGACCTCATCAAAAGGGGCTATTCTGGAATTGAGCTCCGTTACCTTCTCTTGAAGACCCATTACCGCACACAACTCAATTTTACAATGGGTGAGCTAGAGGCCTCTCGGCAAGCACTGCTTCGTTGGAACGGGTGTGTAGCTCGCCTGCGTGCGGTAGAAGGGGGGAACCACTCTCTAAGTGAACACATCTACCGGACACGTAACACATTCAGAGAGGCACTGGCCAACGATCTCAATATCTCTATGGGTCTCGCAGCCATTTTTGACCTCATAAAAGTAGTAAATACAGAGATCGACTCACATAATCTCTCAAAAGAGGGTGCTCAGGAGGTACTCAAATTTTTCGATGAGGTGGATGGTGTTCTAGGCATCCTTCCATCCAAAAAGGAAACGCACTTCATTCCACAGGACATTCAGGAGGCCCTTGCGAAGAGGGAAGCAGCACGCGCGGACAAAGAATGGCACGAGGCGGACAGACAGCGAGAGTACATCCAGATGCGAGGCTACACTGTCGAGGACGGTGCTACCAAGTCAACAGTAAAAAAACGCCTTTGACCTTCACGTCAAAACTTGACAAGCACTCAGTAGTCCGTCACATTTTCTTCTGGTAAATTTTGAAAAATTATTGGCATGTCTTATGCTAAAGAGGAATAAAAGACTTAGGAGAAGCAACTTATCTTATCAATAACCAAGCCTATACCATAATTTTAATTTATGCGCTCCCTCTTAAGTTTTGCCTTAATAGTAACTGTTTTTATGTTGATATTATATCCATCATCTATGATACAATCAGTGGCTTTGCGTTTGGGTTAACGAAGGTTAAGGTGTGTTTTCTACTATGTTTGTGTCGTTAAGAAGCGTTGCTGTCGGCATCTCTCTCTGGGAAACTTATACTGCTTCACGCGAACTTGTTATCAGAAGTGGTGAACAGCGGATATTTTATTCATGGAATCAGGCTAAGTTTCTCTCTATTTTGAATAATAACGTGCTGCCAAATGTTTTGTCGCCCTGTAGCGGACTGGTTGGTCGGGTTTCTTCATGGTTTCTCTTGCATTCTCACGTCTTTTCTTTCCTTATATTTAACGTATTCCTGATCTTTAGAGATCAATTTTTCAGAATTAAAAGTAAGCTTGAGAGGCTAGAACAGATAGTGCAAGGCGTGGATTTAGGGAATGCACCTGGAGAATGTATCGTCAATAAAACTGACGGGAAGTTTATTGACGGATCTCCACTAAAACATCATTTTCCTAAATCTAGCGCTGAAGATAACCGCTCTGTAGCTGAACGTATCAATGACGCCAATTCTTGGGTGAGATCCTTCAGAACAGAAGCCCTGTATTCGGTTGGAAATTTCCTTCTCATGCATCTCGGAGATATGGTCGTATTTATCACCCTGGCCTGCAAAGGTCTGTATATTTTTTATTGGAGGCAGGATTTGATCGAAAATACCATTCAGGCTTTTTTCTGCCTCTTGTGTCTGGGGACACAAGAGCAATTCTGGATGTATCCTACGTACAATAGAGGCTTTCTATGCACTATTTTTGGTAGTGGGGCCTTCAACTGGATTCGTAAGTGTATAATGGAACTGCGTGTAATTAGTTATATTGTTGAATATATTGGTTATGGTCCGCTGTTTGGTACAATTATCATCATAATGGATCTAGTGCCATATTTAGCTCTACGCTTATTCCACGGCAGAACAAATTCTTTTATAAAAACCCTTGTGATGAAGATAGGGAGTCTTTTTTTACCTGCTGGTTTGCTAACGAAACAACCCGATTCAAGTTCAAATCCTGAGGATCATAACTTTCTTCAGCAACCATTGAGTGTGGTGGGTGGGCGATTCAATGTTTTAGAAAACGCCTTCATTTGCTGTTACAATCCGAACGATCCGCAACCCCAAAAAAGTTTGGAAGAACTGGAAATAGAGCTTTTGCTTCTTGTCGAGAATGTAACTCCGCCACATAGAGGTTGGTTGCATGAAGAGCATGGTTATAAAATTTGGGGGGAACATAAAACTAACCGTGAAGCTCTTCGATGGTTGTTAAATGGAGAACTCATATCCCGTAACATGGATACTGATACTCTTAAGACACATGCAAAGGTGATTCTGTCTACCCTTATATCTGAGTTTAACAAAGGAGGAGACAAACTTCTGCGCAGCTTTGTTGACATAATTCCAGATTTTGATAGTTGCCCCAAGGCGGTGAAAAGGGTGGTGTATGATTTTTTTCTGCAAGTTTTAGCTTCAATATATGGGGTGGAAGTTATGCGTAATAATAGTGCGATCGCTTCCTTTATTGGCGAGTTACCGAAAGTAAGTCAAAATAGTATTGATGTGAATGCTGAAGATTGCAATAGAGATATCGACTGTTTTGCAATAAAGTTGTTGTATATCAATCAATCAATGCGTGATAGGGAGTGTAGGAACGTTATTGCTCGGGTTATCTCCGTGCAAGAAGCGAGGCTGAGACGGCTTAAGGAAGACTTTGCAGAAGGTGCTCATGGAACAATTAACAGTCTTTATGATATTTGCGAACTTATTCCTACCCTCCTTCCACCAAGTTTAATAGGACGTTTAACAAAAAGTGTAATGGAAGGAGGCGGGGTTTTCGGCAGGATTGCGCGAGGGTATGTTAGGTCTATTTTTTTAATCGTCTTTAGGTTTCTTTTAGAGCAATTTCTTGAAGCGAATCTCAGTTTTGCGAGCAATGAGCACTATGTGAACATCATGCAGGTGGCTATTGCGAAGCGTTTGGGCTTAAGAGAAATCCATAGCAGCGAACTTTTAGATTCTTCCGATAGCATCTTTTATTCCTTTTTTGAATCTATTTATTCGGATATTGATTCTCTCACGACTAAAGTGATGGCACCGACTTTCTTAGACTTTATGTTTGGGAAAATGGCCAAAAAAGCGTGTGTAAAGCAGTTGCTGCCGGAGTTGCAGGAGGTGCTTTTATGTAATTGTGATGAGCGCATGACTTACCAACAATTGTTCTGTGCTAGACGAGCGCTTACTATTGCTTCTGAGGACTTGGAAGATGCGAGCAAAGAACTCGAACTCAAAAAAATCGAGGAAGATTTTATTCAAGCTGGCAAACTTTATGACGAGTTTTTTAATGGCACTAATACGGATGTAAGTATGTCTATGAGAGAGTTTCAAGAGAAAGTGCTGGAAGTTATAAATCCGCATCTATACTATGTGCTGTGTAATCTTCACATTTTAAAGGACACATGTAGTACACAAGAAGCATAGAATCAAAATATTATGTAGGACGTCAGCTTCCAAAATGTCTTTAGTGAACTTATAAAGTCTCTCTCTGATTAGGATGGTCTATTTGGTTTGTAGGTGTTTGTTTTCAAGGGGTTACTGCTGGAGTTGAGAGCGCAGCATAAATCCAAGCGCAGGGTTTATTTCTACACATTCTCACCTAGACTTGATATTTTTTTGCACTATACTTTCCACCCTACTGAACAGATACTCCATAAGAGTCCCAATTTCTGAATAGATCCAAAAAAGGTGCAATTTTGGATCATGGTTCTATAGTTGACATTATATCCATCGTTTATGTAAAATGCTTGTTTTTATTCATAGTAACTGAACTTAAAGTATGTTTTCTATTGTTTGGGCGTCGTTAAGTGGCCTTGCTGTAGGCGTTTCTCTTTGGGAGAGTCAGACCGCTTCACGCGAGCTTATCATAAGAAGTGATGAACAGAAGTTAATTTTTGCGTTGAATGTGTCTGCTTTGCTCACCATTTTTAATAGAAATACGTTGTCAGATGTTTTTCCGACTTGTAGCGGACTGGTGGGTCAGGTTTCTTCATGGTTTCTCTTGCATTCTCACTTTTTTTCCGTTTTTGTATCTATGATATTCCTGATAAATAGATGGCAATTTTACAAAACTAAAGAGCGGTTTGAGAAGCTAAAAAGCAAAATGCCAGAAGTGGATTTTGAGGATAGGCCTGGGGAATATGTCTTCAATAAAGCAGATAAATTTATTGACGGATCTCCAAAATTTATTGACGGATCTCCACTAGAATATCATTTTCCTAAGTGTGGGCCTAAAGATACCCGCTCCATCTCTGCACGTATCAATGATGCCAATTCGTGGGTGAGATCCTTCCAAACAAAGGCTCTGTATTCGATTGGTAGTTTCATTCTAATGCATATCGGGGATATGGTCGTATTTATTACACTGGCCTGCAAAGGCGTGTGTATTTTTTATTATGGGCAGGATTTGATCAAGAATACCATTCAGGCTTTTTTCTGTCTCTTGTGTCTGGGGACACAAGCGCAATTCTGGACGCGTCCTACGTACAATAGAGGCTTTCTCTGCACTATTTTTGGTCATGGGTTATTCAATTGGATTCGTAATTGTATGATTGAATTGCGTTTAATTGAGTTTATTGTTAAATATTTGAGTTATGGGCCGCTGATTGGTACGATTATTCTCATTATTGATATAGTGCCGTATTTAATATTACGACTCTTCTCCAGTAGTCGTTTTCCTCGTTTAAAGTTTTATGTAATACAAATTCTTGTATGGATAACAAGGTCTTTTATAAAAGATGAATGGCAACATGCTATTTTGGGTATTATTCTTCATTTGATTGGTATGAACGACACTTCAAATGAAAGTCAGAATGGTATTGAGGATAAATTGTCTAAATTTATGGTGCATGATGGGGAATTTATTGTTTCAAAAAAAGGCTTCATTTGCTGTTACGAAGCAAAAGATCCTGAACCTAAAAAAAGTTTGGAAGAATTGGAAAAAGATCTTTTGAGTATTTTAAGTAGTGAAGGTTTTCCAATTGAAGGTTTTTGGTCTGAAAAGCATGTTAGTCCAAAAGATCGCTATCAGACTAACCTTGAAGCTCTTAAAAATTTGCTAAAGGAAAAAATTATGTCTAGGGATATGAATAACGAGGATTCTAAGATACATGCAAAGGTGGTGTTGTGTGCCTGTCTAGATGAGTTGGACCAGGACGGGAAAGAACAAGAATTCAAATTTATAAGACAATTGATTGATGGCATAGGCGGTTATGATAGTTGCCCCGTGGCGGTGCGTAGGTTGACTGATTACTTTTTTATGATGGCTGCAGTTTTAGGATGTAGGAGCGTTATGGCTGATAATAGTGCGGCTACTTCATTTATTGGACAGTTACCTAAAGTACGACGAGATGCTGATAATTCTTATGCCCTCAATGGAGATATCGAGAGTTTTGCAATTAATATGTTGTATATCCTTCAATTAATGCGTGAGAGGGAATTTCTGAAGGTCATTTATGCCCCGATATCGG